>Ga0116132_1000608_pt1 | contig 32538 bp, 38 predicted proteins | sample June2015DPH_17_1_2_FD_89735 | JGI IMG/M metagenome (GOLD analysis project Ga0116132, IMG submission 89735) | Peatland microbial communities from SPRUCE experiment site at the Marcell Experimental Forest, Minnesota, USA - June2015DPH_17_150 | ecosystem: Environmental > Terrestrial > Soil >... | reverse complement strand
CTGCGACTAGCTACACCATGCCCGTTTATCCCGAATTCGATGAAATCTTGTGCGATGGCAAACTCCTGAAATCACATCACCAGGCAAAGATCGTGCTCATGCTCAACAAGCCTGCCGGTCTGCTCACCACTACCATCGATGACAGGGGCCGCAGGACCGTTCTGGATATATTGCCGGCCGAATATCGCGGCCTGGGCATTTACCCCGTGGGCAGATTGGACCAGGACACTACAGGCCTGCTTTTGCTCACCAATGATGGTAACCTTACTTACCGGCTGACGCACCCCAAATTCGAGATGGGTAAGGAATACCTGGTACACATCGATGGCATGCTCAGCCAGCATGAGAAAGAGGACTTGGAAAAGGGGCTGCTGCTTGATGACGGCCTCACATCACCGGCCGCCGTCAGGGAAATCAGCTATGAACCGCCCTACAATTACAGCATCATTATCCACGAAGGGCGTACCCGTCAGGTCAGGCGTATGTTTGCTTACCTGGGGCATCTTGTCCGGGATCTCAAGCGTGTCAGGATAGGCAATTTAAAGCTGGAGAACCTTAAAGAGGGAGAATTTAGAAAGCTTTTGCCTCAAGAGGTTGGCAACCTGCTTAAGTCCCACGTGGAATAAGTGAAGGGGTCTTATGAATCCAACGGCTCGAAGGGGGCCTTCTGCGGTTTAAAGCCGCGGTTTACTTCTTTCAACAGTGCCTCAAGCCCGAGGCCGCCCGTCCTATCGAATGTCTTCTGAACTATATCGGCAGTATTTGTCAGGCAATCGCTTTGTGCCCCGTAATCGAGCATCAGGCGGCACCGACTTGATGGCAAAACCTATTTTCTCTGCAGATGCTCCGGAAATATTGTCTCCGGTCATCATCATGTACTTGGACCACTGCGGCCCCATATGGTAGAGCCACATATTGGCCACACTGGCGCCCCAGCAGCGCATGGTCGGGTACCCGACAAGACAATCGTCGGCAACGATAGTGAAGTCAAGCTGGTGGCAGAGGTCGGTGGCGCCGTTCAGGCAGAAGCCGTGCAACTGCGCTATGGTCGCTAGAGTGCACTTCCTGATTCCGTCGTAAATACGCAGCACATCGGAGTCGCGCATGATATCCCGGTGCGGCGGCAGTTCATCACGCAGGGCAATCTCATCTACATCGTAACCCGATGAAAACCCCTTGTCCGCCCCTTTGACGATAAGTACACTGATTTCATCCGCCCAGTCCAGCTCGTGTATAGTGTCATATAGCTCCAGAAGTAACTCCACATTGAGAGCATTCCTGACTTCCGGACGGTTTAAAGTAACCACCCCGATTTTTCCCGACTGCTCGTATTTTAAATATTTAAGGCCCATTCTTACTCCCACCTGCCCTTACTTGCTATAGATTGACTATCGGTTAGATACGATAGATTTAAGCTATTCTGCCAGTACCGCCGGACGTTCACAACTGATTATATTTGAGAAAATAGCTGCCGTGCAGGCATCATGGCTGTGGTGTAAAATAGGACTTTGGTCAAGAAATAAATTATAAGGAGCGTATTAAGATGGGCAATAGACTTAAGGGCAAAGTAGCAGTTGTAACAGGCGCAGGGCGCGGTATAGGCAGGGCCGAGTCCTTGGCACTGGCAGCGGAAGGGGCTAAACTGGTAGTCAACGATCTCGGTGCTGCCTCCGACGGTTCGGGGGCATCGCAGACACCGGCAGCCGAAGTCTGCGGCGAAATTATCAATATGGGGGGAGAAGCAGTCCCTAACTACAATTCGGTAGCCACTCCCGAGGGCGGAGACAATATCATCAAGACGGCCATAGATGCTTTCGGGCGGATCGACATCCTGGTAAACAACGCCGGTATACTGAGGGACCGCATGCTTTTCAATATGACCGAGGAAGAATGGGACCTGGTTATTAAGATCCATCTTTACGGCACTTTCCACTGCACCAGGGCCGCCAGCGTCTATATGAGGCAGCAGAGAGCCGGACGCATCATCAACACGTCCTCCATATCCGGGTTGGGCAACCTTGGCCAGGCCAATTACAGCGCCGCCAAGGAGGGCATAATCGGGTTCACGCGCACCGTGTCGCTGGATCTGGGTAGGTACGGAGTAACCTGTAACGCTATAAGGCCCAACGCCGCCACTAGGTTGACCATGACGCCTGAATTGAAGGCCAAAGTCGCCAAGGGCATCGCCGCACAGGGCATTACCAAACCCGAGGATGTGGACAAATTCTTCAACCAGATGTTCACCTCCAAACCCGAGCACATCCCGCCCATCGTCGTTTACCTAGCAACCGACGAGGCAGCATATATCAACGGGCGCAGCTTCTTCATCAACGGCAATAATATAGGCTTTTATACCGAGCCGCAGATAACCTCCCAGATCAACAAGGATAAAGACTTCTGGACCCTGGATGAGCTGCTGAAGGTGGTTCCCGAGCAGCTTTGCAAAGGCGTCGTCAATCCCGCTCCTGCAGAGCCCAAGAAATAGATTTTCTTGCGCATAAAATTAGCCCCTCCGTCTCAACGGACGGAGGGGCTTTATTCTAATCCTGTCAGCCAGCTATTTTACGTTAAAGTGAAATTCGTAGGGACCGAATTGATAGTTCTGAGGGGTCTGGTTATCGCTTTGACCCGGCTGCAGTAGTGAAGCGGGCAACTGCTCCGGCCATTCGCCCAGCACTACCGGCACCGACAAGGTCTGTCCGCCGCGAATTATAGTAAGAGTTACTGAATCGCCAGGACGCTTACCATTGAAATAGGTAAGCATATCTTCCACTTTCATAACCGGCACACTATCGAGAGAGGTTATTACATCGCCTCCCGCCTTAGGTTCACGCTGAACATCCTTGCCGCCCGGTACCAGGCCGGCTTTCTCGGCCGGGCTGCCGGTAAGGACCGACACGACATAAACACCTTTATCGGTTGTAAGCTTCAGCTTGTCGGCCAGGTCTTTATCCACGGGTGTTCCCTCAATGCCCAGCCAGGCGGTTTTGATAGAGCCGCCTTTAAGCAGGTCAGGCAACAAAGATTTGGCGGTATTTATGGGCTCGGCAAAGCCCACGCCGTTGGCCGCCGCTTCAATGGCTGTATTGATGCCAATAACCTCTCCTGAGGAATTGAGCAAAGGTCCGCCCGAATTACCGGGGTTAATGGCGGCGTCGGTCTGGATGATATTGGTTATATTACGTGCGAAAGACCCGGGTATCGACCTGCCGATCCCGCTGACAACTCCGACCGTGATTGATCCCTGCAGCCCGAATGGAGAACCCAGGGCGATTGCCATCTGCCCGGGTTTAACCTTGGATGAGTCCCCCAATACCAGGTAGGCTAAATTAGAAGCGTTGGAAACATCGATCTGCAGCAGGGCCAAGTCGTTATTATGGTCGGTGCCGACTACCTTGGCATCGTACTTGGTGCCGTCGCTGGTGATAACCGTTACTGTGGTAGCTCCGTCAACCACATGGTAGTTGGTCAGTATATGCCCTTGTGCATCTATGAAGAAGCCCGAACCCTGGCCCTCCTGCCTGGGAACTTGGAGCGTGAAAGGGCTTGGCAGTTGGCTTAAGGGCGACTCCATCACAGATACCACCTGGACGACCGCCGGTATGGTCTTATCATAAAGGGATACTACCGTGTTTTCATCGTAAAGCGGCGTTACCTGCACCGTGCCGCTGGCTGCGGGCAATTTGGCCTGCGTACCCGAAGGTGTATGTTTAGCGCAGCCTGCCAGAAGCACGGCGGCTATCATAACCAGAACTGCAGCCAGTACCAGGCTATTGCGCCTCCACGAGGCTGTTTTACTGAATAAAGTCATGCTGTGATCCTCCTGAAAAATTTGCAATGAGCTAGAGAGCTATTTGTGCGTAGCGGATTTCCAAGTAAGGGGATAAGTTGGACTGCGGCTCGATTATATGGTCAATCCTGCCCTCTTCCAGATTAACTTCTACCAGCCAGGATTTCCCATCGTATAGAATAGGCACAATTGCCTGCGAGGCAGCCGGGGTGACCTCCAAAATATTGCCGTTGACAAGGGCGATTTTTGATACCGAAGAAAAAATAGGGAGTACCCCGCCTATCAGGCCGCCCTGGGCCACCATTTCCTTAACAGCGGGATCAGTCAGCGCGATCTTAATTGCGCCATCCCTGGCCTCGGCAGGCAGTTCAGGGAGGAAAACCGCTTCGTAACGCCTGGAGCTGACCACCGCCCTGCCGTTTATATCCACATCGGCTTCGATAAAATCGCCTACGCTGCGTCCGCAAACTACGCTGGCAATACTGTCCCTGACTTCCACGCGCACTATTATTATCTCGCCTGTCCCGCCCAGTTTCTGTTGAATACCGGGATCGTTTTTAACAACGCTGGCAGCGATGGCAGCCGGGGAAGGGGAGCTCAGGTAAAATGTGACCGCACCTGCGGCGCCAATTATAAGCAGAACTATAGCGCTGGCCGCTGCAGCCCTCCAGGCGGGCGCCCTCAACCAGTTAAACACGGCTGTTAAACTCCATGCCCCCGGCCTGTCCGGTGACTTGCCAGCAGCTCTCCTGGCAGCCGGCTTTTCGAGCAGTAACTTCTTCAACCTTTCCTTGTGGCTTACCACTAAAAGGTCCGGAAGCTTCGCATTCTCCAGCTTTCTTATCAGTTCTTCTTTTTTCATGCCTTCGATTTCTTAATTATATAATGCTTTGCCTTACAAATAGTTGCATCACTGCATCTTTTCTTTGAGTTTTTCCAGTCCGCGGTGGATTAAAGACTTAATGGTGCCCTCTTTTTTGCCCAGTATGTTAACCATCTCACGTATTTTTTTCTTTTCAAAAAATTTGAGCACGATTACTTCCTGGTACATAGTCGGCAGTTCCGCCAGCTTCTGGCGCAGAAGCAGAAACTCCTCGTGTCTGCTCAGCTCCTCTTCCGCCTGATTGATCTCGTCGATATAATCATTGGTATCCGCCAGCTCGGCTATCTGCTCAATGCTGGCAGGGCGGCGGCCCTCCCTCCTGAAATGGTCGTTTATCTCATTGCCCGCGATCCTGTATAGCCAGGCGGCAAAGGGTATATCTCGCCAGCGGTATTTTTTAATCTGACTGAAGGCTTTCATGAAAGTGACAGATGTTATGTCAAGGGCGATCTGCACGTTGGAGGTGCGCTTAACGGCATAGTTGAATATCCTCTGGTAGTGCAACTCGTACAGCTCCCCAAAGGCTTCCCTGCTATGCTGCGCCCGCTTTACCAGCTCCCCCTCAGCCTTTAATGCGTATTCTTCGGGCGAAATATCGGTTCTTATCATATGCACGCCATATAGTTTACAAAAAAACGCAACAGTTGCAAAAAGGTTGCATTAAAAATTCAGAGTCAAACAGGCCTGTGGAATATGCTGATAGCCAAAGCCAAACCTTAGTGATAACATAATACTCACTCAAATGCCTTACACATCGCTTGATCCCATCTGGTTAAGCTATATATCAGCGCTTGCCCTTTCGTTTGCGCTGCCCCTTGTGCTTATCGGCTATATATGGCCGCGCCACCGTGCACCCGGCGCTAAACCCTTAATAGGGATCCTGGCGGCCGTGATGTTATGGTCATTCGGCTATATCATAGGATTCATAAATAATCATATGGCCGGCAAGCTGATAGCACTCAACATCAGCTATATAGGCATCGTCACGTTGCCGGTGCTGGCCTTTATTTTCGCCCTTCAGTTTACTAATTCGGATAGATGGCTGACTCCGCGTAAAATATTGCTGTTCTTCATCGTTCCTTTAATAACCGTGGTACTGCTATGGACGGGTAAATACCACAACCTGATGCTATATGACCTGCATTTGACCATCGATGGCCCCTTTATGCTGGTGGCCAGCCAGTACGGCCTGTGGTTCTGGGTTTTTGTCACTTACAGCTATGTGCTGCTGTTTGCCGGCACATTAGTACTGGTCCACAGGCTATTTAGCCCGCCCCGCCTGTTCCAAGATCAAGCAGTCTACCTTATGATAGCCGTCGCGGTGCCGGCGATTGCCAATATTGAATATCTTTTCCCCTTTCTGCCAATTCCACAGGCCGACTGGACGCCCGCCGCTTTTGCCATTTCGGCAATCTGCCTGACCTTCGCTATTTCCAGGCATGGGCTTCTGGACGTTTTGCCGGTAGCACGTGAGTCCGCCATCGAGCTTATGAACGAAGGGTTCGCAGTAGTGGACGATAAGGGGCGCATCGTCGATGTAAACAAAGCCATGTGCGATATTACCGGTTTGAAACAGTCCGACCTCCACGGTCAACCGCTTCCGGCGTTGATCGTAAACCAGTTGAATGCCGGCGGCGATTATTTAAACTTGCGTGAGGAGCACATCGAAATTGAGCTCGATCAAAAAGACGGCCTCCACTGCTATAGCACGCATGTCTCGCTGCTGCAAAGCAGAGCTGGCACGCGCAGCCATGTTCTGATCCTGTATGACATCACCGAACGAAAGAAAAATGAAGAGGCCATCAAACAAATTGCTTACTATGATCCTTTAACCGGCCTGCCCAATCGGTCTCTCTTCAGCGACCGTGCCGGGATAGCTCTGGCGGAGGCCGGCCGCTATAAAAGAAAGCTGGCCATTATGATCGTCGATCTCGATAGATTCAAGGCCGTCAATGACACCTTTGGTCACGATGCCGGGGACCAGGTGCTGCAGGATATTGCGGCCAGGCTGACCCATGCTGTGAGAAAGGTGGATACCGTGTCACGGCTGGGCGGCGATGAGTTCCTGGTGCTATTGCCCGAGATCGCCGACGAAGAGATAGTAGACCGCATTGCTCACAGGATTATAAGAGAGGTGGCCACTCCCTTTAACTTCAATGCCAACGATATCCACCTTTCTATCAGCCTCGGGATATCGCTATATCCCGAGGATAGCCAGGACTTGAACTCGCTGGTCAAGTATGCGGATACCGCTATGTACTATGTCAAGCAAACGGGGCGTAACGGCTATGCCCGTTACAGCGAAAATATGAAAACTGGAAAGCCTACGAGCCCGCCGGCTTGATTGGCATATTGTTCTATTGGTTTTTAAAACCGTAACGCCAGACAAGTGCAACTATAATTGCACCCAGTATAGGGGCTACCCAGAAGAGCCACAACTGGAATAGCGCCGTCAGCACAACTTCGGCGACAAAACAGGAAAGCAGCGAGTACTTGGCCGGTGAAAACTCCCCGAACCCGTTCTGACCAAGGCCATTCATGGCTATGGAATATTCAGGTATGCCGCTGGCAATCAGCCAGAGCAAGACCCCCCTAGTTATTCTGAACCGTCCTCGATCGAAGACGACGTGACCGCAACATTTACTTATTCAGGGAATCAAGCGCTTCCTGCCAGGTTTCTACCGTGGAAAAGGCAGTATTCTTGTTGAAAGCCATAAATAGGTCCGCCTTGTACACGTAGACGGCCGGCTGCAGGTCATCGGGGTTTACTCCCGCCTCTTTTGCCACTGAGGCAACGCCCTCACTGGTGCCCAGCCAGAGGTCGACGTCTCCCGCCATCAGCATCTTCAGGCCGTCTGCGGTCGACCCGGTATAAACAAAATTAATAAATCCCTGTGCAGCCAGTTCCTGCTGACCCGCCTCATCTTTCACCGCTGCTATTTTGCCCACTGTTTTAGCGTCGTCCAGGCTGTTCACGTGGACAGATGAGCCCTTTTTAGCGTACAGCCAGTTCTCGTACGATCCAATGGGGCCTACCCACATAAAGAGATGTTCGCGCTCCCCCGTGCGTGCAACTGAATATAATGCAGTGTTCGGCTGCTCAAGCGTCATGGCGTATCCCTGTTCCCAGGGCAAGATCTCGATCGGTGAATCATCGCCCACCTTGCCCATAATAGCCTTTACGATATCGGTGGATTGCCCGATGATATTCCCCTGGGCATCAGCGTAGTTGTAGGGAGGGTAGTCCTCCGTGATCACCTTTATTTTCTCAGTTTGTACCGGAGCGTTGCAGGATATCAAAACCATAACCCCGGCCACCAATAACAAAAGCAGCTTTTTCATTTTTATCACCCTGATTTTTTTCTAAAGTACACCCCAGTAGCATTAATGTCAATAGGTGTATAGTACTATTTTCCCAGACTCAGTTTAGAATATACAACCCCTATAAAATCCAGTTTCAATGGTCGCCCGGTTCCAGCGCCACCTATTATATTAGGATAGCGTCGGTGCTACAATTATCCCTGCTATTTAAAATGATGATTAACTACGATTTTGATTCGGTTATCGAACGCCGCAATACCAATTCCATCAAGTGGGACTACACGGACAAATTTTTTTCCGTCAAGGATATTCTGCCCATGTGGGTTGCGGACATGGACTTTAAGTCGCCTCAGCCGGTCATTGATGCCGTCAGCGAAGTGGCGCATCGCGGCATCTTCGGCTATAGCGGCATCCCGCAGTCATACTGCGATTCTGTCATCGCCTGGATGAAGAAGCGTCATAATTGGGAGATCAGACAAGAGTGGCTGGCCTATTCACCGGGGGTAGTGCCTGCCTTGCATGTGCTGGTCAATGCTTTCACAGAGCCCGGCGACCAGGTCATCCTGCAGACCCCCGTATATTACCCCTTCTTTCACGCAGTAACCTGCGGCAACCGCGAGGTATTAGACAACCCCCTGCGCCTGGAAGGCAAGCAATACGTGATGGACCTGGAAGACCTGGAGAGAAAAATCGGCCCCCGCACCAAAATGATCATCATCTGCAATCCCCACAATCCCATAAGCAGGGTTTGGAAAGAGGATGAGCTCCGGCAATTGGGCGAGATCTGCATGAAAAACGGGATCATGGTGGTCTCCGATGAAATCCACCAGGATATAGTCTACCCGGGTTTTAAGCATGTGCCGTTTGCATCGCTTTCAGAGCAATTCGTCGACAACTCCATTACCTGTACAGCAGCCAGCAAGACCTTTAACCTGCCGGGCCTGCAGACCTCCAATATCATTATCCCCAACCCGGCGCTCAGGTCTCGTTTCACCGAAATGTCCAGGACATATGGCGTCCCCTCCCCCAATATGTTCGGTGTGGCAGCTACCGAAGCCGCCTACAGGCGCGGCGAAGACTGGCTAAAAAAGCTGCTGGAATATCTCGAAGGCAATATCGCTTTCCTCAGTGGTTTCCTATCCACAAATATGCCGGGCGTAAAGCTGATACATCCGCATGGCACCTACCTGATGTGGCTGGATTTCAGGGGTTGCGGAGTGAGTCCCGACAGACTAGCCAATTTTATTCGCGATGAAGCACGCGTAGGGCTTGAGCCGGGAAAAATCTTCGGCTGTAAGGAGGACGGCTTCGAGCGCATGAATATCGCCTGCCCCAGGTCCCTACTCGAAGAAGGGCTGAACAGGATTGCGCAGGCCGTTAGATCGCAACGGGCAGACTGAGGTAGGTATTTTTATTCATTGAAAATGGCGGCTACCCGCGTCCATCCGGCGCTGCCGCCGGTGAGTTTCACCGGGAAACATGCGACCGTGAACCCGAACGGTCTGGGCAGCTTATCCAGGTTGGCAAGTTTCTCGATGTGGCAATATTCCTTCCTGATGCCTGCTTTATGGGCCGTCCATAACAATTTTTTATAATGCGTCTTATCGAATTCCTCTTTGATAGCGGCGAAGGGACGGTCCCAGCCCCAGGCGTCTATGCCCATCACGCGGCATCCCTGGCCGATCAGCCAAAGGGTGGAATCCTCGGTCATGCCGCAGCCAGCCGAGAAATACTCGGGCTTTCCCAACAGCTTATCCACCCCGGTCTGGATCAAAACGATATCCCACGGTTTAAGCGAATAGCTGATTTTTTTCAGCGCTTGCTTTACATCATCGATGGAGATCCCTGAACCCTGTGGCTTGTGCCTGAAATCCAGCACTACCCCATCATGATAAAACCACTCCAGCGGCATTTCATCAATAGTGCGAGCCTTTCTGCCTTCGGATACAGGGGCATAGTGCCAGGGAGCGTCGACGTGCGTGCCTGCGTGTGCGCCCAGCGATACTGCATCGTCCGCCCAACCCAACCCGTCGGCCATATCCTCCTTTTTCCCACCAAGCAGCAGTTCCATTAAGGGCAAGCTGGCCTCGTGCCCCTTGTGTTCGACCTTCAGCGGCAGGGGCTCGCTGGGGCTATCCTCCGTCGGTACGCTCAAATCGTAAATTTTAACCATATCAACTGCCCTCACTTCTTTGAAATTTTAAGCCCCAGTATCGTCCTGGCTTCATCAGGCGTTGCCGGTTCCCGGCCCAGGCAGGAGGCTATCTTGACGGCCAGCTCAACCTGCTCCCAGTTACCCCTGGCCGGCTCGCCATTGGGCATCCGGACATTGTCTTCCAGTCCCACACGCATATTACCGCCCATTAAACATGACTGCATGTAGTTCCCTGTTAACACGGGATAATTCCTCATCTATCTTTTTGTTTGCTCTGATTTTCATGCTTCCCCAATCTGCCCGTAATACGATATATACAGATCTGCTATCGTCAACAGCCAGCCATTTCAAGGAAATTTTAACACTGGTATTTACATAATTCAAAAGAATGCATATCTCGACCGGCAAGTCCCGGTCATGCAACTATGGAAGCTAACGGATACAGACTTATGGCACAAATGGTGGGCCATTCTGGACAGTTCCCGAACTCCTGTTTGAGAGTAAAAAACTAGTTCCAGCGCTTCAACAATTGATTACTGCGATGATGGACACTCCTATTTAAAGGGGGCTTGACTTGGAGTTAACTCCAAGGTATAAGCTATTGGTGGAGGCAAACATTAAACAATCATAAATAATAGGGAGGCCCTAAAAATGATAAAACGTAAATTGGGAAAAAGTGGCCTTGAGGTTTCCGCCATCGGATTAGGCTGTATGGGAATGAGTTATGCTTATGGTCCATCGCCAGACAGGAAAGAGATGATCAAACTAATTCATTCAGCGGTTGAACAAGGGATTACCTTATTTGATACTGCTGAAAGCTATGGCCCATTTACTAATGAGGAATTGGTAGGCGAAGCGCTTGCTCCCTTTCGTAACAAAGTTATTATTGCCACCAAGTTCGGCTTTGACATTGATCCAGTGAGCGCACAGCGAGGGCCCGGCCTCAATAGCCGTCCCGATCATATTCGACAAGTTGCCGAGGCCTCACTTAAAAGGCTCAGGGTAGATGCTATTGATCTCTTCTATCAACATCGCGTTGATCCTAATGTGCCGATTGAGGACGTGGCCGGGACCATCAAGGAATTGATTAAGCAAGGCAAGGTTAAATACTTTGGCCTTTCCGAAGCAGGGGCGCAGACTATCCGTCGTGCACACGCAGTGCAATCAATCACGGCCGTTCAGAGCGAATACTCACTTTGGACGAGGGATCCTGAAGCGGAAATTCTGCCAGCATGCGAGCAACTCGGTATCGGTTTCGTGCCGTTTAGTCCTTTAGGAATGGGATTCCTAACCGGCAAAATCAATACAAACACGACTTTTGATAGCTCTGATTATCGCAACATCGTTCCTCGCTTCACGCTGGAGGCCAGAAAAGAGAATCTTGCTTTGGTGGACTTGCTTATAAAGATCGCGGCACGAAAGAAGGCGACACCTGCTCAGATAGCTCTCGCATGGCTGCTTGCACAGAAACCATGGATAGTCCCGATCCCGGGAACAAGAAAGCTTGACCGCCTTAAGGAAAATATCGGAGCAGTTGCAATCGAACTAACGGTTGACGATCTCCGCGAGATCCAAGGCGCAATCTCCAAGATTAAGGTACAGGGTGCCCGGCAGCCAGAAAATGTGCTTAAATTGACCGATCACTAAGCGGTAAAAAGGTACTACGTGGTAAATGATATTGAGGATAAAGAGCCTATATGAAGGAGAATACCGGACAGAAACATTTTAGGGATGAAAGTAGCAGTGCTTCGGGCACCAATAATTCCAAAGCACTGGTGGCTTATTTTTCACGTACAGGTGACAACTATGTCGGCGGAAGAATCGTAAACCTGACAGTCGGCAACACAGAAGTTGCAGCAGAAATTATCAAGGAACTTACCAGAAGCAAAATGTTCCGTATCAAAGCAGTAAATGCATATCCTGAAGACTATACGGAAACCACGGAGGTAGCGAAGCAGGAATTACATACTGACGCAAGACCGCAGCTTACCGACCATGTTGAGAGCATGGATTCCTACGAAGTAATCTTCCTAGGCTATCCCATCTGGTGGGGAACGATGCCGATGCCGCTGTGTACTTTTTTAGAGGAATATGATTTTTCCGGAAAAACCATTGCCCCATTTTGCACGCATGAGGGAAGCGGGCTCGGCCATAGTGAAAAAGACATTGCAAAGCTTTGCCCTAACGCGACCGTTTTGCAGGGCTTCGCAATACGAGGTGGAAATGTAAAAAATGCTCAGAACGAGGTATCCAAGTGGCTGCGTGAAATTGGAATGATAAAGTAATGAACGTTAAGTTCTCTTTTGGGTGAATATCGGTCATAGCAAGTTCAATATAAAATGATACAATACTAAGTGATGATACCAGTTGATATTTACAGACCAGACCAATGGCACGATTTCTTTGTTATGGTTGGAGGCGGAGCAGCGGCTTTAACAGGTTTAGTGTTTGTGGCTATGTCGCTTAATCTTGATGTTATAGCCAAGGACGCAACCCATAGATACCGTGCGATAGGCACATTGACAGGCTTTACAGCTGCTTTTGTGATTTGTGCTCTTGTGCTAATGGGAGGTCAAAATTACCAAGTAGTAGGGATCGAGTGGTTGACTATTTCTAGCATTGCTACAGTTATTCACGTCAATGGCTATGTCCAGGCAATAAAGAGAGGAGAAAGCTCAGTCGGACTTCGTCCCAACCGTTTGGTTGTAGGCACTACTTTGTACATAGGTGAAATAATAGGTGCCATTATACTCATACTGGGTCACATTGCGGGACTATATGTGGCTGCTGTTTCTTTGATTAGCTTACTCGCCTTTATGGTTACAGGGGCGTGGCTGCTACTCATGGGTGTTTACGTAGAGAGATCAGAACAACACACTAAAAAGTAAAATTGCTTTATTCAGAAGAGCATTTTTCTCTAAACAAGACAGAAAAGACAATACTTCTTGGTCAGCTTTTTAATTTATCTTTCGGAGGTTGGAAAAAGGCAATAATTTCTACTGGACGAAAGGTAACCGAATCACTTGCCCAATAGTGCAAAAGTCGCTTGGTGTTTCAGATGGAGTTCGACCCTTCCCCGCCTCCACCATATATCTTGCCAGTATTAATTCAGTACACTTTATATGATGATGTGTGCTGAGTTTGGTGATGTAATCACCAAACTCAAAAGAAAAAATCGAGTTACTTCGGAAATCAGCAGATAAAACAAAGCTAAAATAAGTAAATAATATTGCTTAAGATGGTGGACCATTATTAATCTGGAACTTGATTAGCCCTTCGCGTTAATAGCCTGCAGGCAAGAAAGTTCGGGAACTGTCCAAGATGGTTACTGTTTTAGCTTCATAAAATGGTGGGCGATACTGGATTTGAACCAGTGACCCCCTGTGTGTAAGACAGGTGCTCTAACCGCTGAGCTAATCGCCCTGAGTGGCACGCCTGGTGGGGCTTGAACCCACGGCCTCAGCCTCCGCAGGGCTGCGCTCTAATCCAACTGAGCTACAGGCGCTTATTTTGGTGCCGAAGGTGGGATTTGAACCCACACATCCGTTACGGATACTACGCCCTGAACGTAGCGCGTCTGCCATTCCGCCACTTCGGCCCTGGGCAGCACAGGATTTGAACCTGTGACCCCTTGCGTGTGAAGCAAGTGCTCTAACCGCTGAGCTAGCCGCCCTTAACGCTATATTTTATTCTTTACATATCCTTAAAATCAAGGTAATCATGTTCGTACTCTTGCACGTGCAAGCCTGCGGCCGCGGCTCAAACCGCTCAAGTGTGGACATCCTGCGCCGCCTGCGCCTATAATTCATTTAAACTTATGCGGAACGTCAAACGGCAGGCAACAGGCGCCGGGCTGCTGGTTTTCATCCTCATTTTTATCTCAGCCTGCGTGCAGACACCACCAGTGCAACCCGTCGTAACCGCCCCGGGCAACGCGGCAACATCGTTGCAGGCGGCTGCGAAGCCAGACTCAAATTCAGAACCGGTATCTGCAACGGTTGACAATGTTACGGCTTCAAACAGCCCTACCGAGCCGTCGGCCGCAAGGGCCGGGCCACCCGTGCAGATTATAGCGGTACACGCAAAAGGCACCCTCAGCCCTCTCGGCTGCTGTGATTCGGACCTGGTGGAAACTGACGAGTTCGTAGCTGTCCGCAACACGAGTACGAGCCCACAGGATATCCGGGGCTGGACACTAAAGAACATTACCAAAGGGTACCCCACGTTCACTTTCCCCGATTATTTCCCCTGCATAGCTTACAATGTCCCGGACCCCTATCTCTCAGTGCCGGGGGGCTATAATAATTTAAGCCTGCTCACACCGCAAACGGTGGGTAATACATTCACGACAGTCCATCAGGGCGCCGGGCCGTTGAATTCCCAGGACCCGATCGACTGGTCGCAATGCGGCTCGATCAAACCGCTGGACGATTCCCCGCTCAAACCAGCCGCCGCACAGCAAGGGACAGCCCCGCTCTGTATACTTTACCCGGGTCAGACCGTGCTCGTCTTTACGGACGAAATCCACTGCCAGTACGGGGGGCTGTCCTTCAACTACGGACCGGGAGATATCTGGAACAACGCTTACACAGATATCGCCGTGCTATATGATGCGCAGGGCCATGAAGTTTCACGTAACAGCTATGCTCCGGGTAAATAGTGCCAGGGCACTTTCGGATATTTGAATATATTGATTTATTTAATAACGCTGTATATAATCAAGAAAACCATTAAACATAATTTCGAGATTGTTATTATAATAGACAGCTTCGGTACGTAATGGAGAGATAATATGCAGCAATGGATAATGTGCCCCAGGTGCGGCGCCAATAACGCCCCCGGCCAGAGATTCTGTAACGCGTGCGGTATTCCGCTTGCATCCGGCTGCCCCAACTGCGGCACACCATTGAACCCGGGCAGCACCTTCTGCCCCAGGTGCGGCACACCAGCCGGCGGCGCAGCCCCTCAACAGGGAGGCTACTATCCTCCTCCGCAGCAGCCGGGCTATCCGCCACAGCCGGGCTATCCTCCTCCTCAACCGGGCTATCCTCCTCCTCAACCGGGCTATCCTCCTCCTCAGCCAGGCTATCCACCACCACAGCCGGGCTATCCGCCTCCTCAGCCCGGGTATCCGCCTCCACCTCCCGGCTATCCACCTCAGCCCGGTTATCCACCGGGAGCTTATCCTCCACCCCAACCGGGCTACCCTCCACCTCCACCCGGGTACCCACCTCCGTACGGCCATGGGAGCCAACCATCTTCAGGCGGCGGTGGCAAGGGCATGCTGGTATTCCTGCTCATCGTGCTGCTGGCCGGATTGTGCGGGTTCGGATACTGGGCTTACAGCCAGGGCTATATGAAAAGCATACCCTTCCTGAAGTTCGGCAGCGAGAACGGCAGCACCAAGACCAGCTCCAATGCCGTGCCTCCCGTAATCAGTAATATATCGGTGGATACGCCGTCGCTGGATGGTTTCATCGTGAGGTGGACAACCGACGTGATAGCATCGTCCCAGGTCGAATACGGGCCGAAGGGATCTTTTACCAGCAAGACCGATGTCGTCACAGATAATGTAACGAATAAAATCCTTTACCCATTTTCACATGCAGTCGTAGTCACCGGCCTTACAGCGGGTACCAACTACCAATACCACGTCATATCCGTAACGCCGGCTGGCGGCACGGCCACATCCGATGTCCAATATGTCACAACAGCTACCAATGCAGGGCTGTAATCTTACGTATAGTAAATAACATGTATCAATCTACCGATCCCTGTCCCCATTGTGGAGCACAAAACCTTAGAGGCACGTGGGTTTGCGCGCATTGCGGCAACACCCTCCTGATATATTGTCCTAACTGCCGCGCTGGCAATGCCACCGGCAGCCAGTACTGCCAGTCATGCGGCTCACCCCTATCGCCAACCACGCAGGCCTCCACCCACCCTGCCACCGGTCAACCCTACCCTCAATATACTCAGCCTGGTTACCAGGCTCCCAGTCAACAGCCCTACACGCAAGCCGGATACGGGGTACAGGGCAGCCAGCAGCCCTATCAAGGTTATCAACAGTACCCGGAATATGGCGGGTATCCGCCGCGGCCCTTTGCCGGCGGCGCACCCGGAGTGGGCATGCTGGACGGTTTCGTCGGCAGGCTGAAGCAAATCGTTGTGAACACCAACCCCATACTGCTTTCGTCCCTGGTCGTACTGGTAGTAGGCCTGGGGATTTTCCTGTTGCTGGCTTTCCAGTTCCACTGGATAAAGACAGCCCAACCTACTACGACAGTCACGGCCACTGACAAAACGCCTCCCGTAATATTAACAACTAATGTTGAGCCAGGGGCGACCGCCAACAGTGCCATCATCTCATGGGTCACCGATAAAGACTCCAGTTCACAGGTAGAGTACGGGTTGGCGCCCAATGCCAATGCCTACACGCCCATACAGGACGATCCAACAGACACTGGGGGAGTTAAGACGCACGAGGTAACCCTTACCAACCTGATAGCCCACTCAACGTATGCATATAAAGTAATATCAATCGACAAGGACGGCAATAAAGCTGAACATACGAGTGAGTTCAATACCATCCAGTAATCCAGCATATTGCCCGCGTCATAAAACAAGCATAAAATATTAGCGAAATTCGATATTATAATGCAGCAAAATTTCCTCTGTCCGAATTGCTGGAAGGAAAACACCGCCGGGAGCCTGCATTGCAGCTCATGCGGGACGTGGCTGGGAAACGTGGGGGCGACCGGCTCGCAATGCCCTTCTTGCCGCTGGCCACGCGTCCCTTATGACCGCTTTTGCGGCAATTGCGGCCAGCCTCTCCAGCCCATTTGCCCCAACTGCGGCAACAGCGTATCTACGGATTCCCGCTATTGCCCCAAGTGCAGCTTCTTCTGCGGCGGTGGACGTGAGGGATTAAAATAGTACGCCCGTACCTGTTAGTGACTGCATGAGCAAAAAGATCAAGCTCATCTCCTGGAACGTGGTCAGCATGCGCAATATGCTGGATAAAGCCAACCTGGCCGCAGCCGGCCAGCCCCCCCTGGGTTTCCTCGATTGGCTGGCAAGGGAAGCACCGGATATCGCCTGTTTTCAGGAGACCAAGCTGCAACGAAACCAGCTTCCCCCTGCACTGGAATCGCCCCCCGGCTATTACACGGCCTGGAATTTTGCCGATAAAAAGGGCTACAGCGGGGTCGCCACCTTCAGCCAGCAAAAGCCGGTAAAGACGGAAACCGGACTGGGGACTGCCGAATTCGATGTTGAAGGCAGGGTATTGATGACGGAGTTCCCCGGCTTCAAACTTTTCAATGTATATTTCCCCAAGGCCTATGGTCATAAGGAGGTCGCCACCGCCCGTAAGGAGGGCGCTCCCAATGCCGAGAGAATAGCTGCCCGGCTGCCCTTCAAATTGCGTTTCTACGATGCTTTTCTGCAGCATATGGACTCGCTCAAAGCCAGGGGAGAGAAGCTGGTGATATGCGGCGATTTCAACACGGCGCACCGGGACATAGACCTGGCGCGGCCCAAATCCAATAAGGATACATCGGGCTTCCTTCCTGAGGAGCGCGCCTGGATGGATAAGGTGGTCGCCCACGGATATACCGACACCTTCAGGCATTTTAACAGCGAGCCCGGCCATTACAGTTGGTGGTCGTACCGTTTCAAAGCCCGCGATAAGGACATCGGCTGGCGGTTGGACTATTTCTTTGTCTCCGGCAACCTGGTCGAATCCCTGACCGGCGCATTCATTTTAAACGACGTCCACGGCTCGGACCATTGCCCGGTAGGCATAACGTTGAAAATTACGTAAACCTGTCATAATATAAGGGTTAATGGAGCAGGAATTTCAGCCGGGGTTGGAAGACTCTGTTGTATGCCCTCCCGATCAGGTGGAGGACCCGATTGAAACCCTTCTTTCCGCACTTGATAGACTCAAGGAGGACATATCCCGCGTTGAGGAAAACCACCCCCATCTGCGCAAGGATATGTCTGAGCTTTGCGACCTGGTAATTACACATCTGAAAAGGCCTGTGGAAGAACAAATTGCCGAGGTACTGGAAGCTCCAACCCTAAGCACCTGTGAGGAAATGGCCAAACTTGATGAGCCGGTGACGGATGACCCTCTTATCAGCCACTATCTGGAGTACCTGCACCGCAGCCATTCGCCCGGATATGAACCGCCGGATAGTCCTGCTCCCCTTCAACCGCCCTCCGTCGTCAATCCTTTTTCCAAAGGCGTTGATACTGCTGGCAACCACGTCGTACGGGCACTGGACAGCATGGGGAACGGTATCATCTTCGTATTTGAAAAACTGCTCTCAATCGGTAATAGAAAACCCCGGATTTAAGACACCGCAATTGTCCCAGGCCAAATCGTTTTGAAAACACCGAAGGCGGGGCAAGTCCCCGCCTTTTTTATTAAACCTTATAAATATAGCTGGTGAGTTCAATCAGACCTTGATAAACAGGCTAACTGCGCTAACAACAGCAAAAACGGCGACTGCCAAGATCAATATTGCCAGCACCACCGCCGACCAGTCCTTGCCTCTTAATCCGGTCCAGGAAAACCAGCCGCCGATGACTGCCATCAGAACAGCTATAACCAGGCAGCCTATACCCAGGCCGATATTAACTGCCACGCCCATCTATATCGCCTCCAACTAAGTTAAAGAGGTATTTAGCAGGTCCCGCAATTCACCCATCGTATACGGTTTGATCAGCGCGCCGACGAAACCGTATTTTTGGAAATTTAAGACCAACGGGTCCCCGGCATAGCCGCTGCTTACAACCGCCCTAGCATCCGGGTCTATCTTGAGTAACTCCTTGATCGCCTCCCTGCCGCCGATGCCGTCTGTAACGGTGAGGTCCATGATTACCAGGTCGAAGGGCTCCCCTTGCAGCCTGGCTTTGTTATAGAGGTCCAGGGCCTCGCCGCCCTCACGCGCCGTTGCCACGTCTCCGAATCCAAAAAGTGCAATCATGCGGCTGACGGTATCACGGATGGTATCTTCGTCATCCATAATAAGTATCTTATGAGTTTTGGTTTTGGAAGGAGCTATGTTCGTTTGGGATATATCGGCCGCGGCAGCGGATGAATATGCGGAGGGCTTTCCGGTCTTCAACTTTGGCTCAGAAGCGTCATCATTCATTACCATTTACCAGCCCTATATTTAACTTACGAGGCCTACTGCATCTTCTCCGGCGGTCTACCTCTGCCACATACAAGACGTCAAATCCGACCATGATTGTACGCCATCCGCCATGCATTATTCAACAAAGGCCCTCACCCGGTTCAAACCCAGGCAGTTTAAGAAAATTATACATATCACATATTCTGACGGCATCACCTACCCCCCTATACAACGGGAGCAGACTTGGTATAATTAGCTCAATTCACGAAAGAAACGAAGCGCAGGAGGTTTAAACATGGGTAACCGTTCCCTGGAAGATAAAATACGGCAGCTTACAGACCCCGAGCTAATGTTCCGAGAATACGGGAAACTCATGCAATCCCATTTACTCGATATTCAATCTGTAGAAGACGCCTATAACCACGGGGAATCTCCGGCGATTGGAGGAATACTGGGCAACTATATGTCGAAATATTCCAAGGACACTGACAAATACCTGCAGCGTTTGCCCATCGTCCTGGGTATGCTTCAGACTTCCTTCACGGAGTTGCTGGTGCAAAACAACAAGCGCATCATCGAACTGATGAATGCCACCATAGCCGGTCAGTCTGGCAAAGATATTTAATACCTAATAATACCTCTGCCTTCTCCAGACCATGTAGATGCCTATCAACAGTGCGCAGACTAGCAGGCCTGAGCTGATAAACAGTACCTTATCGGGGTTGAGCCAATCGTTAACCGTAAAGCTGCCGGCTGTTATTCCCCCCCCACGTAAACGGTATAAGTGCCGGGGCCATCCTTCACCACTGTAAATTTGAACGGCATACTGCTGCCCTTTGGCACGGTCACCGCCTGGCTTGCCTCCTCTTGGCTGTTCACGTAGAGCTTTAACCACATGCTGCCGTCGGCTGCGCCCCTATTAGTAACCATGGCCGTCTATCATATGCAACTAGAAGTGTAAAGCTCATTCTGTGTTTTACCCCGGTAAATAAATGGCCTGGTAATGATCGTCATCAACCTCTGGAAGGGCCGCTAAGCGGTTTGCTAAACCCGGGGGATACGGCCTATTATAAAATAATAAGGAAATACCCTATGAGTAATCAAAGGAATCCGGATAAGATGGTGGCCTGCAATTACTGCGGCTCAAGCGGCAGGGTGGACTCTGGATACGGAACCTTTGGCAAGACGGAATGCCCCGTATGCCGTGGACGTTGCAGGATTGCCGTGCCGCAGGATGCAAAGCTGTGCTCTGGCTGTAAAGGCACCGGCAGGAACTATACCAATTTCGGCCGCATAACCTTCGACCGCCATTCAACCTGCCATGGCACTGGCTGGACATGGCAGACTAACGTAGCTACAAGATCGCAGCGTTAGCGGCCAAATGATTGGCCGGCCATTGTTTCGTTAAATTTTTTCTGTCTCCTGCGGTATAATCTCTGGCAATGAAAAGGGTCTACCGCAACGATGGTATAACGGTATACTGGGACTCATCCAAATGCATTCATTCCGGCGAATGTTTTATAGCTTTGCCGGAAGTTTTCAGGCCGAGGAAACGCCCCTGGGTGAATATCGATGCCGCCGAAGCCCTGGAAATAAAGCGCTCCATAGATAGATGTCCCTCCGGCGCGCTGACGTGCAAGCTTAATGAATAAGACCGTAAATAAAGTCCGGCGGGTATGCATCATAACTATTGAATGATTTTGAGGGAGGCTGAGATTCAATGCCCAATATCAAATCGTGGTTCAACAACATGTCGGTGCCCATGCCCTGGCACCGCAAAATCAGGCTGCTTCTGCGCAATTTTTATATTAAGATACGTACCCGTCAGGACTGTTGCGGGCACCCGGGCGAGCCCGGTTGCTGCGAATGATTCAGCCACTTCCTAATATATGGCAACAACATGTGCAAGAGCAAAAGGATAACAAAGGGGATGATGAGGTTGTTATGTATGGTTACGCATAGACGCCTGACCAGTAACCCCAAGTCCTCAGGTTCGAAGATACCCAACTGAGTCATACCCAGTCCGGTGAGGATAAAGAGCGCAACGCCGGCAAACAGCAGCCACTGCACTATTTGCCTCAATAATTTTGAACATACCAGTTTTTTCATTGCCGAAAAGGCCTCCTGTACATCGCGGTTTCACCTGGCCGCCTGTTAGTTAACCTCGATACTCTTGACCCATTTAACCCAGATATTGCCGTACCTCCCTTTCACTACCAGGCGCAGGGGAAAACCATGCTCCACCGGCAACTGGACACCATCGACGTCGTAAGCCAGGAATACATCACCCTTTTCGATATCATCACGGGTGAGCGTCTGCCTGTATGAATCCAACCCAATAATAGTTATTTCAGCGGCCTTAGACTGTATGGCTGCGGCTTCCAGAAGGGTCGCTACAGGCACCCCTGTCCACTGGGCATTGTCGACAAAGAGGTCCGGGCAGATAAGCAACACGGTTTCGGTGACCGACGGGAATTTTTTAATCTCTTCGTAAGACAGCGACAGCGGATGGTCAACCAGTCCTTCGACTATGAGGCGGTATTGCGAAATATCCACCTGGCGGGGATTGCCGGTCAGGTGAAGTTCCTCTACCGGCGTTACCGGATACTTGCTGTTGTCTATTTTGGCCGGGTTGCCCTGCCTGAGTTTCTGCAGATCGTCGTTGGTATATGTTATGGCCGGAACGCCTGCCTCCTGCGGAATCTGTGCGACAGCCGTCGTATTTTCATTCAGAGGGACGCTTAAATTCTCAGCCTGCTGCCCGGCCGCCTGCCCGGGCGGATTTACATTGGCTGGAGTCTCGGGCTGAGCGGGTGCGCAGGCAATCAGGGTCGCGGTCAAGACCAGCGCTGATAGTAATAAATATATAATACGCAGTTTTAACATCGGTTCTAGGTTGACCTTTATATATGTAAGAGGTTCGGCGGAACTTTCTTCTCTAGCTTTACGACCTGATAACGATGATAATGCCGATTTGCTGAGCGGTCAAATACAGACCGTCTAATCTTGGGAACGTCGGCACGCTCGTGTTGCGTAGAATTCAGCCGGACATGGCCCTGCCCAGCACCGTATTCTTGATAGTAATGGCCCCCTCCGGACACATCTCCTGGCAGCAATAACAGCGGATGCACAGGCCATAATCGTGTTCGGGCACTTTACCGGACTGAGGATCCCAGCTAAGCGCCTTGGGCTCCACCGGACAAACCTCCACGCATGTGCCGCACTGCGTGCATTGAGCCTGGTTAATCACCGGCCTGGGGCAAATCTGGTTCTTAAAGAACCTTCTGATACGGCCTGCCGTGGCTCGTACGGGTGGCTTGCGCACAACATCGAAATCCTCGGCAATAAACGCTTCAATATCATCGCCTGCCAGCTCGATATTGCCGGGATGGTAGGTGCCCAGGCCGGATTCTTCACCGGGCTGAGAAGTGGGCACGAACTCTGGGTTGAGGTCGATTATGCGTGCAGCTATGGCATCCAGCGCTACGGGATCGCTGGACATCAGGATGACATTCAGGTTGTGCGGAGTGCCGTTGCGAGGCCCGTTGCCCTCCATGGCGACAATGCTGTCCATGATGTACAGGCGCGGCCTGATGAATGTATTGATGTCGACCAGCATCGTGGCGAAATCATAGGGGTCGGGCATTTTGAGGTGGAACTGGCTTTTCAAGATGCCGGGAATGCAGCCGAACTGGTTTTTAACGGCCCCGGTCAAGCGGGTAAGCCCGTGGGCTTTTAGTTTAGGCAAGCTTACCACCCCGGCACAGTCGAGCACACCATTGGCAATGACGAACCTTTTATTCAGCAGGGCGGTTTTATGGACGACCGTTTTGCCCTCGTCGAAATCGGCCAGTTTCACAGCCAACTCATCAGCCGCCTGCTTTAAACCGGCCTTTTGCATATTGGCTTCGCACTTTCCGAAGCCGGGCGAGTCACCGTAGTAAAGGTCGGCCCCTGCTTCTTTAAGAGCCTTGGCCGCCGCTTTAAAGACTGCTGGGTGTGTGGTCACGCATTTCATGGGGTCCATGCCGAACAGCACGTTGGGTTTCAACACAATGCGCTCACCCGGACGGACAAAAGCCGCGGCGCCTCCCAAAAGTGCAATACCTTTCTTGACAGCCTGGTAGACTGCTGCATCGTCATAAGTACTGCATGCTGCCAGCGCCACTTTAGATTTATTCATAGTCCCCCTAGTCCGGTGGCGGAAAACCCGGATTTTTTATAAAATCAGTCGATTTGGATTTTAGGCCTGGCGCGCTTTTAAGGGCCGCTACCTTTAATGGATTTTACATATACTTGTGTTTACTGTACAAATTTGAGAGAGGCATGATTTCATGGAGCTAAAACGTATTGCAGTGATCGGCTCGGGCGCTCTTGGGACCTACTATGGCGCCAGGCTGGCTGCGGCCGGGCACGACGTCCATTTTCTCATGAGACGGGATTACCACGCGGTAAAATCGGGCGGGCTGCATATAACCAGCCCGGAAGGCGATTTAACTCTGGAGCATCCTAAAATTTATAAGACCAGCGCAGAGATTGGCCCTGTCGACTGGGTTATCTGCGCGCTTAAATCCACCTCCATCGATGAAGGCCAGAAGCTTTTAGCGCCCTGCGTAGCGGAAAATACGCGCATACTCGTGCTCATGAATGGGCTGGGACTGGAAGAACGCTTCGCCGGCTGGTTTGACGCGCAACGTATTTTCGGCGGCATGGCCTTCACCTGCATAAACCGCGGGAATCCGGGGCATACTCACCACCTGGCCTACGGGCCCATCACGATCGGGCATTTCCAGGATAATAAAGCGGAGCTGGCCAAAGCCATTGAGCTGTGGTCGCAGAGCAAGGTTAGCGTCTTTGAATCATCCTGCCTGCTGCAATCCCGCTGGGAAAAGCTGGGCTGGAACATCCCCTTCAGCGGCCTGGCCGTGGCTGCAGGAGGGATAACCACCGACCGCATCATGGAGGATGAGGGCCTTAACTCCGCTGCTCATAGGCTGATGGGGGAAGTCCTGGCGTCAGGCAACGCCGACCTGGAACATCACTCCCAGAGGGCGCGCATCGACAGTGATATCCTTGTGGACCTCTTTTTCAAGTCGACCTCCACTATGGGCCCTTACAGGCCCAGCACTATGATTGACTTCGTGGAAGGCAAGGCCATGGAGATCGAAGCCATCTTCGGCGAACCCCTTCGCAGGGCTCAAACCCTGGGAGTGCCCGTACCGCAGCTCACACTGCTGACCACCCTGCTCAGGGCGCTCAATCATGGTCGCTAGTTTTTTCTGGGAAGCCGGTTTCTCCTCACCCTTTTTTGGTAATAAATTCGCCAGGTTATAAAATCTAATGTGGTATAAAAATGGAGGAGGTGGCAGGCATGGCCGAGAGCAAAGAGAAAAAAACACAAACCCCTAAAATGCCGGTGTTATTTATAGGACACGGCTCTCCTATGAATATCATCTCCCAAAATAGCTATACTGAAAGCCTCGTCAAGCTGGCAAACGAGCTGCCGCTGCCCAGGGCCATCATGGTCATCTCAGCGCACTGGCTGACTGACGGCACGCAAGTAGGCTGCATGCCCAAGCCCCACACCATTCACGATTTCTACGGCTTCCCTGACGAGCTTTACAGGATACGCTATGCCAGCCCGGGCTCGCCAGAATGCGCCGAACTCGTCTCAAAGCTGGTGCACAGCGTACAGGTCAAATGCGACATGGGCTGGGGGCTGGATCACGCTTCCTGGGCCGTCCTGAAACACATGTATCCCAAAGCTGACATCCCGGTTTTCGAAATGAGCCTGCATTATTCCTTCAATGAGTGGCACCCCTTGCCCCTTACGTACCATTACAACCTGGCATCCGAGATGTCAGAACTGCGCAGAAACGGTATCCTAATCATAGGCAGCGGGAATATAGTGCATAACCTGGGACTGATCGATTTTGATGATACGAACGCCAGGCCGTATGACTGGGCGGTGGAATTCGATGAGAAGGTGAAAGCCAATTTAATCAGCCATAACCATGAAGACCTGATTAACTTTCAGAAGATCGGCCAATCATCCAGGCTGTCCGTGCCCACGCTCGACCACTACCTGCCCATGATATATGCCATCGCACTCCAGGAAAAGAACGAGCCGCTGACATTCACGCACGAGGGCTTTCAGAACGGCTCCGTATCCATGAGAGGTTTCCGCATCGGGTGATGGGCCCGGCTTTAACTTTGATGGCGGCTATCTAATCCTGATATTATCTCATCATTGTCGTAGCGAAGTGAAGGAAAATGGCGAGTTCAGGTATCTCCGTAAGCGCCGTGGCCATGCTCAAAAGGTAGCCTCCTGAAATCACTTATTACAGCGATCAAAGGGAAGCTTTTATGCTATTATATTGAGCGAAAAACGGGCGGGGTCCGAAATACTCAACTTCCAAAAGGAGCGGCTATGGACATTTTATTAATCATTGGCATCATTCTGCTGGTACTGTGGCTTCTGGGCTTCATACTCTTGCCTGTTCTCGGCTGGCTGATCCATATAGCGCTAATAATAGCTGGTTATCTTCCTGATTATCTGGCTGTTGCGCAAGGTCTTCAAGCTGTTTTAAATCGGCAGCCACAATTTGCTGTTATTCCGCCGAACGGATAACGTATACTGAAGTCCTGCTTCTCGAAACGCGCACGTAAGTTTACAGTTACTTGCAGACGTACGAAAGCAATGTCCGGACTGTAACTTTGTTCTTCTCAAAGTAGAACTCGACGATATTGCCGCCGCTGGCCATGAAAGCACAGATCCTGTAGTCTTCCGTGGCCCAGATCAGCATCCAATGATTCTGCTGTGCCCAGGCCAGCACCTCAGTCGCAGTCTGAATTTTATAAGCCATATCTTTCTCCCGGTTAGTTCACGCTGAACTGGATTATTCCATCTAAAACTATACCAGAATTGGGATCAGCCCTCTACTTGGAGGTCTGCAGAGGTTGCGGATAGGGAGAACCCTCCCGGGTCGCAGAAAGGACTATTGGAGGACGTGGCTGCTGGTTAAAATCGAAGGCGGAAATCATATCCATTGCGCTCGTATCACGAGCAGTCATGGGATCGATGCTGAAACGTTCCTCAACTATGCGCAGCCAGGACTCGAATGAGGTAGCCTGCCCAAAACAAGTTTTACCCGGCACGCCTCTAGCGTCTATAATTACTAATTGAAATTATAATATGGAAGGTCGGGCTAAAAAAATGAGATGGTTTGGATGCGCTTTGACGATACTGGGCATTATCCTGGTTATCTTTATACTCACCCACATAACTGAGATCTGGCAATTCCTCCAAAGGCTGCTGCAAAAGGGCTAATTGTCACCGCTCAAAGGTGCAGCCCATCATAAATGAAAGCCTGAATTAAATCAGTAATTAGTCCTTGTCCGGCACTGACCACCGCGGTGCGTCCGGCAAGTAAGGCTACCCCAACAAATATTCTATTAACAATCGGCGCATATACTTGTGGCAACTGAGAAAAAACTTATATCTCAGCAATACCCACAAAACAGGAGGAGAACTACATGTGGAAAAAGGTTTTATGGCTGATTGCCGGGATACTCGTGATAACAATGACGGTATCCGGCGTCATGACTGCTGTCAATGCCGATGATGCTACTGCAGGCGGTCCTCCACCCGCCGGACCGGGCGGACACGGCGCTCCCGGCGGCTTCGGGGCCATGCTGAACGACAACCTGACCGCCAGGGTAGCAACCATTCTCGGTATCGATAAATCGAAGCTGACCGATGCCTTCCAGCAAGCTGAAAAAGACCTGGGCGCGGAAAGGATGAACAACATGTTCGCCCAATGGGTCACGGATGGCAAGCTTACCCAGACGCAAGCCGACACTTACAAGGCCTGGCTGGCCTCCAAGCCCGATAACGTGCCCTTGTTTGGTAGCTCGGACAATGTAACCCGTGATACCAATATGCTCAACCGGCTGCTCAAGGATGGCAAGTTGACACAGGCCCAGTTCGACAGCGCAACGGCCTGGCTGGCCACCAAACCCGCCATCAGCCTGCCCAAACCCGAGAAGCCGGCTAACGCTTCTGGAACTACTACGAAGAGTTGGACGGACCGTAGCACGGCGATGCTTGATCAACTGCTCAAGGATGGCAAGATAACCCAGGCGACTTATGACGCTTACAAGACCTGGTACTCGCAGAAACCAAGCGTTGAGCTGCCCGCTCCCGCTAGAGGGCCGCATGGGCCTCAGGGCGGCCCGCAGGGCGCACCTCCGGCTGCACAGTAACTGAAACCGTTTCATAAGGCAGACAGCAAAAGACCGGCGGGACTAAAACCCGCCGGTCTTTATTTCCAAGTAGCGGCTATTTACTTGCAGCGGTCACTAAAAATTTAACAAATATTTAACCTTTTTTTCCGCTATTCCATGACAATGCAATACGGCAGCGGCTACAATGCGAGATGTGGGTATTCTGCTGCGAACCGCGGAAAGTCCACTAATCAGCATTATGGAGGTGTTGAATGAAAAAGTTAGCCGCTTTATTGGTGCTAGTATTTCTGCCGGGTTTACTGAGCTGTGTCCCGCTAGCCCACGGCGCTTCCGGCACGCCGGTTATAACCAGTTTTATTGCCAGCCCAGCGGTGATTACTGGCGGCCAATCCTCGAATTTAACATGGAATATAATCGGATCTACCTCCGTTACGCTGAGCCCGAACATCGGTACGGTGGGAAACTCGGGCAGCATCACAATCGCGCCGGCTTCCTCCACCACCTATACGCTGACCACCGGCAACGGCAACGGAAGTTCCAACGCCAGTGTGACTGTGACAGTAAATCCCCTCTCCTCACCACCGGCAATTACCGGCTTCAATGTCAATCCTACCGTGATTTCTACAGGCCAGTCTGCCAGCCTGACCTGGAATGTGACAGGGTCGGACATGGTCAGGATTGATCCTTCGGTCGGCAATGTATCTGCTGTGGGCAGCCAATCCGTAGACCCCGGCACAACCACAACCTACATATTGACTGCGGGCGGCACAACGGGCGTCGTTACCAGCACTGTTACGCTGAGCGTCGTGCCTACCTACTCGACGTCCACACCTTACCCGGCCTACCCGATATATGCTCCCAACCCAAATGCATCTAACGTACCTGCTATCATATCTTTTAGCATAAATCCCCCTATCATTTCACCCGGTGAAACAACGGTGATGACCTGGGATGTGATCGGGGCGGATTCGGTTTCAATCGATAACGGTGTGGGCAACGTGCCACCCTCGGGCTCCCTTGTCCTCAACCCCAACACAACGACTTATTACCAACTGGTGGCAAGCAATAGTTACGGCCCCGTATCATCCTCGGACATGGTAACCGTTTACCCTTTGAGCTACTACACCCAGCCGCCTGTGATTCAGCAGCCTCCACCGGTAATCACACCACCAGGGGGAAAACAAGGCCAGGGAAATGGTAACAATTCCGGCAGTTTGCCGAGGATTAATAATTTCCAATCCAATCCGCCCAAATTGAATGTCGGCCAACCGGCTGAACTGCAGTGGCAAGTAGACGGGGCCACCTCCGTACATATCAGCCCTGATATCGGCCCGGTGCCGCCCTCGGGAAAGATGACGGTAGCGCCCAATCACACAACCGTATATACCATAACCGCCAGCAATTCCAACGGCGTGGTACAGCATCCTCAGGAAATAACGGTGCCGCGGACAATCCAGGGAACAGGGCAAAATGACAACACCACCGGGAGTGGGGGCATTAAACATTAGTGTCCCTGTGGGGGGTATGATTCGCAGTAGTAAAAAGTATTAATACCTTTGGATGGTAGCCTGTGACCAGTCAAAATGTTATAACTTATTAACTATTTGCTTTTTCATTTTATTATTATTCAATTTCTTATGTGGTACTATTCAAATAATTGCCACTCACGTCAGATCAGTAGCAGACAAAGACTTCTGCCAGGCTGGTAGCTTTAGCTGATATAACGTTCGCTGTGATCTTAATTAAGGTGAGTGGAAACTCAAGGAGTAAAGACATGGCAATGGTTAAGCAATCAAGTTCACGGTACGAACAAAAGCGTATAGAAAGACTTGAATCGGAAATCAGGGCAGCTCAGCAGTCCGGGATTTCTTCCGACCAGATAAAGCAGCTTATCGGCAAGGTTTACAGCCCAATAAAACACGACACCGAAGAAGGTCATGTCACCAGGCTCGATGTTGATAGGTGGGATGGGAAAGTTTTTGACCGGGAACAGGAGGAGATCAAAGCAGACAAACATGTTGTAGTACCTGCTGACACCTTTAAACAATTTGAGGGCAAGCGTTCACAGAGATTTAGCCGGCCCGTGGCTAAGATATTTCTGCATCACCCGGAGCTATTGGAGCAGTACAATCTGTTACGAGATCACCGGTTCAGCCGGTTTATGGCTATTGATATAGTTACGAAAGCTTACTCCGAAAAAGGCAATAGCAATGGCGGACATGAAGAGCTAACCCCAAAGGAGACATTTCCGTTAGACTTAACCACTCCACGCTGGCAAAAGTTCATGAAAGAGCATAAAGCCTTGTTTACCAAAATGTATGACATGCGAATACACGAGGGCCTCAGCCATTTACAGGCTATTAACAGTATTTTCAAAGACATGGACCATGCATACAAGGCCACAAATGGCAGATCCGTCTTTGACCGGATCGATGAAATGGCGGAACAGACGGGTCTTGCTGGTAAAGGAAAATACCTTCCTGATTTCAAAGCGAGAGACTGGAATCCAGAACTAAGACAACGGTATTACAAGCATTTTAAACAGAACAGATAAATGGTTGGGCCACAGGTATTGAGGTTAATACAGGAGACAAATATGATGATAACAACGCTTCTCCGGTCACTCACAGTGTTCATGCTGACAGCAATAGTGCTCATTGCCGGATTTGCCTGTAACCCATTGCAGGGAAAGATACAGGTCTATTCGGGGCCAGAAAAACCGGGCGGGCAGGAGATAACGCCACCCCCCACATCGCCCCTGACCCAATCTCCCGTTCAGCCCAATAACCCCACCGAACGGCAGGTTACGATCACTGCGGCTAGCAGCGTATTTTCGATCGGCATGCCACCCGGCTACACAGAAGAACGCCAGGTAACTGCCCAAAAACCCATAGATTTCTGGTTCGAATACCTTCCCAGTGATAATGTGTCGCTGGAAATAAACGGCGTTGATGTTCAAATTCCAGCTCCCCAAAGCAGCGCCAGGTTGGGCTACACGTCGAGTGTAACCAGCTTCAGCTATGTGATAAAGAACTCCTCCTTACAAGCAATTTCATATAACCTGCACATGGTACCATCGAACGCCGGCGATTCCATCCCCGCCGTCACGCAGGAGACGTGGATTGCCCCTTAGCCCTTTAAATTCGGAGGTGGGAGACAGTGACAAGAAGCGATCTGATACAAGCGATAAATGACATACTCGATGAAGACCAATTGTATTTAACAATAGATGAAATAAGAGACCGAATACGGGATAATACCGGACAAGACGCGGATGAAGGTGATATTAGATCCATATTAGATGAAGATCCTGACGATTATATTTATAACGATAGTAAAGACAAATGGACACGAAATACAGAGGATCGTTCATAACTAATAAACGTATGCCTTAATCTGTCCGTTGAAAACTTCATAGAAACCTCCCGTCCTCTTCATAACAAACTTACAGACGCCCTCTATCCTTTCTATATAAACGCATAAAAAGGGGTGCTGAAATGAACAATTGGTTAAAAATTGGTTTACCTATCCTGGTAGCAGTGCTTCTTGTAGTAACCGCTGTAGCTGTAACCCTGGCCGTTACAAGCGGAGGCAGTTCGAGGCAGGTGGAGACAGCATATAGACCCGCGGGCACGGGAAATGTTCAGTATGTAAACGGTTCGTACGGGCCCGGTTATGGCATATGTCCGGCCTGGCGCTTAAGTGGTAATAATGTAAATCAGGGCAGGTGCTGGGGCGCTTACAATTAAGGTAAATACGGAGTAATACCGGTAAAACGTTAAGATAATACGATCCTCATGGCGTAAGGGAAGAAGGCACCACTTCTTCCCTTTACTTTTTTTCAAATCCAGATTTGAGTCTGCATAAACAGGTGCCTCAAAATATGCTGCGAAAAGCCCTAAAGCCTGTCAAACCCCGCGAAACTAACACTGTGAGTTGTATACAAAAAACTGGGCAAGTTCAAACAGGCGGAAGGTCATGCCATCTTCAATTGTTGCGGTATTTTTCTTTAGGGAAACGATACCATCTTGCGCACATCTCCTTTGTTACACAGCCCTTTCCAGCGCAAGAAAACCTTACTCCATCAATGGGAGGAGGACTTCTGCGAATTTTGCTTTCCTGGCCGTTGTCCAATCTAATTTTTATTGTCATGATATTTATCTCCTAAATTTACTTTAAATATGAACACCTTTAAATGCTGGATTAGATTTGCTGCTGCCATTGGAGACCCCTTTACAGCCCCCAGTGGCAGCAACTTCAGTTTCTTCTAATCATACCCAAGCGTGGTAAGGTCTTCTGTTAAGACAGGCCCTGCACGTCATTGTAAAGTCGATTCGACTCGCTACCGTATCATTGAACCCATGGAGTATCCGAGCCCGAGCCGACCCTAGCCACTACTGATCTGGTAACCATACCAATATCGTTCGTCGAATTCCCCTTTGCCCAAGTAGCGCTTAAAGTATAAACAGTGGGTGCAGCCGGTGATACTATCATGGTCCCCACAGCACTAACCACTCCTATATATTGGTCTATGCTCACCGAGTTAGCTCCAGTCACATTCCACGACAGGGTTGACGTGCCATCGGTATTAAGATTACTGCTGAAGTCTGTGATAACCGCCGGCGTTCCTATAGATGATGTTGAGTTGACCATAGTCGCCACTGATTTGTAAACGGTACCCGTATAGTTGGTAGCACTTAGAGTATAAACAGTGGGTGCAGCCGTTGATACTAGCCTGGTCCCCGTAGCATTAACCTGACCTATACCCTGGTCTATACTTACCGAGTTAGCTCCTGTCACATTCCACCACAGGGTTGAGGTGCCATCGGAATTCAGATTACTGCTGAATCCAACGATAGCCGGTTGCGCTGATGCTGAGTTGACCGTAGTCGCCACTGATTTGTAAACGGTACCCGTATAGTTGGTAGCACTTAGAGTATAAACAGTGGGTGCAGCCGTTGATACTAGCCTGGTCCCCGCAGCATTAACCTGACCT
>Ga0116132_1000603_pt1 | contig 32716 bp, 27 predicted proteins | sample June2015DPH_17_1_2_FD_89735 | JGI IMG/M metagenome (GOLD analysis project Ga0116132, IMG submission 89735) | Peatland microbial communities from SPRUCE experiment site at the Marcell Experimental Forest, Minnesota, USA - June2015DPH_17_150 | ecosystem: Environmental > Terrestrial > Soil >... | reverse complement strand
GATAGGCATGGCAGCCCGCCTTCGCTACGACGCTCCGGCGCGGCAGTCTTCGCTCTCCTCTATGTTGCGAGCGAAGACTGGTGGGCCCAGCAGGATTTGAACCTGCGACCAAGCGATTATGAGAAATTAGGTAGGCAGTTGTCCAGAGTAGTAACGAGTCGTAATAAGTCGCCATAACAAACGTGAAATCAACAATATGTGCATTAGACTCGTATTATGGAACAACTCATTGCTACTGTCGAAGACAGAAAAAGTGGCCAAGAAGTGGCCAAGAAATTAGCGGCCAATTCTCAAGCCGATTCGGGAAAAAAACTTCCAAAGCGTTTCCCAAAAACTCATGTGGGATATTGGAAAGTCAGGCTCGAACACCGGACCTATTCCTATCACGGCCAACACCGTAAAACCGGCGAATGGTCGGTTCGCATCAAACATCGTGGTATTCGCCGAAGCTTTGATCTGGACACGGCAAATAAGGAAGATGCTGCAACCAAAGCGCGGGACATTTATCTTTCGCTCGTCGCCAAAGGATGGGACGCAACCCTGGCAAGTTTTGACCAGCCGCTGCCCGTCTCGATTCCTGTGGCCGTTAATGGCGAAGCGACCGTGGGAGCATTCCTAAAGGAAGTCGCGCGCGTCAGCAACTTGAAACCGAAAACTTTCCACCGATATGCGTTGTATTTTCGGGCGCTGGCCGCGCACATCCGGGGATTCGCAAACGACAAAGCCAAATACTGTCACTGGCATGGGAAATATGCTGCATGGGCGCAAAAAGTTGAAACCACGCCGTTACGAGCAATTTCACCGGCAGCGGCTGCGGATTGGAAAATCGCATACCTGTCCCGCGCCGACAACAATCCCAAACGCCGGTTGGAAGTGAGTCGTTCATTCAACACCGCCCTGCGAAACTGCAAAAGCCTGTTCAGTGCCAACATCATCAACCAGCCCAATTTCTCGGTTATCGTTCCTAAATTCAAAGTCAGGGACGGGCAGAAAGGAGAACGGGAAGTTTATTGGTTTGAACCGTTGAAATTTGAAAAGAACGGTTCAATGAAATTTCATGCACCGCCCGGAATATCTTACGCCGGTCTCCTGAAGGCGGCGCACGAAGAACTCCGGTCTGAACACACTGAAGCCTACAAGCTGTTCCTTCTCTGTCTGTGCGCGGGATTGCGGCGAGCCGAAGCGGACACACTGCTCTGTAACCAGCTTCAACAGGATGATAATTCCATCCGAATCGAATCAACCGCCTATCATCAGCCCAAGCATGACTCGTGTGGAATTGTTTATGTTGATGCAGCGTTAATGAAAGAATTATTGAGCCTCACGGACATGACCAGTGAATTTGTCGTTTCCAGCCAGATACAATGGAAAAATACTATGTATGTTTTCTATCGTTGTGAACCTCACTGGAAGACACTGATGGACTGGCTTGAAGAAAAAGGCATTACGGCTCGGAAGAAGGTGCATGAACTGCGGAAACTATTTGGCGATGCCATTGTCAAACAAAACGGGATTTTCGCCGGTAGCGCGCAACTGCGGCATACCACCATCCAGATGACGGCAAATCATTATACAGACCCGCGCCAACGAGCCATACTGCCAGTCAGCACACTGTTTTCTGACAACCAGGTGAATTAAGCCGGTGGACATTTAGAAACCGACACAAAAGCGTTTGCACGATGAAGCGAATCACGCTCCATTGTGCAAACGCAACTTCACTTTTCCGTTCGCCGGACCGCAGGCCGAAGCAAAATCAAGGCAAGGCCACCCGCGATTTTGTGCAATCACTTTGTTGACTTTTCATTCGTCAATCCAATGTGTATTTGTGTCAGCCTATGGCGTTAATCCAATGCAAGGAATGCGGCCAATCCGTCAGCACGGAAGCGGCTGCCTGCCCTCATTGCGGCGCACCACAACAGCGGCCTGTGCCGCCGCCGTTGCCTGTGCCGCCGCAAGAACAAAAGATATATTTGGACAAGGTTGTGGCTGTGACCACGACACGGGTGGTTGTTGGAGGAACGACCTATGCGTTACGGAACATTACGTCAGTCAGCATGACATACACACCGCCAGGAGTTTTAGGGGCAATCCTGCTTCTCTTTGTTGGCATCATCATTTTCTTCACCGGGGAATTTCTTTCATACGGTGGAATTTCTCCATCGGCGATCATCGCCTACACCGCTGCCGGCATCATTGTCAGTGGAACTATCTTTGGAATGTGCAGGGCAAAACCTACGTATCATGTCTGTCTTTCGAGCACGGCGGGCGAAATCCAAGTGCTCACTTCCAAAAACAAGGCTTACATTGAAAAAATCGTGGTGAGCATCAATGACGCCATTGCACTCTATAAATAAAGTTGAAGGCAGAAATGAAGTTTGTCATGCTGGCGCACGTCAGAAGCAACGTGCGAATTTTATGATTTCAAACGAACGCCCCTCGCCCTTCCACCGCCAGCCTTATCGCCAACCGTATCAGCAATCTCATGCGCCACAGCCACCGCGTCCATTCGTTCAGGAAGACACGCTTAAAGCCGAGCAGATTCAAATTGAACGCAAATCATTTCTCCTGACGCTCAAGGAAAATTCGCGTGGCCGTTTTTTGCGAATCGCCGAGGACGTAGGCGGCAAACGCAATTCAATCATCATTCCCGCGACCGGCTTGCAAGATTTCAAACAGCTTCTCAACGAAATGGTCAAGGCATCGGGTGAGCTTCCGCCACCAAAGAGCTTGCCGAAGGCAGCGTAAGGAAAAACCTTGGCGCTTTTAATTTAGTGCCGCCTGCGCCTGTGAATCGCCGGGCTTGGTTTCAGTCACGACGATTTCCCGAATCCTGGGCTGGTTTTCGGCAATCAGCGCATGATATTTCTCCGGCAATTTCATCAGGCCGGACAATTCCAGCCGGTGTATGGCCGTTTCAATCCGCTGCAAAACGTGGCCGGAAATCAAAATTTCATGCGTGGCAAAAACCAGACGCAGTTTTTGTTCCTTGCCCTCGCTGTCCAGATCGGCAAAAACGAACTGATCCAGCGGCAGCACGAGCCAACGGCTTGCTGTCATTTGAACGCGCAGGCAGCGCGCCTGCGTATCAGTGGTGTAACATTCGGGAGGTTTGGTGTTCATTTTTTTGTCCTGGTTGAGAATGACGCCGGGGTTGTTTCAAACGGCAAAACGTATCGGCAGCGCGCTGGCCGAACCGCAGGAGATGCCCATGCAGCCGGTCCCAAAGCGGATTGCGATGGAACGGGCGCAGGCCACCGGCAAATTCCAACGCCAACGGCCTGTGGCCGGAACGCGCCAGATTCTCGCGCAATTGCTCCTTGTCGGGCGTGAAAATGCGGACGCCGCGCCGCCCGCGCGAAATGGTGACATACCACTGTTGCGCGTTGGTAGCCGCCTTAACGGTGGAATCGGAAAAGAGAACGTAATCCACGGTCTTACCTTGTGAACCATAGGACGTAACAGCATAGCCGGGAAGAAATTCACGAAAAGTTTTGTCCAAGATGCGGCCGTCAGCCAGTTCAATTTTCCCGTTGGCATGGGCAGATTTGACGGCAACCAATTCGCCGTTGGTGACGCGAGCGCCGGAGGCCAGCTTGCGATTGGCCTTGAGATGCAATCTGTCGCCTTGCGCGACGGGAATTTCGCGCGGCAGGCAGACGTTGATTTTATCCAGCACCTTGTTTGAAACCAAAACATCTTTTCCGTTAATCTCGACAAAGATGCCGCATTCACGGATTGCCGTCAGTTTTCCGCGCATCCCCGGTTCGGCTTGCCGCACTTTCTGATTGAACACAATCACCGCATCTTGCGGATAAAATCGCTTGTCGCGCTTTTGCGCGTTGGTTAAATCCATTTTATCCAATGCCTGCACCATCACATCATTTGCGCCGAGCAACCCTTTTCCTTTAAGCGCATCCCGCACCTTTGAATTGACGCGATGCACTTCCCCCCAGGTCTGCGACACCACCACGGCGGAAGCTTTTTCTTCCGTCAGCCGGACATACTCATCGGCCAGCTTGTCCGCCTGTTCACCCAATCCGCAGGAAATCACCGCCCCCATTTTGTCCAACCGTTCAAACGATTCAGCCAGTTTGCCTGCCGCCGCCACTTCCACCGCCTTGCGATACCGCTTGATTTCGGAACTCTCCTTTTTACTGCGGCCAAGCGCCGGGTCTTGGCGGCGGATTGTATGAAGCTCGACCGGCTTGACGCCGGAATACCGCTCAATGGCCAGCAACGCATCGGACGCCTCGACCGCTCCATGCTGGCGCGTGTCGCCCGACAAAATCACCCGCGCATTTCGCTCGCGCGCCAGCCGGAGCAGTTCAGCCATTTGGCGACCACCAATCTGTCCGGCCTCATCCACCACGACCACCGCACCCTCGACCAACTCACGCTTGAGTAAAAAACTTGTCACTGTTGTCGGCGACGGAAAACCGTCTCGCTCCATGTCCACGATTTGCTGGCGTTGCGGCGCGAGGACGACCACGCGCCTGCCCGATTGCCGGACATGCCCGACCAGCTCGCGCAGGACAAAACTTTTGCCCGTGCCCGCGCCGCCACGGAAAAGAGAAACGGCATTGGTGGAGCGCAGCAGCGCGTCCAAAGCCAGACGTTGCTCCTCATCCAGTTTTGGATTGGCCGTGTAGGAATGCTCCACCAGTGGCCGGCAATTGCCGACGCCATCTTTGACGGTCTGGACAATCTCCAGTTCCCGTGACAACACTTCGCGCAACGTCACTTCAGCCGGACGTTCCGGGTTGCGAATATACGAACGCCGGCGCGTGAATTCCTTGAGTTCAGCCAGGGTGAAATTTTCACCCCGTCCCCGTTCCAACGCCTGCTGCCATAATTGGCATTCCAGCGCGACCGAATTGCGGTCGAACAGATGGTCCTCGGCCCATTGGACGGCCTCGCCTGCGCTCATTCCGCTGCCAGTGGCTTTTTCCGAATGGTTCGGGAACTGGCGCAAGGCGGCGCGCTCGCCTTCATTCAATTGTGAGTTCCATAGTTGCCGCAATTCCGCCCGACTCAAATCCTTTTGCTTTTTGGCGCGCGTCTCGACCGCCAGTTGAGCGCGCAACGCCTTGAAATTCTTGCTCGCCAATTCCGGCTTTTCGGCGAGCAGCTTCGCCAGCGCCTTGTCAATTTCCGCGTCCCGTTTGGAAAAGCGTTCGCAAACTTCTTCCGAAATGCCTTCGATATGAAAATCGCCGCGCGTCAGATTACGAATTTCGTAGCCAAACCCGCGCAGTTTGCGGGCGAGTTCATGGTAATAGACGTTTTCAGCATATTTCCGCGCACGCAACAGTTCGTAATTTTGCAACGCCTTCCAGCGATTTTCCACGGCATCAAAAGTCGCGTTAAAAATAACACAGTGAGTATGCAAATGCGGGTCCAGGGCGCGGGAGGTGTCATGTGTGAACGTGGCGGCGACAAAATTGCCGGTGGCGCGGTCATAGTCCGCCTTGCCGATCCGCACGCGCGTGGTGGCAAACGCCTCAAATTCTTTCATCGCCAAACGGACGGCTTGGGCATGGGCTTCCAGAATCCGGTTATCCGCGCCGACCAGCGCCGCGACCGAAACCGACTTGGGCGGCGAGACAGTGAAGTCGTAAAAAATCCGGCGGTTGGCTGATTTGTCGCTGGCTTCATCCTTTCGGGTGGTGTTCAACCGTTGAGTCAATGTCTCGCCGGATGCCGGATGCCGGTTTTCACACAGACGCAGGAACGCTTCCGCGCCAACCTGACTGGTCAAACCCAGCCGTTCCGCACCCAGGCCGAACCATTGGCCTGTCACCCGCTGCCCCTCATTGTAATACTCACCCACGCAAAGATGCTCCTCAAAGTATGCCTTTGCGTTCTTCAAATTATATTGCGTCTTGGCCGTGACCACAAAGGACAGTGTGCCAGAACCCGGTTTTCATCTTGTGCGATTTCCGCACAGGATGACCGGAAAAAGCTGGTTCAATTGGCGGCATGAATATGAACCAGTCCACGTTGCCAACGCCGAAGCCGGACGATCAACTATGGGGCATTTACTTCACTGACCGGGAGTATGCCCGCGAGATGGGCGATCCGTTGCGCGCTGTTGTCGCCGCGCCAACCAAAATCGCCGCCGAGGGAGCCGCCACCCGGCTTGGCTTGGATGCTCCCTGGGCACACCCCCTCACAGCCGAACAAATCAAATCCATCCGGGAGACTGCCACGCGGCCCCCGGAACAGCCCCGTATCACCATGCAACCCACCACCGCCGAATTACGCACCGCCATCGAAGTTTTGAAGGTGCTCGACCAACGGCTTAATGACCAGGCCACGCACTCCGTCATGCAACTGCCGGAAACTGAATTGGGCGACCGATACGCGGCGCACATCGAAGCCCGAACCATCGAACAAACCAGCCACATCGAAAAGGTCTCTACGCAGCTTCAAAACTGGCGTGAAGAACTGCTGCAACAGCAGAAGCAGCGAGTGGCGCAATCAGTATGAGAATGAACTTTTTTACAAAACAAGCCTTACCCCTTCCGACGGGAAGGATTCTGCGCTTCGCGCGCTGCCACGCCAATGCGCTGTCAGCCACAAGCGAACCCGCGCACATTCGTGCTTCGCCTCATGCCAACCTGGTTGCTTCGTCAAGTGCCTCGCCAACTGCTTCGCTTGCCGCCAACCCGGTCGCCTCGCTCATGCTTCGTCGCCTATGAACAAGGCTGCCATCTCACAAGAAGCATTGAATCGCTTTCGCGCTGCCGCGTCGGAATACACGCATACTGCCAAGTCGCGTGCTTCGCGGTTATTGACGCTCAAAGATGACATCGCCGCGCTTCGCAAACGCGGCATCTCCTATCGCGCCATCGGTGAACTGCTCACCCAAAGCGGCATTCCCGCTTCCGATACCTGTGTCACCAACTTCTGTCATCGCGTTCTGAAAGAGAGGCTCGTCCACAAGTCATCCGCCAAGAGGCGTGCTTCGCGTCATGCCAACCATCCTGCTTCGCCAAAAACCACGCCGGATGCTTCGGCCAAAACCAAGTTGCCGCCCGCGCCGGCCACAACCAGCAAACCAACAACCATGCCAGCCGAAACTTCGGCGTTCGCGTCGCGCGGGCCGCGCATCGCCAAAGTTGAAATGTTGCCACCCGGAGAAGAAATATGACCAAACGCCTCGATTTGATTTTTAACGGCAAGGGCGGTGTCGGCAAAAGTTTCTTTGCCGTCAATTTCGTCCAATACCTCAAGGACAAGAACATCAAATTTGTCGCCTGCGACTGCGACAATGAAAATTCCACGCTGAAACGCTTTCACGGCGACGACGTGCAATTTTTGGATCTGGCCCATCCGCGCGGCCTGGACACCATGATTCGCGCGCTGGAAAAAACCGATCTCGTCGTCGTGGACTGCCGTGCCGCGTCCACCGAGGTGTTTTTCAATTATTTCGACGAGATTGCCTTGCAGCCAACGCTCAAAGACCTGTCCGCCGCGCTCACGCTCGTCATGCCCGTCAATCAGGAGTCCGACAGTATTGACCAGCTTAACCGCATCACCGACAAGCTCAAAAACGTTTGCTCCTACGTCGTGCTGCGAAACACGGTTCACAGCAACGATTTTCTCATTTTTGATCATTCCGTCATCCGCAAACGCTTGAAAGAACTTGGTGCGAAGGAAATCACCATGAGCAAATTGCAGCCCTGGCTGGTGGAGGAATTGAGCCACAACAATCTCACCATCACGCCCGCCGTGGCCGACGGTTATCTGCATTTGCTGGACCGTCAGCGGCTGCAAACATGGCAGCGCAAATTCTACTCGGAAATTGAATCCGTCGCCGAATTATTGCTTCCGGCAAAATCATGAGCGCGTCCGACCAACCAACACCGCCTGATTTTGACGAGGATTTTTTGCAGGCCATCGCCAAATGGACAGAGCAGCACAAAGTCAGGGACGACGACACCATTTGGCTGTTGCTGGATTTGTTTCGGATTCATCAAAACCATTGGGATGAAATTCGCCACCGGCAAATGCCCTCGCTCGAAGAATTTGAAAACGACATCACGGCCTTGACGGAAGCGGCAAAAATTTTGAAGGAACGTGCAACAAAAGAAATCCGGGCGGTGGAATTGCCAATTGCCATCATTGCCACCGTCACCGCCGCCATCGCCGGTTTTCTCATCGGAAAATTTCTATGAAACTCGATTTTACCCTCTTTCCTGTATTTCACATTCCCACGTTGTCCAAATCGTTGCGCGCTTTTGGAATCGGATACGCCATTTTGCTGCTCATCATCGCCGGGCGGCTGTTGCTGTCGCGCAAATGCCATGTCGCCCGACTTGGCGGTCTGACTTGGAAACGCAGTCAATTCTGCCGCGGCTGGCTCATCACCGGCGACACCGGCTCCGGCAAAACCACTTCCGGCATCAATCAACTGGCGCATCAGGTATTTCAAAATGAGAAAAAATGGGGCGGCCTGTGCATTGACGAAAAAGGCGTTTATTGGGAAACACTCTCGGCGATGGCGCGGCACTACGAGCGTGAAAACGACTTGATTCATTTGCAAATTCAGGCTGACGGCCAGGCCGGACAAGCCTTGCATCGGTTCAATCTCACCGGCGACCGCAGCATTCCGTTCACAACGTATGCAAAATTCGTGGTGGACACGGCCACCAGCCTCGGCCAGGGCGGGGATAAGGGCTTTTTCAAGAATCAGGCGCAAACCCACATCGCTTATGCGCTGGAATTGCTCGCCGAATTGCAACGACCCGTGACACTATCCGGCGCGCTGGACGTGCTTTCCAGCAAGCCGAAGCTGGACGAGGAATTGGAATTTCTGAATAAACTCCCTTTGCAGACACCGCGCCGCTATGCCCTGAATTTCCATTTCAAGCACCGTTTCCTCGACCAGCCGGCGGAGCAGCTTGGCGGCGTCCGCGAAACCATCGGCAACTACCTGCAATACTTCCTGACACCCGAAGTGGCCGAAATTTTCTGCGTTGCAAACAGCACGTTCGATTTTTCGGAAATTGATAAGGGCAAAATCATCCTCGTGACCATGCCGCAGAAATTCCAGACCGAGCGGCGGTATGTGAACACATTTTTGAAGCTGCTTTTTTACCATCATGCGTTGCGCCGGTTCGATCAGGCCAAAAACCAGCGTGGCAAAAACAATCTGCTCATCCTGTGGGCGGACGAGGCGCAGCGGTTTATGACCGCCAGCGAGGATGGCACGAGCGATTACAACTGCGTGGACGTGATCCGCGAGGCGGGCGCCACCATCGTTGCCGCCGCGCAGTCCACCACTTCACTCATTCCCCCGTTGGGCAACGACAAATCCAAAGTGCTGACGTTGAATCTTCGCAATCGGATGATTTTCCGTTCCGCCGATGAAGCCGACGCGGTTCAGGCGGCGGATTTTCTCGGCAAGAAGCGCGTGTTCAAACGCTCCTGGGGTTCGAGCGCCGGCAGGCGCAACGTGAATTATTCCGAAGCCGAAGAACACAAAATCAAGCCGTATCAACTCCGCAATCTCCGCGACCATGAATGTGTGCTGGTGCATTGTGAAAAGGGATTTCGACGGATGACGCTGCCACCGCTTGAACCCAACGGGCAAGTCGCCCAGTGGTTTCCGTTGTGGCGAAAATTATTTTGATTCCTCTTATGAAAAAAACTCTTTCCAAAGTTGGATTTCGTCTTCGCGCATTGCGCCGCTCACGCCACTGGACGCAAAGGTCACTCGCCGCTGCGTGTCAAGCGCGCGGATTTGCCGTCTCACGCAGCCAGTTGGCCAGTTACGAAATTGGCCGCATAGACGTGCCCGCGCGCTTTATTCCCGTCCTCGCGCATATTCTTAAAGCAGACATCACCAACCTGTTACCGCCCATCGGCGGCCAACCCGAATCCAAACCTGCGTCGGCACTGGCGAGAATCAGAAATTTGACCGGCCAACAAATTCAGGCATTCCGACGCAACCGAAAATGGAGTCAAAGCAAACTGGCCGGGGTCATCCGAACAATGGGTGCGCCCATGACGCGCGAAATCATTGCCAATCTTGAAACGCGGCGCACGCGCGTAAAAGATTACGATTTGGTTCTCGTTGCCAAAGCCTTGCAGATTCCGATGGACTCACTTTTTACAGGCGAAGCAAGGGCGACAAATTTCCCTGACGCTTTTAATGACAATCCGCAATCCCAAAATCCGCTTGAGACCCGGCGGCGCAATGGGCAATTAAACCCGTTCACCCGTATGGCGCGAAAAATTGGGAAGTTTGCAAAGCGGCTTATCACCCGCAGATAAAAAATCTTAAACTATTTTTCGCCTTGCAAACATTGAATGAAAATGGTGTCAAAGTCGAAAACCAGCGAAGTCGCCCCGCGTAAAACCAGCTCGTTTTTGTGTCAAGTGTCGGCGGCGACAGTGGTTTCGTTCAATGTTTGCAATAGGTTGGTTGCCAAATTCGCAGTCCGGCAAAAATGCGCCTGATAAAATAGTGGTGTCGTTGAATGAATCAGCGACGCAACCAACAAAGCAAATTATGGAAACAACTGAAATGACGGACACACTCAAAAGCATCAACACCACTCCGCACCTTTGCCGGAGCAAGGTGAAACAAACCGCGCTGGAAATTGCCGCCGCGATCCGGCCAGCCAATAAATTCAGCCGGGTCGGCATGAGCTTCGTTGAACGCATCGAAGCGAAAGTCCGCGCCGCCATCCGTGAGGAAGTCAGGATTCATCCGAGCAAAGGCAAGACGCTCTTGTAATTCGACCAACCTATTTAATGTCGCGTTGACGCGGCGCGCGTCGGCGAGCCAATGCCTTCTTAATGCGCGCCGTTCTCTCTCGGTCAGGAGGTTTAAGGCCGTCCAGCAAACGGTTCGGGCTGCATTCAAGAAATTGAGAAAGCCGTGCAAATGTGGTCACGGCGAATGGGAAGCCGCCGTGTTCAATCGCACCCACAGTTTGCACATGGACGCCCGCCAGTTCCGCAAGACATTCCTGAGTCAAGCCGGCGTTGAGCCGGGCTTGACGAATGTTTCGCCCAAGCACACGTAGAATTTCTCGGTTGTTCACGCCCCATAAGTGAGCGCAAACGCTTCTTTAGTTGACACCGGATAACCACTAGATTAAAATTCGCTCCTGTTATGCCGCACGGGAATTTGAGCAAGTTTTTCTCCGCCTGGTTCAAAAGGGCAATGGAGCAAATGGCGATTACATTTCGTAGCACAAAAAGAGTGCTCGCCCAAGCACTGCAAATCGTTGGATCAAAAAAAAGACAGTCACAACCTTATTTATTTTCCGCATGGAAAACATCATTAACGTCACACTTGAGCCGTTTCAAGAGATGTTCCAGCGTTTTGAGCGTCACATTTTGCTCGCCCATTTCCATCCGATGCAAAGACGAGGAAGAAATGCCAAGTTTGCGGGCGAAGGCGGGCAAGCTCAACTGTCCGCGCCGGTTTCTCAAAAACCGGCCAAGCCGTGTTTGCATTGACGCTGCCATGCCATCAGTGTGCATTGATCCGTTTCCCACATGTGGGAAATCGTGCTTGACACATATTCTTGAATTGATATTTGTTGGCGGTCGAAATCATTTATTTTCCGGTAGGAACAGCGTTGAAAGTCGCCAGAGCATTTTCCGATTTCGGCGGGGAATCAGCGGTTTATGATAAACAAAGCAAAAATTCTGATAGTGGATGATGAAATGCCAGTGGCTACGATGATGGCATTTCTGTTGACGAGGGCGGATTGCGAAACGAAGACGGCTTTGAACGCCGAAAAAGCCCTGCGGCTGGCTCAAACTGAAAAGTTCGATTTAATCACCCTCGACTTGGACATGCCCATCAATGGCTTTGAACTGTTCCAACGCCTGAGACAAATCTCCCACCTGACGGAAACCCCAATGGTTTTCGTTTCCGGGCGTGCCACGATTGAAAACCAGCAATACGCTTTGGACGAGCTTGGTGCGGCGGATTTTATTGAGAAGCCATTCGGCGTGGAATTTGCACCGCGAATACTTTCACACATCAATCGAAAGGCATCAGCCGTTTGTATGGACAATGGAGAGCCAGTTGAATCCTAAACGCCGTCGTGACCAAAATGTTTATTTCCCCTGCTTCAATTTTTTGCAGATTGCGTGTGGCAATTTCGGCGCGCTCGGCTAGTTCATCCTGCGTCAATTTCCTGCGCACACGCTCCCGGCGCACATTGGCGCCGAAGACCTTGATTCGCTTCCACTCTTTCTTGGAAATGGCCACGACATATTACATCGCTTCCTAATGCCAAAAATGAACGATACATATATCGTGAAAAAGTTTCAGATTCTTCTTGCCAGCACCAGTGAGGAGGCGTGCAATCAGTGCGTCGCACGGCCAATGCGAAGACCATTCCAGCGCATTTCAAGCGATGATATGAAATGGGAATCAAACAATTTTTATTCGACGCCCGACGAAAGCCGCTCAAAAAAATCTTCGAGCATTCGCGGAATTCTGTCCTTGGCTGGCCAAAGCTCGTGCGGCTCAACCCGCAATGCCCTAGCGAGGCAAAGCAGTTCAAAATCCGAAACCCAACGAAGCTGCGTTTCGATCTTGGCAAGCGTTTGTCGGCTTAAATCCCACCCCCACCGGCGGCAACGCGCGGCCAGCATCGGTTGTGTCAGCCCTTGCTGGTCGCGCAACCGCCGGATTTGCAAGCCGACGAGATTTCGCGGATTTTTTGTCATGTTCCGTTTTCCGAAACGGAACACTAGGGCAACAGTGGCAATCAAAGGTTCGGAATTCCGAACTGCGATTTTGCTTGCCAGTTGCGGTCGGATTTTTCATAACATCGTATGCGGGAAGCTAAATTAACTTGTCGAATAGATAATGTTAGCTCGGACAACTTGGGGTTCGTTGTCCAAGGCGAATCCGCGTTGTGTTTAGCTTGGGAGGAAGCGTCGCAAATTCACCCTTTTGTCACCGGATTGCCATCCACCCTTTTTGAAAATCAACAACACTCATAAAAATGAAAACAATGAAGAAAAATTGGACAGCCTTGCTGACAACCGCTACCTGCGGTTTGTTTATTGTCGCCACGGCATTGACCGTTTGGTCACAAAGCGCTCCGCCCCTGACCATCACGTCATTGGGCACCAACCAGTATTCCATCACCTTCACCAACAGCCCGCCGAGCACTTACGATTTGCAATGGACGCCAGTTCTGGCCAGCCCGGCTTATCCTTGGACATGGGCGGCCATCGGCACACCGGGGCAGTCCAATTATCTCGTGACTTCCACTTACCCCACCGCGTTTTTCAGAACGGTGTTGGACACCAACAGCATCCCGCTTTGGGAAGCCGCCGACCCCAACAATCTGGCCTTGGGCGCATTGAGCATCACCATTGATACTCCGGCCAACGGTTCCACCCTTCATTAACTCAATCAGAAAGAACCTTCATTATGAAACTACACCGGCTTTTATTGTGCGCAATTGTGCTTTTGAGCCAAATTGCCAGTCATGGGCAGACTGCGCTGACCACCGTGCAACTGTCAGCAGGACAAAAATTCGGCCTTACGTTGCGTTCGGATGGCAGCGTTTGGGCATGGGGAACCAACCAAGTGGGCGAAGTCGGCTTGGGCACCAACACGTTGGTGCTGTGGCCGACAAGAATTGCCAGCGTCACCAACGCGGTTTCGATTTCGGCGGGTTCGCTGCACTCGCTGGCTGCACAAGGCAACGGCACCGTATGGGCGTGGGGATTAAACAGCGATGGACGTTTGGGCAATGGCAATTTCAACACGGCCAGCAATCCAGTGGCTGTCACCCGCATCACCAATGCAGTCATGGTATCCGCAGGTGGAAGCCATTCTCTGGCCTTGCTCGCCAATGGCAGCATCATGGCGTGGGGCGCGAATAACGGAGGACAACTTGGAACGGGCAACACAATTTCCACCAACCAGCCAGTGGCAGCGGGTAATTTTACGAATGCAATCGCGGTGTCGGCTGGCACCAATTTTTCATTGGCATTGTGCCAAGACGGTTCCGTTTGGGCATGGGGAACCAACAACATGGGGCAACTCGGCTTGGGCAGCACCACTACGCAACTGACTCCGGTTAAAATCACGACGTTAAGCAACATTGTCGAGATTGCCGCAGGTGCATCGCACAGTCTGGCCCTCGACCGGAACGGTGTGGTGTATGCGTGGGGTAGAAACACCGAAGGCCAAATTGGTAACGGAACGACCATCAATGCTACGGCTCCAGTTGTGGTGCCGAGTTTCGGAGCGACGACCAATCTTGGGGCAGTGAAATATGTGGAAGCGGGCTACAACAGTTCGGCGGCAATTTTGAAAAGTGGACGACTGTTTTATTGGGGCTGGTATGGGAACGGCACGTATTGGTCGTCCAACCAGCCGCCGCAGGAATTGAACGCCAACAGCGGACAGGTGTTCACCAGCGTGACGTATGGCGACAGCTACTTGCTGGCAGGAAATCAGGATGGCTCAACGTGGGCTTGGGGATTCAATCAATATGCGCAGCGGGGCAACGGAAACTATTATGCCACCAACGACAATTGGTCTTACCAGCTTGCCAATGCCGAATACAGTTTTAGCCCGACGCCTTATCCGGTGACGACGCGCTTTACGCGAGGCGACCGGAACGACCTGAACTATCTGCCCATGCTGCCCTACAATTCCTTTGTGTTGCCGCTGGACTTGGAAAAAGGCGTGCGGCTCAACAACACCGGCAACGATGCGTATGGCTACGGGGCCAGCCAGCCGTGGTTTTTGAACGTCCAGAAAATCACGCGCCAACACGCATGGCAGATCACCACCAGCACCAATCTATCCCGTTTCAATGTGGACAATCCCATTGTTGCCTTTGGCCAGACGGCCGGCGGCAGTCCGCTCTACATCAACCAACCGTATCGCTTTGGTCTTTTTGGCGGCGCTTACAATGAAAATTTGAGCCAGACCAACATCATCCGCATTTTAGTTTACAGCCGCAGCGCACTGTTATCCGGGGCGACCAATGTGGCTCCTACCAATACAATCTACATTGCGCTGCCGCGCCGCGACATCGCTGCGGACGCCACGGCGTGGTCGAATTATGTGACTAACGGCAACCGGGTGGTAGTCAGCACCAACGACCTGACGACTTCGGTGGAATTCAACAACGGGCAGAATGATTTTGCCACGGACATCATGAGCACATGGGGCTTGGGCTGGATTTACGCCTACCCCACCAAAGTGACCATTGACGGCTTGCGATTGACGCACATGGCCGCTTCCACAAACTACTGTTATATCGTCGAGGCGCTTGGGCAGTGTGAAGTGGGGGCGAACGTGTTTGCGCCGATGGGCGTGACCAACAGCACCGGCTGGGCTTACCTGCCAATGTATGCGCTTGGTTTCGACACGTTCCCGGCATGGCGGGCACACTTTTTGGATAACCCGAACTTTGCCGGAACGCTTGTCCCGCCGACCTACACTGGCAGAAGCTCGCTCGAATTGGGCGGGCTGACGGCGACCATCACCAACAACATCTGGATCACCAACAATGCGGCCTACACGAATCTGGATAACTCACCGGAACTGCGGCGCAGCCCGGTTCTCGACCAATTCGTCAGCGACATGCACAAAGACCCGCTGGCGCTCGCCAACTACGTTATCAACAACGTCAATTTAACCGACCCAATTGCGTATGGGGAAACCGCCAATGCCGTGGCCAACTCCGTCGAGCTTGGCGGCGTAAATCGCTCCGCGCTTGGAACCTATTTGGAAGGCCAAGGTTCGCCGGTGGAACAATGCGCGTTGCTGGTTTATCTGTTACGGCAGGCGGGCTATCCGGCCACCTATGTCTGGCCGACCAACAGCAATTTGCAGTTGCTGGATACCACCGTCAGCCGGTTGTGGCAAATCAATGTCCACGGCATCGTATGGAACTCCGGCATTCCGATTATCACCAACAGCTTGATTGTCGTGAATTATCCGTGGGTAGTGGCGAACATCGGCACCAACTCCTACCAAATCTTTCCGTGGCTCAAAAATACCGCTGTCACGAAGGGCTTGAATATTTACGATTATATGCCCACAAATTACCCGAACGCTTACGCTTGGGTGAAGGACTTTGCTTTGGCCAACCCGTCGCTCATGGCCTTGGCTTCTCCTAACGATGGCGTGGCAAAATTTTGGCAGAGCTACCTCACCTCGGTCATTAACACGAACAAGTTGCAACCCAATCTTTCCTTGCAGAGCTTCGGCGTCTGGTCGGTCAACCGTCCGCAAAATTACACCAGTTGGAGCCAGTTGCTGGTGCCTGACGCGCTCTACAACCAGTCCCAAGTGTCAGTGATTCAAACCCTCTCCGACAGCCCGACCACCTATCCGTTCCTCACGAACATCTTTGACCAAGTCCGCATCGAGGTTTTCCAGAGCAACACCAATCTGGCCAACAAGCTGATTGACTCCGGCCTCTGGCGCACGTGCGACCTGCACAACCGCAAGTTGTTGCTCTACACGAATGTTCCCAACAGCGTCAGTTTGTGGATGTCGGCTTATCGGGCGGGCATCACGAACACAGGGAATTTCACCAATTATCTGTCCGGCACCAATGCGCTGCTGGTGCAGGTTGCCAAGGGAACCATCACGAGCGCGGTGACGAATCTGCCGGTGCGCATCACTTATCAAAAGCGGATTGGCACGTTGAACAATCCCAATATCTGGTATCCGAGCCAGGGATATTACGGTGGAACTTTTGCGCCGTTTAATTGCGGCGTCCGCGATGTCTCCGCCATCATCCCCAGCGTAGCCAGTGTTTCCTCTCCGATGTTGCAGATGTGGGCGCAGGATTATTGGAATCTGGAACAGAAACGGGCCGTCAATACAAACTACGTTCCCGCTGTAACTGACGAAGCCGGTGACGCAGCCATGATCATGTGTTCCACTTTCTTCCAAAAATTGTGGAGCGACAACGTGCTGAACCAGAACTTGCATCAGGTTCGCGGCTTATCCTGGGATTCATGGGGTGTCGCCTCCCTCACTCAGCTTTCCGGCTACCAGATGCAGGTGAAGCTGAACATGAACTGGTTTGCCACGTTTGTGATTGGCAACGCGATGGCCAATCAAGATTCGGGGGACACCGGCCTGCCGTCACTCAACAATTACATGACCATGTTGCAAGCCCTTGGTTCGTCGGCGGAATACTCGACAATTGCATCCGTTTGGCCGGATCAAAGTCCCGTTTCCTCGATTCGGCTGATTCAAATCGCCGCCCAAAACTGGCGCACCAATGGAACTGCGGCACCGCCCGAATTGAACGTGGACAACTACACCACTTTGGGCAACCAGACTTACACCGGCTATGGTTCAACCCTCCTGAAGAACCAAATCCCTGTGATTTGGAACCAGGTCACCAATGTTTTCACCACCGAATCCGACTCCAATTACGTTCGCATCCTTATCACGCCCGGACAGGTGACGAATAGCACCGGCTCGTTCAAGGGCATGGCCTCGCTCATCTTTGGTGAAACCCAAATGGGCGCGATGATCAGCGACAATCAAGTCGCGCTGAACGGTGGGGATGACCTTGAAAGTTACTGGATCGGCATGGACGATTTTAGTTCGTCCTATGACCTGACCTATAACCTTGATTACAGTTCGGTGTATGGCTCCTACACCTTCATTCCCACCAGCATTAGTGTCAGCACCCCGCTGCCGCAGTATGATTTTTCGGCTTATGACGCTTTGAATTTGACGGCCAGTTCCGGCAACCCGCCAATTGTGGCCTTCACTCCACAACAGGTCACACAGGCTGCGGCGATTTCCGCTGGCCTGAATCTGCCCAACAGTTCCACGGCCAACGCCATCAAATCAGAATCTGATGCGGGCTGGTTTGGAAACTCATGGGCGCGGACAAAACAGGCGGCCACGGTTGTGGCTGACCCGGTTCAAGTTGTTTCCGGTGACTTCTACGCTGATAGCGTGGACATCGCTCTGGCCGGACCAATGCCTTTGCCATTACACCGCAATTATCAAAGCCGCAATCTCGCCACAGACCAAGTTGGCGCGGGTTGGAAATTCGGCATCATGCCGTGGCTGGTGATTGTCACCAACTCGGCTGGCAACGTCATCGCCAACGCCGCTGAAATGGACGGTTCCGTTCTCGCCTATCGGCAGCAGACCAACGGCCTTTGGACTGTCACCACGGCGGATAATCCTGACTTGGCAAACTTCTCGCCCAATGGCATTGGCGGCACGGCCAATGTTTTCAACAACTACCTCCAACCCAATCCCACCAACAGCCAGATTTATACCCTATTCGGTTCCGATGGCAGCCAGCGTGTGTTCCAAGTGATAACCAATTTCGGCATCAATTCTGGCACCAATTATCTCAATCGCACCCGGCCTTACCTGACGTTTTGGCAAGACCACTCTGGAAATTATTATCAGTTCACTTACGGCACCAACTCCGCCAACAACAATTTTGGCCAGCTTTACCGTATTCAGGGAGCCAACGGCGCGTCTCTGACTTTTGAATATGATTACTACGGGCGCGTGACGCAGGTGCTCTCGGACGACAATCGCGCCGTCAATTACCAGTATGACGATTACGGCGATTTGGTGAACGTGACCTTACCCGACAATACCGCGTGGCAATATGGCTACCAGCATTACACGTTCACGACTAACAGCCAGACCTACACCGACTCTTACCACTTGTTGACCAGTGAAACCAAGCCCGATGGACGCCAATTGGCCAATACCTATGACAATCTCCGGCGCGTGATAGCTCAAGCCGCGAGCGTGGGCATCAACCGCGAACTCATCACCAACGCGACTTTCTTCTACACCAACAACTGCACCGGCCTGACTAACTCGCTCATCAGCGGCGTCACCGTGGTTAAGGATGTTTTCGGCAATCCTTACTATTATTACTACACCAACAATTTGCTCACCCAAATCATTGAACCGCTGGGGCGGACAAACATTCAAAGTTGGTATTCCATCACACAAAGCAATCTGTCCGGCTATTATCCCAACAGTCTGCAATACACGGTGGACCCGCGCGGCTTGACGAACTGGTTCCTCTATGATTCCAACGGAAACGTCACCAACCAGACGATTTACGGCGATTTGACCGGGACGGGGATTCCCCATGACAGTGCCACCAACTTCTTCACCTATACAAGCAACAATGTTGTCGCCACAGCGACCGATGCCAGCGGCAACACGCGCACATTCATCTATGATTCTGCCGATGGCTTCCAACTGGACAGTTTGCAATTTTCCAGTGGCGGCATTGGCGTGTTCACCAACCGCTGGTTTTACTCGAACGTCACTAGCGTCGTGACCATCGGCAATGTTTTGCAAACCAACAGTTCCTTTGGCCTCTGTGTCAGTGCTGTCAAGGCAGATGTTGCCACCAATTCAGTGATCTATAATGGGCGCGGCTTCCCCACGCAGTTGACTCGCTATGCCGGCACCGCCGACAATCCGGCCAATGCCGATCCAGCCGTAGTCACTTACCTCACGTTCAGTCCGCGCGGCGATTTGATTTCCGCCGTGGATGCCAGCGGACGACAGGTAGCCATGAGCTTTGACGCAATGGGGCGGTTGGAATGGCGCGATGTCTCCGACCTGAACGGAAACGTGCTGTCGCGTGAAAACTTTTACTATGATGGCAACGGTGAGTTGCAATGGTATGACGGCCCCCGTTCCAACCCGGACGACTACGTTTATTTCAGCTATGACGGAGCCGGACGCATGGTGCAACAGACCCGCTGGCGCACCCAGGCCAAGGCCGACGGCACCGGAATTCAGGCTATTCCCGGCGACAGTTTATACGCCACCACTTTCAACACCTTCGATTATTTCGGCAACCTTACCTCCGCTGGCGACTCACGTGGCGCTTACACCACCAACACATGGGATGCTTTAGGAAGATTGGCGCAACGGCGAGTATTCGATGTTGGCGGCGCGACGCAACTGTCTTCGGATGGTTTCGCTTACGAAGTTGGCGGACTGATTCAAAGTTACACCAACGCCTTGGGTGGTTTCACTACCACGCTCTACACCAGCACCGGCCAGCCCCGCTTCCAGCAAAACGCGGACGGCTCAACCAACGGCTGGACATATTATTTGGATGGACGCATCAAACAGGCAATCCAAGTCAACGGCGCTTATTGGCTGACAACTTACAATGATCCCGCCCTGACCGTTACGCGCACGTTCTATTCCGCCGCCGGTCAGCCGCTGGCCACAAATGTTTTTGTGTTCGATGCTCGCGGCAACTCCATCCAGGGCGTGGATGCAGCCAATAATGTTTTCACCACCGCCTTCGACGGTTTGAACCGCATCAAAACCACCGCTGGTCCTGCCATTGTTACGGTAAGCACTTTGCAGAATCTTTCCGGCCAGATCACCGGCTATGTCACCAACGTCCTGCAACAGGTCATCACCAATTTTTACGATGCCAGCGGGAGCGTCGTCACTAACGTCAATGCGCTTGGCGAAAAAACGATCACGACGATGGACGCTTTGGGGCGCACCACCAGCACACTTATTTACAGTTCATCCGGCTCACTCGTCCGCGAGCGGTATTTTGTGTATGCACCTGACAACAACAGTGTCACGGTCACAGATGGCTCCGGTCTTACCGCCGTCAGCCACACGCTTTACACGGACAGCGACGGAAATCCGGTTTTGTCGGTGGCTTATCCATCAGCCTATACCACGGAATTTGCGCTCAATCAATTCGACGTGGCTGGAAATCTTATTTCCGCGCAACACAGTTCCACGCTCAATGGCAACGTCACCACCTGGACGACAGCCAGCTGTTCCTATGACGGCCTCAACCGGCTGACTGGTAAAATTGACCGCGACAATGCACCCTCGACTTATTTGTATGATTCATTCAACGACCTGACCAACTGTGTTTTGCCCGGTAACTTGCAGTGGCAGGCCGGTTACAACAACGCCGGTCAAATTTTGTCCGAGAAATTTTTCGCCGGAGGAAGTGCGGTGCGGTCAACAACGTATGGCTATTTTTCAAGCGGCAATCCCTTTGCTGGACTGCTCCAGACCAAGACCGATGGACGCGGCACGGCTGGCACCTTGGCTTATGATGATTGGCTGCGTCTGACCAACCAGACCTTCACCGGCTCGTTGCCGGAACAAAATTTAAGCGAATCGTTGAATTACGAGCCGCGCGGTTTTATTACGAGCTTCACCCAACAGTTTGCCAACACCAACACCGGCCCGAACACAGTTATCAACCGTTCCTTCGATCCTTACGGCCAGCTTGCTTCTGAATCCATCAGTGCTGGTTCCGCCGGTTATGGTGTCAGCCAAAGCTGGGACGCTGCCGGACGCCGTTCTCAGTTGAACATTGGCGGCACTGGTTACGGTTACACATGGCAGGCTGACGGCAATTTGACCGGAGCCAGTGATTCCACTGGTGGCGGAGTCTATAATTTTGATACCGCCGGTATTCTTACCAGTCGCACCGTGGGGAATCGTGCCACCAGCATCATTTCCCGCGATGGTGTCGGGCGTCCGCTCTCGATTTCCACTTCGGTCAATCTGGTATCACAGCTTGCCGAAACTCTGGCATGGACGGGCGATGGATTACTGGCATCCCACACGTTGCAGCGCAGTGACTTCACGGATGTTCGTTCTTACTCCTACGCCAATTTGAGCCGCCGCCTGGTCAAGGAGCAACTCAATCTCAATGGTTCCACCGCTTGGACGAACAGCATGATTTATGACAATGGTGCTGGCGGTGGTCCCGGCGTGCTCACGCAAATGGGGCAGACCGGCACCAATGTTTGGAATGGTGTGGCTGATACCTTCTCTCGTGTTGCCACTGAAACCAACAACGCCTCACCGTTCCCGGCCTATGGCCATGTCAACGGCCAGTCTATTCTCCTGAACGCATGGCTGGATAATCAGCCCGTTTCCATCAGTGCTGTCGGCACCAACGCGATGCAGTGGCGGGCCATGATGGAACTGACACCCGGCACACATCAGTTAAAAGTCAGTGCCTTGCATCCCAGCCAGTATTTCACTGCTTGGGCGACGAATACCTTTACCAACAGTCTGGCCTATCAAGCCACCGCTGACAGTTACGATAGTCAGGGGTATATCACCAACCGCGCCTGGAAAAATCCGAGCGGCACAGTGGAACGCACCCAAACGCTCACATGGGATGCCTTTGGCCGGTTGCTCGCCGTCGTTGACCGCGACACGAACAACTCCGGTTTCAACTGGAGCGCGGTTTATGATTCGCTTAATCGTCGGCTCCAAACAACCAGCGTGCTGGTTTCCAATGGCGTCGCGGCCACGGCTCCGTCGCAGTCCGTCAATTCCTATTTCGATCCGCAGCGGGAATTTTTGGAACTTGGCGTTCAGATTGGTTCGCAAACGACATGGAAATTGCTCGGCCCTGACTTAAATGGGATTTATGGCGGTGAAAACGGGGCGGGTGGACTCGAAGGAGTTTCGCCCTATCTCAACACCTTCAATCCGGTAATCAGCGATTTTCGCGGGAATGTTTTGGCGGAAATTACCAACGGCGCGGTTTCATGGAACGCATCAAGGCCAACGGCCTATGGCGCAGTGCCGGGCTACCGGCCAGCCGCCTTTGGCAATGGTGCGGACATGGCACAATCATCCGCATGGCGCGGACGCGAGGTGGACATCACCGGCTTTTACAATATCGGCGTTCGGCCATACGACCCGGTTTCAGGTCGCTGGCTGGCATTTGACCCGGCATGGAACAGTGGCGACCCCGATGGCTACACATTCTGTGCTGGCGGCGACCCCGTGAATTATTTTGACCCGGACGGCAGAGCCTTCTACGGCTTTGATGGAACTTGGAATTTTGCAAACGAAACGGTTAATGGTGTGCTTGCACCAACAAATGTCAGAAGATTTGCAGATGCTTATGCCTCTGGCCAAGCGTTTTATTATCCTGGCGTTGGAAATGCTGGACAACATGGGCTAATAATGCAGGATTTTGAAGGAGCCACTGGAGCAGGTTCTGCAGCCATTCGTGAGCAAGCATATAGTGCTTTAGTTCAGAATTACAACGCGGGCGACCACATCATTGACATCGGTGGGTTTAGCCGTGGAGCGGCGAATGGAATGGAATTTACGCATATGATTTATGAACGTGGCATCCCTGATTTGACTTCGGCAAGGACAATCACAGTCGGCTCGCCAAGAATGCAAACGACCCGGACAGTTTATGATAATTATCTGCTGCCGCCGGGGACGGCGAACTCCATCCGTTTTGTCGGCTTTTTTGACCCAGTTCATGCAATGGGATTGCCGGGAATGCAATGGAACTTGGGATACCACACCGCTGACATCGCCCCTAACGTGCAGCACGCTTATGTTGCCTACGCCGCAAATGAGCGTCGCCTGCCATTTGCCCAAACGGATATTCCCAGCGCCGCCTCGGTCATTTTCCCCGGTGTTCATTCTGATGTGGGCGGCGGCAATGGCAATACTGGTCTGAATGACCTCTCTTTTGCTTGGATGTTAGATATGGCCAGTCGTTCAGGCCTTCAGTTCAACCCGGTCACGCTCAATCCCAATCCAAATGCGCCGCCCGACCCGGTGAAGAAATGGTATTATCCCGAAGGAAACCGCACGTTTCCTCCTCATGCTCAAAACTATTCGGGCGCGATGCTCAGCAAACATTAAGACCTGGGATATTTTATGAAAAATATATTGCTCGTGTTTCCGTTGATTTTGTTTATGACTGGTTGTCAAACCATGTCCCAAACACCAACTTATTCGGTTGTTATCGTAAATGGCACGACGAACACGATTGACAACGCCCATGTTCGCTTCGGGCAATTTGAATCAATCGGAGGATATTTGCGTCCAGGTATAAAAAAGACACACTCTTTTGTTCCAATTCCACCGCCTGAAAAAGCTTTAGTGGTTTGGACGAGTCAAGATGGCAAGTCACATGAGGAAACAGTTGAGGTGCTTAAAATCCTGCCCAAAGACTTTAATGACGAAGATATAATTTTTACAATTCAGGAAGATGGCAATGTGGCGGTCACAAACAAACCTACTTTTCATTTGCCAAAATAAACGAATAACATTTTTGCAAACGACCATGAACGGTTTTAGAAAATACATTCTCTTGTTTTTAATAGTTATTGGCATCCGACTTCAGGCAGAAGATGCTTTACCACCGGCCCCTACGGGCTTCACTTGGCAACATTTAACGCCGATAAAAAGCGCTGTATTAAGGCCAGACGGCTGGTTCTACAAACAAAGCACAAAAGCAAACACCCAGGGTTTTTATGTTTCCAAGGAGGACATAGATAAGCTGGGATTTTTTAAGACGGGTTTGACACTTGACTGCATACGCAATATTTCTAAAATCACAAAACTATCTCCATCGCTCTATGCTGCTCAAATGGCAGACGCGGCAGCATCTAAATTTCCATTGCTTGAACGAAGTTCCTCTACACAGGGGCCGTTCAAAGCAATTAGGTTTAACTATGTCTCTTCATCCACGAACCAAGAAGATATTAGAATCTGTCAGCTTTTAATTGCGAACGACAAAACAGACACGCTATTCATCGTCATCTTTGAATCACCTACAAGCGAATGGCAAGAATCCTGGAAAAAGGGTGAGGTCATTTTGAAAAAGTTGTTAATTGATGATGGAATATAAATACAATGGCAAACTAGCCAGATCAAAAAGGCCAGATTGCCTGTTGACAAAGCTGGATCAACCAAACATGAAACTACCATTTATTTTAACACTTGCGATCCTTGCACTGCTCCTCAATTCGGGCTGCGCGACAAATCAGGGTTCGCAACAACAGAGCGGCACGCCGACAACCGTTAGTGGCTACGTCAGTGTCGGCGCGCAAAAAAGCTTCAAGTAAAAGCGGCCCGACCCTTTTGCATGTCAGCAATCGAAAGTTCACAAAATAAATCGCATTATGCTTGAAATTGAATAACCTTATATTCAGTTCAAACGATGGCTTGCCCGTTCGGACATGGGCGGTCTTCTGGCCGCTCAACTGTGAACAATTTGGGATAAAGCGCCCGTCAATTCGGACGTTAAAAAAGCAGTCACACTGACAACACCGTTGATTTGCAAACATGCCGAAACGTCGTATAGAACGGTATTATTACCGCAACGGACAAATCCGCATGGAAAACAGGGAAGTGGGAGGGGAGCTTCACGGTCTTTGCCGCACCTGGCATTACAACGGCCAACTGGCTGAAGAACAACGTTACCACCACGGCAAATCGCACGGCCTCAGCCGGCAATGGGATGAACACGGCCATCTGCTCGGTTCTTTCACCATGAACCACGGCACCGGCAGACAACGGTATTGGCACAACAATGGCCGGTTGAGATTAGAAATCAATTCCCTCCACGGCAGATTTTTCGGACGGATGCGGATTTGGCTGCGGGACGGCACACTGGTTCAAGAGACCTACTACATCAGCAACGTGGACGTAACCCGCGCTGCCTATCTGAAAGCCGCCCGCAAATATCCTGACTGGCCTCAACACGAAGGAGAACCGGCCGGAAAAGTGGCGCGTGATGACCGAGCCTTGAAACGCAAGGAGCATGAATTGTTCATGGAGTCCCTTTTGAAAAAAAACTGTGCCGAAGCCCGGCAATGGTTGGGCGCGGTCAAAAATCCCGATCTTCGCTCACTGGCAAGATTTCGCACGGCAAAGGCGGCGCTTCAATTTGTCGAAACCCTATACACTGCCGGTGCGGAAACCGTCATTGCTGCCGTCATTTATACAGGCAGGCGCGGAAAACAATTCGCCGACCGGCTATTGGTTAAACTGCCGAAGACGCCGGCAAAACGGAAGGCACTGCGAAAGATTTGTCAGGATTTATGTGCCCAACGAGGCGGCGCATTGTTGCCGGACAAGAAGGACATGGGTGAAAGCCACCTGTTTATCAATCTGGAATAAAAAACGATATAGGAAGCCGCCGGGACCAACGGGCGGGAACTGACACGGTGGCCTCGCTAATATCACTCCGGCCCGCCTTCCGTCATTTCCCGCCCGCTCGTCCCTGCGCGGAATATCAAAAAACGCCACTGGCGTTTGCTTCCGTCAGCAATCGGCGCGCGACGTTACGCGCCGGCTCCGTTCCTAATATCGTCTCTACGCCGCGCTCCACTTTCCGCTTCCCGCTTGCTGACCGAAGCGATGCCGGTTTCGACGTGAATATGTCCAGAAGGTTCAATCAATTCGGAAACATGCCCAAACCGCCCCCACTGATGACATCAATTTCGTCAAACGTAACCTGCCGTGGAACCACCGTGACTTGTAATTGGCCGATGCCTTCATATCCCGACGACGGATCAGGTTCAACAAGGTAAGTGCCGGGCGGCAACGCGACCGAGAATGTTCCGTCTTGTGCCGTTTCAAATTTTCCCGTCAAACGGAAATGACGGCCTTCTTTGGCATAGACCCAAAGCGTGACTTGCAGCGGCACAGCCGGGGAAACTGGAGAGCCGGGGACAGGAAATTGCACGAGCAAAACCTGTCCAACAAGGCCAGAACGATGAGTTGGCCCGCCAGCCAGTGCGTTGAACATTCCGGCGAGAAGAACCATTGTCAAGGCAACCGCGACCTTCCATTGCTTGAGCATATTGGCGAAGTATAAAAGCGAGTCCCATCAATGACAATTTTTTATCATCCTTGGTTCCTTTGTTGAGCAGTCACTCCCTGGGCAATTCACAGTTCCAATTCATGCAGCGGGATGCCGCCCGCTTTCGCAGCGATGAAAAGGCGGGGCGATTATATGGCGTGGGCGGAAACGTCAAGGATACTTCGGGTCGTGGCTTCCGATCCTCCTTGACGTTTCCGCCCACGCCAAAGCCCTGCCTTTTAGGTTTTCATCGCGCACACCTGTCGCTGCGCGTGCAAAACAAATGAACATTATGAATACAACATCATCGGTCAAAATCACTCCGGCGTCGCCGCGCGTCCTTACCCATTGGCGGCGGTTTTCCAGCGGCCTTTGGCGCGTGCCCGAAGGCGACATTGCCGCCGCCTATTGCGCGGACACATTTCCAAAAATCAAGGTGTTCACGCACGAAGGACGTTTGTTCACCAACTGCGGTTGCAATTATTCCCACCACTTTGAAACCGAGGCGAATTGCTATCCGCTCATACCCGCCGACGAGTATCACGGCGCGGAGTCCGTGCCATATTCGTATGAAGGACGTGAAGCTGCCTGCAAGGGAAAGGTTTTCAAGCTCGGCGCGAAAATCATATTCGCCGCATCCGACCCGACCATTGATGAATGGCGGCATTTGCTCCGCGTGCTTTATGCTGACGGCGGTTACTTCGCATCGAATTGCACCTACGGCGAGTTTATCGCCAATCGTTTTGCTCCCAAATCAGATAACGGACGCAAGGCGTGGTTCGAGGAACTGGCTGAATGCGGTGGACGAGTCATGCCGCGCACGCAGGAGGAAATGCGCCGGTTGCTGGCAAAGGAATCCGCCTTTGAAAACCAACCCCAACAAATTGACTTCGCGTTATGACAACGATTACCAAAACCATCCGGCGCGTGACCGTCGAAACTTACGGCTATGGGAAACGCGCCCGCAAACTGGTTGCCGCGTTTGAGCGGGGCGACCTAATCAGCATCCGTGAGCATCGCCGCCGCGCGAAGTTCAGCGCAAGAATCTATGACATTTATTGTTGGATGCTTCGCTGTCAGGCCGACAGAATTCGCATGGAAAAATTGCGCGAGCGCAAAACGGCAAAGGCGGCGCGACTGGCCGCGCGGCGGCAACGTGCCGCGACCAAGCGGCTGTTCAACGGACAATGAGACAATCGCGGGATTCATCCACCTGCAACCTGCCGCCGGAATTCTTGCCGGCGAGCAGGTGTTCGGCCAGCGCATCACCGACCTGTTTTTCCACGGCATCGCGCATCGGACGCGCGCCGAGCTTGGGATGAAAACCTTTGCGGACCAAAAACGGCAAAACGGATTTGTCCAATTCCAGCGTGTGACCACGCGCAGCGAGAAATTCAATCTCCCGCGACAAAAACTTTTCGGCAATCTCCAACTGGTGTTCGTAGCTCAAGCGACCGAACACCAGCTTTTCAGTGATGCGGGCGAAAATTTCCGGGCGCAGGGCTTGCTGGGCGCGGGAGAGAACGTGCCGTTCCAGTGTCGCGTCATTGGAATGTTGCAGAGTCATCAATTCCGCCGAGCCGATATTGGAAGTCAACCACACATAAAATCCGCTGAAATCCAGTGTCGTGCCAGTTGCCACGGTGATGCGAGCCGCATCAAGCAATTGCAATAATATATCCAGCACACGCGGATGCGCCTTTTCCGCCTCGTCGAAAAGCAATGATCCTTCGGCGGCGCGTTCACGCACCGCGCCCAGGTAGCCAGCCTCCCCAAGCCGCGCACCGAGCAGCAGTCCCAATGATTCCTGAGTTTGAAACTCGGACATATCAAACCGAAATAATTTGTCCGCGCCGAAAATCTGGTTCGTCAGCACGACGACCGTTTCGGTTTTTCCCACGCCTGTCGGCCCAAGCAGAAGGAAGCTGCCGCGCGGACGCGCGGGCTTGGTGAGGCTTAATTCACCGCGTTGCACCACCGAGACCACGCGCGGCAGGACTTGATTCTGCCCGCGAATTTCCGTCCGTAACACTCCATCCACTTTGCGGAGGCGTTCGAGTTTTTCATCAGAAAGCATTGCGTTCATGGTTCCCAATCGTGCCTGAAAAATTTCTTCATCTTGTGCGATTCCCGCACAAGACGTTTTCAGAAACATGAGAAGATGACCGCGTGTTCGGTGGAAACGTCCGCCGTGAAAATAAAAATGAAACTATGAAAAAACTATTCGTTCCGAAAAAAATCCGGGCGCGCCTGCGCTCCTCGCTTACCATCGCGGCCTTGCTCGCGCTCAATGTCCTGCCCGCCTTCGCGCAGAGCACGACGTTCAACTCCACCGATCTCAAAACCGGCATCAGCAACAGTCTGGCTGTGATTATGATGTTCGGATTTGTGCTCGGCATCTCCGCCGTCATCTACGGCGGCTTTGCCATCCGGCGCGGGGACGTGGACCAGGGCAAAATGTCCATCATCGGCGGGGCCATCATCGCGGCGGCTCCGGCGGCGGTGTATGCCTTCTACAAAATCTTCGGGCTGGACAGCAACAGCGCGGTCGGCGTCGGCAACTTCTAACCGGCGGGGTTTGCACCCAATCATCCATCGAATATGAAAGCCGAACTTCGATTGACCGATACGAATGCCGCATCCGATTCCAAAGGGCGCACTTGGGGATTGGAAGGCGGCTTGTTCTGGTGGTTGATCGGCGGCATCGGCACGGGCATCACCCTGTTCTTCGTGCTGCTCGTCGTCGTGGGTTCGTCGCTTCTCGTGTCCTGCCTCGTGGCGCTCGTGCCGGTTCTGGTTTGCCTCGCTTACATCTTCGGATTGCGGCAGGGCAAGCCGCCCGGTTACGACCGGGATATTTTTGAATACGTCACGACCGGCCGCGGCTTTAGTCCCGAAGCCCGCTCTACTTGCAACCATCCCCTGTTATGAAATCCGAAAAATCGAATTCTGAATCCGGCAAACCGCCATTCATCGGCTGCGTGGAAATCGTTCCGCCGCCACCGACCTTCATTGAATTCATCACCGCCCATCGGCTTTGGGGAATCCCCATCCGGCAGTTGGAATTTTTCGTCCTGGGCAACAATCCCGAATCGGACGGCAAAAAAACGTCGCCCACGGATATGCTCGTTTTGGTTTTTGAAACGCGGCTGGCATTCCTGTTTGGCTGGCGGCTCGAACAAATGCTCGACCCGCTGATGCAGGGCCGAGTCAAGCGCATCCACGCCGAAAAATTTCTCGGCACGCTGATGATCGGCGAGCCGTGGGTTTCGGAAATCGTCATTGTTCCCCGATTCACAACCTTTCCACTCTAATGAACGCCGACGAAATCAAACTCATTGAAAGTCAGCGGCAGGCGTTGCTGGGCCAGCTCCGCGCCGCCGAAGCCGCCGTGCGCACCGGCCTGCATACGCACGGCTTCGGCAACACCGCCCGCGCCCACATGGAACGAGCAATGGCGCACATTCAGGAAGCCTACGTCGCCATCAATGAATTGCGGGCGGTGCGGAGCGTGCCGCAACTGGTCGAAGACCTGAACCGGATTGAACAGGCGTGCAATGAACTGCGGCAGCAGCCCCCGCCCGGTGTCACCATCAAATCCTTCCGGCCCTGACTTATGTTTGAACGCGCTCCCAACGGTTTCTTTGTGAACGATTTGATTCTGTTCAATTCGCTCCGGCGCGGCGGTTATGTCGCCAAAGGCTTTGTCTTTGAAGCGCCCGACCTCACCAACAGCCCTATCGCCGACCTCAACGAATTTCAAGACCAATTGAGCCACCTGCTGGCTTCGCTTCACGAAAACCAACGGCTGCAAATCCAATACTTCTCCGATTCCGATTACAAAGCTGAATTGCTCCGGTTTCAACAGGAGACGGAGAAATTTGAAAACATCTGGACGAAGCGTTCGCGCAATGAGCGGTTCGTGCGCTACTGGCAGGCAATGGTGGAACGCAAGCTGCGGCGGCAGCGCGTCGTCATTTACATTTCGCGGTCGTTGGAAAACACCCCCAGGCTGGCGAGCGGCGATGCCGCGTTGCGCGAGTATTACCGGACGATCCTCGACCAGTTGCGGGGCGAGTTTGAACACGTTCACGGCCAAATCATGGATATTTTTGCCAGCACCGGCACGCGCATCCTGCCGATGACGGACGTTGACCATTTCAAGCACTACAAACAATTTTTGAATCCGTCGCTGGCCGACCGCTTTGACTTTGACGCCGCCCAGGATTTTGCGCCGGAACTTTCGATTCAGGAAAATTGCTGGCACAGCGAAGGCAACGGCCAGAGCGATTTTGGGTTTTATCTGGACGGCCATTATCATTCCGTCATCGTCCTGACCCGCTGGCCGCGCACGACCTATCCGGGCATCATCCAACGCCTCACCAATCTGCGGCTGCTCGACTTCACCATCACCGTCAACATTGACCCGCTGCCCATCACACAGGAAATCCACAAGGAGGAAAAAGAGCATGACCGCATCGCGGGCGACTACGCCAGCGAAAAGAAAGTCTCGCTGCTGACCGTGATGCAGAAAAAGGAGAAGAAAATTCACGCGCTCATGCAGGGGCAAACCATTCCTTTCAATGCGCTCTTTGTAATTCGGGTTTGGGACAAATCAAAAGACGGGCTGACCGCCAAAACCGGCGCCATCAAGAACGCCATCAATGCGATGAACTCGGCGCAGTATTTTGAATCCAACCTGCCGAGCACGTCCAAAAATCTTTTCTTCCAGACGTGGCCGGGCTGGGCGTGGGGACGATACGAACATCGCAAGCTGTATTCCGAACACCGCTACCTGGCCGATATGCTGCCCGTCACCAGCACGTTCACCGGCCATTTGAAAACCGCCGAGGCGATTTACGACGGCCCCAACAATAATCTGGTGGGTGTCGAGACGTTCTCCGGCTCGAAAGATAATCAGTCACCGCAGCACGCGGTGCTTTTGGGAATGTCGGGCGCGGGCAAGTCCGTGACCGTCTGCGACCTGCTTTCGCAGACCGAAGGTTATTTCGCCTATACCGTCATTATCGAGGAGGGTTTGAGTTACGGCATTTACACGCAGACCGTCGAAGACGGCGCACGCCCCATCATCATTCATCCCGACGGCGACCTGACCATCAATTATCTCGATACGAAAGGATTGCCACTCACCCCGGACCATCTTTCCGCCGCGACTGCGCTTGTTGCGCGCATGATTGGCACGTCAAGTCAGGAGGACAAACAAATGCTGCGGCAAGCGCAGATCGCCAAATACCTGAATCTGCTCTACGAAGATGCGTTTCAAGATTGGCAGAAGAAACGGCACGACCAGTTGCTCGACATCGCGCGGCACGCGCTGGCCTTGCAGAAATTCCGGCTAGAACGGATGCCACCGGGCACGACCACCCTCGAAACCTTTGCGGACTTCCGGGACTGGAAGGCCAGCCACCTCACCGAGGCAACAGAGTATCTCGCTTCGTTCAACGAAGCCGACGTGCTCCGGTTCTTGAAAGAACCCAAGACCAGCAGGGAAGTCCGCAACCTCGCTTTCGCCTATTTCACACCCGACGAGTTTCCCACGCATCGGATGTTGCAGGAATTGATGATGCTCGATCCGGTGGGTTCGGAACGCGACCAGATTATCGAAATCGCCACGCTCATCCTGCCGTGGTGTCGGGATGGCAACTACGGCTGTTTGTTCGACGGCGTGACGAACATTTCGCTGACTGGCAGGATTGCTCATTTTGAATTGGGATACATTCCCGAATCCGCCAAGGAGTTGAAAGCGGCGGCTGGCTTCCTCATCACCAACCACGCGCGCAAGCACATTATGACGCTGCCGCGTGCGTTGCGGAAACGGAACGTGTATGAGGAAGTCGCCCGCTTCCTCGACATTCCCGGCGGCCAGGAAATCGTTCAGGAATCTTACGCGCAGCTTCGCAAGTTCAATTGCTGGAACATTTCCATCGTCCAGCAATACGCCCGGTTCAAGCAGTCGCGCATCCGCTCCGCCGTGTTCGGCAACTCGCGCCAGTTTTTCATCATGCGCCAAAATGACCGGGCGGACTTGGAAGATATGGCGCAGGACATCGCGTTGCCAGAAGTCACCAAGCACG
>Ga0116132_1000433_pt1 | contig 39603 bp, 65 predicted proteins | sample June2015DPH_17_1_2_FD_89735 | JGI IMG/M metagenome (GOLD analysis project Ga0116132, IMG submission 89735) | Peatland microbial communities from SPRUCE experiment site at the Marcell Experimental Forest, Minnesota, USA - June2015DPH_17_150 | ecosystem: Environmental > Terrestrial > Soil >... | reverse complement strand
GATATTGGATGAGTTGAAGGAGATAAAGAAAATATCGACAAAAGAAGATATCTCTATCCACGAGTCCACAAAGCAATGTAAAGTATTCTACGTCTAGCGTTTCCTGAGCTTCTTGGCCTCTTTCTGCGCTATGCCTTTCCTATAGGCCGCGAATTTAAACGCAATCTCCGCTTCTCTAGCAGAATCCTTCGCCATCTCAGGTTCATGCTTCGTCTTCTCTTTCTTCTCCTGCTTGAGAGCATATTGGCCCTCTTTCTTGGCTAGTGTAGAATATCTTTTCTGCCTTGAGACAACGCCTTTAACATCCTTAGTCTTCATTGACCTATGTAACTCCCCTGGAATGACGTAGCAAAATTATTCGCTGCACCAAATATCGTATCTGTGTCTCCAGCTTCTCCAACCACCGTCACTGTAGGATATGCCGTATCTCCAGCGGCCATATGTGCGATCATTGTGGCATTGGTGGCAAAGTTTTGGTTAGATGCTACTCTAAACTGATCTGCCATATTGTACGTGTTCGCTGTAGTGACAACATTGAGGGTTATCTGTACCGCTATCGTACAATTCGTCATATAGACAGAGACTGAGAAAAGGTACTTCCCATCTACTGGAGCTGTGAATTGCCCAGTGGTTGTATTGTACGCACCAGAATTAAACTCTGTTGTGTCGCAGATATAGGGATAGTTTGTTGAGTTGCCAGTAACGTTTAGCGTAGGAGCACTTTTATATGCGCTGAACGACGGAACGCTGAACCAACCAGGATCGGCAGCAGCACCATTGGAGATTAGGTATTGTCCGGCGGCGCCTGCGACTGTAGAGGCTACGGCCACAGAGGTTCCTTCACCTATCAAAACGCCATGTGCCGTCTGAGGCCCCAATTTGACCGCCAGATCGTCTGATGTGACTGCCTTGGCTGTATCTGTGCCTGCTATGGCTTCGGCGTTGCTAGCGAGATTTACGACGCCTTTAAGAGCCGTTGTGGCACTTTGCACCGTTACCTGTAGCGAGGCTGCACCAGAATTGAGCGTTGATACGCCTTGGGCCGAGTCTCCCGTTATGGCTATTGTACCACCTACTGGGGTTACTACAGCCCCAACATCTGGAGTAAGCGATTGTACGGCAGTCGTTAAACCGCCGAGCGGGACCCAGGTAGAGACTTGAGCGGCATTGGCCGTCAGTCCCCACATAGTGCCAGCTGTTTTATTTATCCAACGATCGCCTATTGTGTAGCCCTTGTAATCGCTAGAGTTCGGATCTCTGAACCTATACCAGGTTTGCCCTGGCATGGTTGCAGAGATACCGAAATAGGCAGTTGGGTTATTTGATGTAAATTGTGTGCTCATTTATGCAGTCCAATAAAAGCCGGAAAATGAAAATACAGATGTGTTGACGCAATTGGCGTCTGTAACATTAGAGAAATACGCTGGGCCATTGTCATACACGTTTATTACAGTTCCACCTGGAGGAATCTGCCCTATGATGTAACTATAATTGGCTCCAGATGGGAATGAAGCTCCCCAGAACTCTCCTGGACATGTGGCCATCGTAACGGTATCACTAGCTGAGGTAAACGGTAGTCCGGTAATAGAGAGATATCCTGTAGAAGAGCCTTTACTAGACAACAGAACGTAAACGGAATAAAAAACCAATGGTCCTAAACGGTAATATTTCCCCGTCTGCGTTGTATAGGTAATGCCTGTATTACCGCCCCCAAATGTCACTCCTGGAGTGAATGTATTGGAATCGAATGTCGAACAGGTGACCTGATGAGCCCCATTAAATGTCAACGAATTGACTAGAGGTGTGCCTGTTGTAGTGAATGCGGGAAGCGAGGACGCTCCAGTAGACATCATCACCGATGATATAGACGCTGGAGGACTAATAGCCTGGAATGCTCCAGTCGCAGTTGTCCCACCAGCAACTAGAGAATAGGCCGCTTGTGTTGCGACACCCGTGCCCCCCATTGCAACTTGTGCTGGGCTTTGACTATTCCATGAATTATTTGTTGTCATGTTTCCTCGAATTATTTGTTGTCATGTTTCCTCATTATGCGATTAGCCCAACGAACTGCCCACAAAATGTGGTAAAATATGGCGCTCCACTACCGTTAACGCTGCATCTGTCGGTAGCTTCTCCCATAACGGCTACCGTCGGATGTACTGTTTGTCCCTTAAGGACGGTAAAACTCTGTGTTATATTTAGACATAAATCGGTTGAGGCAGCTGGGCGATAGAGTACGTTTGTATATGAATTTCCGCTGGAACAGACTAATCCTATTTTTATTCCTGTGCCAACAGAGCAATTTTGACACAACGCTTGTGCCGTAAATTGATATATACCATCTACTGGAGCTGTGAATTGCCCAGTCGATGTATCATATATTCCAGTGTCGAGAGTGTCGTATTGAGTGTCGCAGATATAGGGATATACTGTTCCTGTTCCAGTTACAGTAAGAACAGGAGTGGATAAGGTGGCAGCGAAACAATATATGAGTGCGTTTGTTGAGTTAGCGAAAATATTAGCCGTCATTTTTTCCTCTTAATTTATAATAATATTTCCTTGCGAACCTTCAATAGTCCATACTGTCGACGCTCCGGCCGTGGTACATGTAAGCGTTGCGCAATCTGTATGTTCTGCGGCGGCAAGATGGCCAGTTACTCCCACTGTGGAACTGAGTGTTCCAAACACAATCTGTTGATTTGCGTTTTGGTCAATAACCCAAAACCCTGATTTCCCAGTGATTTTGAAAGAATCTTGTATAGTTGCAGTGGCTGGTAGAGTAAACCGCACCTGGGTGTTACCACCTGGATTTGCAATATACCTGGTATTGACGGCTATTGTTTGCGTAGTTCCTGTGACATCGACAGTCGTCATACCATTTCCAGTTGAGTTTATTGTGATAGATCCGGCACCGTTTGTAATGCCAATACCTGTACCCGCTGTAAGCGTATTGCAAACAACATAGGGAGATGCCGCCGATCCAATCATCAACTTGCCATTAGTTCCCATCTGATTTACTATTGGGGTAACTCCACGCGGGTCAACCCCCGCCTCAAAAAAACATGTTCCATTGTCAAAGCCAGGCATATTTAAACCTTTATTTGAATTGTTGAGGCTCTGTAGTTGATCGTCAATGCAGCCACACCAAGTACTCTGACGATGATCGTATTGCCAACCGCGACAAAATTAGCGTCACAGCCGACTAAAGCGGCATCCTCGGCTACGTATTTGTCCTGAGTTCCTACAATAGAAGCGGCAGCACCTGTAGTTCGAGCACCACAAATGAGGTTATAGCTAGCTCCTGCTGGAGTAGTTGACTCAAACGCGGCAATCTTTGCCTCGATCGTGTATTCTGTTGGAGTAGCTCCAAGAGGGATCGTTATGAGATCGGCGGTCACGGCACCTATTGTCTGACCAGTACCAGCGGCATAGCCATCTAGGGTAAACGTAATGGTGTGTGTGCCAGGGACTCCCGTTGCTGTTATGCCATCACCAGTCAACAAATTGATATTAAACGCACCATCTGGAGATACGGCACCGCCAGCGTCTCCGGTGAGTGTTTCAATATTCGGTGCTACTGTGCCGTCAAAGAACTTTGTAATTTGTGACATTACACACCTCCATCGGCGTACATTACCTCAATCCATATAGAGCCAGATGATGGAGCGGCACCAACTTCTTTCACCCAGAAAATAGTTCCTGAGGAAAGAAAAAGCCCGTCGTTTTGGACTCTGTTAGCAGTGAGATCAAGTACTCTAGCTTCACCAGAGAACAGTCGTAGATGAGTAGTAACTCCATCAAGGGAGACATAGAGATCAACGTCTGTAGAATTATGGATTGTAAATAGTCTTGTATGATCCGATGTAGCAGCGCCAACGGCGGCATATGCTGCGCCAATTGAACCGAACGCTAGCTGTCGCAATTCATCAAAACGAACTCTTGTTCCAAATGCCATATAAAAGCTCCTTAAGCTGATTCTATTAATGTCCAGTCGATTACAGAGATGTCATTTGTCTCTACCGCGGCTGTAGCAGGTGTATATGAATTGACTGTAAACCCAACGCCAGCGTTTACGACGGCTTCTAGTACTCCAAGTGCTGTAGATGCGCCTTTGCTAGATCGGCTTAGAAATACGCGTGTGTTTGCTGTTACAGAGGTGTTGGCGACTGCTTTTGTCCCAAGAACTAGAGTTGTCTGGCCTATGCGTGCATTGGCACCAGATTTGATAGAGATACCATTGCCAGCTGTACCCAGGGTAAGATTGCCGTTAGTAATGGCAAGAGTACCTGTGGTGAGAGTAAGCCCGGCGGTGCCTTTAGGTGTGAAAGTAAACCCAACTGCCGCGTTTGTACCTGTTCCTGTAAAGACATTTCCTGAAGCTAGGCTAATTGCTGTCGCTGCGGTTGTCGTATTGAACGTTGCTGCGTTAACTGTGGCAAATGAGCCTGTGGTTGTACCAAATGATACCCACGTTGCTACTCCAGCGGCTACACGAGCTAAGCCGAACCAGGTTCCAGCTACGGTGTTGACCCATTGTTGACCAATTGCGTAGCCCGTATCTGATGTGACAGGATCCCTCTTGGCTGATATTGGGGTAGGATTTTGTCTAGTAAGTGGTGAAGGCGTCCCGTAAAACGTCTCCGCTTGCTGTCTAAGTCTAACCATACACACTCCATGTTAGTATGATTTATTTTAATCGTAACATTGGAGGATGGATGTGTAAAGATTATTTTTGAATGAGGGGTATTGGGTTGCGTATATAGGAGCGTTTCTATATGATGATTGTTTAGTTAGGAGGAAATAAAATGTTATCTATTTTTGTCGGCATAGTTTGTTTTGTCATATTTACTGGAGTAACAAATTCTTATTCAGATTGTGATTGTGATTGATTTGACTCTAAAAATTTAACTAAATCTGGATCTTGTTTAACCTTTTCTTCAAATTTATGCATCGTATTCAGGAATGATGGAGCATTTTGAGATGTGGCTTGACGTAACGCTCTAAAATATAAGCTTCTTAATTCTGGGCTTCTAAGAATTCTAGCGGTTAGTTCTCCAGCTTTCACTCCCGCCGTTACAACGCCAATACCCAATGCCGCTTTTGGTGCAACTGATGCAAGGGCTGCTCCGCCACCAAATAAAGTAGCTCCTAATAGTTTTCCTATTTTCCCAGTGTCAGCGTCTTTTGGTAAATATTGAGACACGAAATTAGATATAGCTCTACTTCCTTGATATACACCATGCGCTTCATCGGCACGTCGCAAATATCTATAGGCATCCGGATATTGATGTTCCATTTGGCCAATGAATCTATTTAATTCATTCCTAATTTGAGTATAACCCCTCCTGGCATTCCTTATTCCGGCCTTGTCAATGGGCTGTTTAAAAACGGATTGAGACTTCTTGTTTAAACTAATTCTGCTGTTTATTGCGTCTTCATAGTTCATCTGGCCATTTTGTATTTTACCCAATAATGCTTCAGATTCGTCTAATATTAATCTTTCATCAGCTGATAAAGTACCGCTTAATTGTCTTGTTCTAGTGGCGCTTAAATATCTCTCAAGATTTCTTGCGTCTCCACGAGCGTTTTGTGGTAATGATTTATTAAAATCTTGATACAAGTCATTTATATGATTAGCCGCTAAGCGTGGATTAAAAAGCGAAGCCAACAACTGAGCTCCGGCTTTTGTTCCTTCTTGAGCCGTCTCGCTACCACCTCTCTCTTTGACAATCTGTTTACCTTTTTGTCCAAAGTAAGCTCCTGTAAATGCTCTGACAATAGTTCCTAGCATTCTGATCGGAGCGGCTCCAGGAAATGGTAACGACGCTCCAGCGGTATCTTGAGTAATCTCATCCCACTCTTTTTCTTTTGCTGTTTTGGGCTCAAGATAACTTCCTGCGTACTTTTTTTCTTTCTCTCTGATCTCTTCTCCGGTAGGAATAAACGATCCGGTTGCGGCTTTAACGCCTCTTCTTATTTTTTCTCTTCCCTCTTCGCCTAATTCTTTCCCGGTTATTAGTTCTGTTCCTTTTTCTATTCCCTTACTTAATAAAGATCGCCCAGATTCAAGAATATCAAATGGAGTCTCTGCTATTCTTGCGCCTACCCTAGATACCTGCCTTCTAAAATATTCAGGAGACGTGGATTCTTCTAATTCTTCTTGAGGACCTTTTTCGACTTGTTCATACGCAGATTCAAGAAATGGATTTGTCCTTGTTATTTTAGATTCGGGTTCGTAAGCTGCCGTCTGTCCATCTGTTTCAATAGTTTTTTGTTGAGATGGTTCGTTTTTAAGATTATCGTAAACTTTACTTAAGAAGTTAGTCATATTATTCTTCTGGCATTATGTAATTATAATCTTTAATTAACTGCTGAGAGTATTTTAATACTTCATTTTTTGAAGGCTCTCTCCCACGGGCTTTCTTCAATGAAGAAACAGATCTTTGTACAATCGCCTCGGCACGTTTCTCTGTTAATGGTGTGGGTTCTGCATTTTTATCCAGCTTCATTAATTCTTGTGTTGTCATTCCATATTCGCGATCTTCTTGAATAGTTTTCATAAGATCTTTTGCTAATATCCTTGAGTCTTGACGATTTTTATCTTCCCATTCTCGAATACCCTTAGCTGGTACATATCCATATTCTGGATCATTAAGATATCTATCTTCAATTTTGTCCCAATTATTTATTTTCATTTCGTCGATAGCTATTTTATTCCCTATTCCATCTGCTAAAATTAAATTGCCTTGCGGTGTAGCGCCCAGTTCTCCAGCAGCTCCGACCATCATTCGTTCAAGAAACATGTTTTTTTGACCAGTGACCGTATTGAGCGTATCAACCACGTTTCCTTTTATAGCTCCCTTAAATTGAGAAGCCTCTTTAGACACACTCGCATCTAGACCGATAAGGGAAAGAAGATGATCTAGACTGCCTGGGCCAAAGTTGCCGCGTTTGATAGCGTCTTTTTGTAGTGCAAAATCTGATTTTCTTTTTTCTATGCTAGACTTAATTGCAGTAATTTCTTTTTTTATTGGATCAGTATATTTTTCGGCCCTAGTTATTATATCCTGCTTCTCTTTATACGATTGTTTGTCTTGTGCTAGTCTGCTAGTGTTTTGCTTTTCAATCAGATTCATGCGAGTATTAAAAGCTGAAAGAGCTGCTTGTCTTGATTTATTATTTGCTCCAGGTCTATTTATTGCTTCATACAGATCTTTATTGGCCTGATCTATGTCTTGTCGATAAGTAGACGGTAATGGCCCTTGAGACGGTTGTTGTATCGGAATAGTCTGTGGAGTTTGTTGAGATGCATTTCCTAATATTTGTTGTTGATTTAAGGAAGAGGTCTGACTGGGTACTTGAAATCCAATATTCTGACCAATGCCGCCTTGTTGAGGATTGTTTTGTTGTATAGGTTGATTGTCCGGCACTGGATTTGGTTGGTTATTGACGGATATGTTTCCGCCAGTTGCCATTTTTATTTGATCTAATATGGATTTCTGTTCTACACCATTTTCATATAGTGTTGTAAGTAGCTTTGATGTTAGTTCGGGCGGTGCTGATCCCAATCTTTTGCCTAGTTCCGGATAACCAAACGCTTCCGCTAAACTTTCATTTGTTTTTGTATTGTAGGCTTCTTGAAGTTTTAGTTTCTTTTGCTCTTGCTGATCTTGGATACGTTGATTTAAACTAGCGGTCGCCCCTTGCAAAAACCCTTGACCAATGGCATTACCCATTGTTGCGCCCATGCTTGGCGGTTGTTGTAGTTGAGGAAGTACTTGTACCATTACGAACCTCCCATTGAATTAAATCCGCCCAGGCTCATTGATGATCCTCCAGAGCTTCCTCCGAATAAGCTTCCTAACATACTCAAAATACCCATAGATCCCATGGCAGACGTTCCGCCTTGTAACAGTCCGCTACTCAGACCTTGACCAATACCAGTTGTCCCTCCGACACTTTGGTATCCAAATGCTGGAGTGCCTAAACCCATCCCAATTCTAGATAGATTCAATGCTTGATTCTGATATTGTTGTTGAAATGGTAATTGCGCGTAGCTGTAGGCCTGTTGAGACGCGTTCATTCCTAGATTCGCTCTAAGAGCGGCTAGTTGTTCTTGTAGTCCTGCACCAGCTGCCCCCATGGTCTGTCCGAATGCGCTTGAATTTTGTGCTCCTGCTCCAGAAAACCGTTCCGCTATTCCAGGAACCGTCTCTTCTTGGAATTGCCTTTGATACGGAGCCTCGAATTGTTTCATCATCTCGGGATCTTGGCTCAAAATCTTGCTCAGATAATCCGTTCCCTGTTGATACATCTGATCTTTTTGGACGTTTGGAAGCTTGACCTCAGGATGACGTAGTAGTTTGCTCAGCAATGTTCGTTGATTATGATTTAGAGTGTCAACTTTTTTGTATGTAGCCTCTTTCCCGCTCCAAGTACTACTTTTCTTCCCTAGAAGTCCACTTAATAGTCCGCCTGCCGACATAGCAAGTGGGATTGCCCATGCCATAATTTACCTCACGTTTTTCTTCATGGTATCAGGTAAGAAATTATTTGATTAGGTAATTAGTTTCTAAAATACTCTATCACAACCTTACCCGATGTTATGTTCGGCGCACCCGCTCCATTGATGATCTCTATGTTGGCTCCAAGTACTCTAATAGAGATCTGCTGGTTGACTGCGACGGTAGAAACATATGGTATTGGCCTATAGTCCACTACATCGGTCACGCAAGCCCCTTTAAACGCCGTACATTCAACCAAATCAGTTATACCATGTGCTATGTTCAACGTAGCCCCAGTCGCTATAGCACCGAAATAAAAGGCCTTCCTGAACGTGTATCGTTTCAACTGTGAATTGCCTGGGACAGAAAACTCTTGGCCAGTGAGGATTTCGTTATTGTCTTGGTATAGACAGATCTCTCGTACATTGATGGCTGTAGCTACTGTAGTATGTAAGTTTGTGAGTTTGATTAGGAGTTGGCTTTCATCCTGGGGGAATACTTCACTAGTAGAAACAAACGCAGTCTTAGAATTAGAAGGAGCGTACGTCATTGGGTTAACCTTGCGTTCGGTGAGAGATAGAAGGCCAGGGCATATAGATTCATAGGTTCTTGAGCAATAGATTCTGTGGCAAGCTGCTCATTGCTCATCGACAACTCAATCTGGAAGTTCTGCGCGATTGCCTGCACAAACTGCCTATGCCAGATTTTGTCTTGAGACGCCTGGAATGGAATGAGTGTCGTGTTGTCTGGTTTCGTATTGACGATATCGGAACCTGTCAAGCAATCATTGACAACTGAATCAGTCATCGAAAGGGAAGTATTTTCGTCTATGAAAACTGAACTTGTGATTTCTCCAAGACTTGTTTTAGCTAGTAGAAAATCTATATACCCAATTCTGCATTGAGAACCTTGCTCGTAGAATGGAGCGAATCGCTTTGTCGCTATAGTGAATCCATTAAATTTGGCTATTATACCATCGCCGATGTAGATACTCGCTGCGCTCAATAGATTCACAGTAGGATCATTGAGGGCATAGAATTTGCCATCCGTCCAGAATACCTCTAGAGAGATTGTGTCGGCATCTAGGTAATTCACCCTATACGTCAGATCGTTAAGGCCATTGGGATTAGGCGTACCATCTCCAATAACATTGGTTATTTTGACGATATCGCCAGATGAGAGGTTGTGCTGTGGCACAGTAAATGTAGGAACGGCCGGATTGATTGCCTTTATGAATAGAGAAGGGTTATTGAGAACGTCTTGATTAAGAATCTCAACAAATCCGTGTTGATTGCCAGCGATGATCTCAGGGTATAGACTCTGCAACATTCCAGAGTTCCAAGGAGCTGTCCATTGTGCCCATGTAAACCATGTAAGGTCCGCCCAGGTTAGATCAACTGTGCCTTGATAGTTTCCAAAACAGGTAAAGCTATCGTTGAATATCGCATACGTGTTGTTTCTGTAGTTATATACGAGCATTTTATTTGGATATCCAACGCTCGTGACTTGCTGAGGATTAGAAATCTGCCTAGAGATGGAATAGGTCCAGTATACCAACTCGTCTGTGTAGTCACGTATTCCATGAACACGCACAGGGCCTTGTTGATCGTTGTTGAACTGGAATATTGTGTTCGGTATCTGAACATCTATACGCTCGACATTGACGCTATCGTCTGTGGTGATTCCGTAGTTGCCCACAGAGAATACGCCCCTGTCGAACGGAACGAGAGAAAACTTGCTCTCAGATCCGAGTTCTGTGTTGATTTTTTGGAATACAAACGGGAGGACTTCGTTTCCAGTATAAACAATTTTCCATGAAGATCGTTCAAATTTAACGATCAGGGTATCCTTAATGAACTCCGCACTTACGATTGCTTCGCTAGTCGGCGCGTCTATGTACCCGCCTTTTCCTACTATGTCTTGTCTGAATGCATCCGCCGCTAAAGGAGTGCCGTTCTGACTATATCGTAAACGCTGTCTGAAATTAGTTGCCCCAGCGATACCTCCTGCCGTAGTGCCTTCCCATGTATTGAAGAAGAGCAACCTGTCCTTGTATGGCACAATAATCTGTGCGTTATAGAGATTGCTCGCAGCAAGAATGAGTGGATTAAATGCCGCGCTCCATGTGGCGTTATTGTAGTACCTGATTGGATCTTGTATACCGCCAGTCATGTTGCTATTTGTAGCCCAGAATAGATTGGCATTACTCGTAGGATCTACGTAATAATTTGATGACCAGAAGAAATCTGAATTAGATCCTTGCCATGTCACTGCTAGAGTAGACGGTAGCTCTATGAATTGCTTTGATGGAGCGTCGTATTTATAAGCATATTTGGTATCAGACGCTATGAGCATTTCATCATTGATCGCTGGCTGCTCGTAGGTAGGCAATCCCATGACGGGAAGACAAGGATAGTAATTTGCTGTGATCGTTGCTGCTGCTGGTCCAGCTGCTGCGGTGAATGTCATTGTCAGGAGTCCGGTACTGTAGTTGATAGAAGCCGCCGTAATCGGCCCAGCTCCAACGATCGTCATTGTCCCTGTACTAGTGTCATCCGTTAGCGTTTGACCGATTGGAGCGGCAATAACGATGGTTATAGGGCTTGTTGCAGTGCCTGGTTGGAATTGTGCCAAGGGTTCTGTGGCGTCGAGACCTAGATTTGTAAAAAGCGGAACTGACCAGATACCAGCTCCTGCGACCTGAATATTTCCAAGAGATTCTGTAGTGAGAACGCGTCTAAGGCGTCCTAGAAGTTTAAATCCTTGTCTGCGTAATACAGTACCTCTGAAACAATATGCATCTTCCAACACAGGAAAGGCTTTCTCTGGAGCAAGAAATGGCTCGTAATAGGTGTGTAAACCAGAGTCTTCCTCGAATGACGCGATGTAGTGCGGTTTATAGCTCATACAAACGACTCGGTAATGATTAGGGTGACTGTGGTACCACCAGCTGGGTAACCGACTACTTCGAGCTGTATGAACGTTCCTGATGACATAACCTTGGGAAATGTCGCCCCAGCAAATAACTGGCATGACCCAACCGGAATTGAGAGAGTTCCGCCAATGTAGATGTATGGAGAGTAAACCATTCTGGTTCTATTTAAATCATCGCTTACAAAAATAGTCCCTGCACTATGTGAGCCAGTGAGAATCGTTGTAACATCGATGAGGTTCACATTATTGGTACCTGCTGGGACGTTGATACCCCAAGCTTGGTGACGAACTGGAATGTATGTGGTTTGCCCTGCGGCGTCTAAGAACCTCTGATATGGAGTTCCACCAGTGATCTCTTGAGAGAGCAGCACATTAGTTCCAGTAGGAGCAGCAGCACCAGGAGTTCGTACAAGTGTAACGCATTTATGCAGGCCGTTGTTTATGGCTGCGTTGAGAGCTGTGTGCTCTGTTCCTATTTGAAGATTTAGTTGATTAAAGTTTTCTAGTATGTCTGCCTGAGATGTGGCTGGCACATCACTAGACAGAGGTATGATTTTGTATACCATGGAGCCTCGTTTCAATTTTTTCTTTACTATAGTATGTAAAGTAAATAGTTGAAAGGAGAGCTTTGAACAAGTCCAACAGTCGCTATAGAGAAGAGAATAAATATATAACTCTTTATACTCTTCTTCAGCGTCTGTTGAAGTGTTCACAGACTATCAAATTAAAAAAATCAATAGCTAAACGGACTTCCGAAGGGGTACAAGCCTACTCCAATTTGTTGTGTACTATACATCGTTGGCGTTCGTTCTGTCGATTGCTGGACGATGGTTCGTCTATTACACAGCCTCATCTGTTCGTCGAGCAAACTTCTGAACTTTTGTGCGTTTTCGAAGTCGCCGTTGTCAGTAAAAAGTTTGTCGGCAGCCAGGTAAGCTAATAGTTGCCACCATTCTTTAACCTGTGGCGATGAAGTAGACGCGGAAGACAAAAATGCCGTTGGGTACTGATAGCATTCAAATGAGACAGTATACGCCTGATCTGGGCATGGGAACATTTCTATTTGGTCTTGGAAGAAACATACTGTCTGTGGTCTAGACGGTTTGTATGAGAAATAGTGTGCGTTTATAGGTGCTGAAGCAGCGACATTGGCTATGAATGTAAGCGTAACCACGCCAGTAAGGTAGTTTATATTTCCCCTGAATGGAGGGTTTCCCAATATAGCTGGATCAAGCGTTGGGTTATCCGATAGATCCCATAGATTGCCCAGGCCATCGTCAATTAAAGAGATTGTTTGTCCCGATGCCGTTGTGGTTGAGAACATGACATTCCAATTCCACGTAGCGGGGTCTTGGCCGAATACATTCGCATATGCTCCAGGAGGGTTTCTCTTGAATCCTGGTAGAATTGGCGTATTGGCGAGCGTGAAAGTATATGGACCAGCGGTGCCGTTTCCTGTGGCTACAGATTTAATTACATTCGATAGCTGTGGATATATTCTAAACGCGTTTTCTCTACTCTGAGTCATATAGGATTGATAGCCGTCGATATAGACAGGAGGCATTGTTGTTAGATAGAGATCTGTAGGAAAATCATATACAGGTCTATTGGCTTGCGTCAAAAACTGATAATTAACTCTAAGATTCTCTAATCGCAAATGCTCTGGAAAATCGAAAATGTATGCCGTGTTTATGTACTTGTCGATCTCGGTATCTGTTATCTGGGCTGCCGATGGTCGTGCTGTGATTCGGCGAACTTTGTCGCGAATGTCTTGTAGCGTACTGGGAGCAGTCATACTTACCTCATGATGCTAACCCCAGAGGCTGAAACGTCTGGGGAAGCGTTATTATTTTTACTCGTCAACGTCGAACGTCAGTGATTCAAACCCATACCTACGAACTCGTTTTGCCACTGTGACAACTGGAACTGGAACTCCAGCCTCGTTTAAATGGCACGGTTGGGTACCTCCTCGTTCTGGCGTCTGAAATCCATGGATTGGATATGAGCAAGTACCAATCTTTTTATCGCATCCACCAGCTGTTACATCGATTCCGTTCAAGTGCCTCGCCACGTATAAGGGGACCTCATAAACATCACCGTCGTACATTAATTTTTCGAACTGAGGTATGCCAGGATACTTTTTAACTATAATCTTGACACTAGCCCCAGGCGACTCGTACATTTTGAATCTACCTTTAACAAGTACGGTTTCCTCATCGATAAACTTCTGTAGTTTTGGATTCTTACATCCACCAGTAGATGGTTTAATTTCGATTATCTCTGACAACTTTTTAGTTTCTTTGACAACCTCTTTAACTTCTTCTTCTTGGCTTACGGTATCCTCTACAATAGGATTACTTTTCTTAGGTCTTGCCATTCATACCTTCCATTTTTTATTTTAAACCTTTTACTTGACTCTATAAACATAAATTTTCTTTACAACAAGGTCAAAAAAAGGGGCACCCTTGCGAGTGCCCCGTTGAACTATCCGGAAATTCCAGAATGTTGCTTTAGATAGACTGTCCGCGTCGTGCGATCCACTGATAGACCTTCGCGGTTGTCTGTACGCCTGTTCCGATGATGACGCCAGTTAACGAAACGTTCCTGGTAGCATCGTCGTTGAGGTTTCCGTATGGGGAGACGGCTCCTTCTCCAATAGGAATTATCTCAGGAACATCGACGCCGACGGCCGCTTGAGCACTTGTCGGGAAGGCAAATGCTGTGAAAGCTGTAGAATCGATATCTAGAGAAATGGTGTTTGTACACCCACCGATTGCAGTTCCTATTGCTGTTACGGTCCCAATTAACCCATCGATTTGTGTCATGCCATAGATTGCAGGCATCTTTACACGTACTCGTTGGCCCACAGTGAAACCATGGGTGACGTTTAACGCAATTACGGTTGGCGAACCAGCTGTAATGGCGGTAATGCGTCTATTTACGGGATAGAATCTAGGACTAAACGGAATTATACGGATAAAACCAGCCGTTGCAGGTGCTGCGAAGCCCGCTGCAATAAGGTTCTGACTTGTCTGTGTAACACCAGGGTTGACAGCCGTGACGGTGAAGTCCCAGCCAGCTACTTGGAGCATGCCGGTGGTACCGTATACTCGTACAACGTCGCCAACAACAGCCGTAGAGGCCGAAGAGATGACGCCAGGAGAAGCCGCGGTAATAGCGGTTACTGCTACAGCTGCACCAGGGGCTTGATTGCCACTGTCTTGTAAGAACGTAAAACCAGCAGTTGTGATCATTGACTCAATAGCCAATGTAGCTGCACCGTTGGTTTTAAGATTCAAATATGCAGACCCAGCAGGGAGCGAAGAATAACCTTTAGCTCTCATGACTTGGGTCGTAGCACCAGCATCACCAATATCGGTGATGTTTACCAATTCTATTTGGTCATACCCAGAAGGTAGCGAGATTGTTCTAGCTAGTCCGTCGGAAAGGAATGTACCAGTTAAAAGCGAATGTATTGATGTACTCATATTGTTTTAATGTCTCCTTATGCCAACGTACAGCGCATGTTAATACACCAAGTATCGTTCAATAGGCGGGGCACAGTTGCCATAGTCCAGCCGATAGAAGCATTAAGAGCCAATGGGCCATCATAGATGCCTGGTCTATAAATAAATTTACTTGAATACCCGTCTTGCTCAACTGTCGCATATGCCTCACGGCCTACGCAAAAGATGTTCATGACGTCGTTTCCTAGTAATGACGCATTTGGCGTTACGCTACCAATAGGCGACAAAAGGAATCGTAGGTTCGATACGGAACCGTATTCAGCATCTAGAGTAGATTGCTGATTGGCGTAATTCCACTTCTGGATGAACCCTTGAACGTTATCTACTTGCCCGATCATTTGAGTAGACCCTAATGCAAAGTAGGCATCGCGTACTGGTGCAGTTCCAAATTTATTTTCACCACTGATACCCGATAAAAATGAGTAAGCACTGTTATTGCGTAACGTGCGAACTACGTTTTGAATATCGGCAAGAGTGATTTCGGTCGGATTGTCTCCATCACTACCATTTGTACAGTTCATAAATGAACTTGTCGAGCTCAGCATCGAAGAAATTAATTCATCCTCCGTCTGCCTAAGGCTCACGCCTAGCCTAAGAGCCGCTTCGTTCAAAACAGGATCTTGGGCTTGGAGCGTAACTTGTTCATTTAGAAGGACATACGTTCCGTAGAACGACATCCTCGCATCGATGTTCAAGGCGCTCAGGGTTTGAGGAGGTGGGTATACCCCGGAATTCCCCAATGGCACTGTAGCCGTAGCGAGAGGGTTATCAATCTGTTACCTTATGACCAACTATAGTTGGTGGAAGCGCTTCTTCGAGCACTCCTCAGCGATTTTATTTATATTCGCTGTCCTGACTGTCGCATCTCTTTCGAGTCTTCTCACTCAGTCGATCACGGTGCTTTCGCTTCCGCCCTGTCACCCTGTCGGGCTTCCAAGTCAATCAGAGAAGATTTATAGACGACATAATCTATCGTCTAAACCTAATGTCCGTACCACCATTACGAGGCATATTTTTCAACATGGCTGGTATTTTATGGATCATGTACGGGACAGCTACAGACAATAGTTTATAACTAAAACTAGTCTGCACTGGAGCCGTTAAAAGACTCGTTGTTGTAATACTCATTACTTTAATGTTCTCTTAATAATAGGAATCAGAGAGCGGTAATAATTTTACTTGTCACTAAGGACAAAAAATTAGCCCTGGCTTGCAGCGTCTTCCATCTCTTTACGAAGTTGGACTGCTAACTCTGGAGTAAGACCATTCTCAAAAATATGAGCATTTCCTATTGGAGATGATTTGGCGACGGACTGGACGGAAACGGGCTTTTGAGAATTAATCTGTGCCTTTTTCTTCTCCATGCTTGGAGGCGTTTCACGTGGTATAGTCTTCTTAATCATTTTATAGGCTGCTGCTTTCATTTTTATAGGGTCATGGCCTAGTCCACAAAGGGATTCTGCTAGTTCTGGTTCCATTTGTTCAAAATGAGCGATATTTTCTGGAGAAAGAACCTGATCAATATCTGGGTATTTCAATCGGAGAATCTCTTCTCGCTGTCTATCGAAATCAGCCGCTTGTTTTTTACGCTCTGCTTCCTGGAACTTTTGTAGTTGTCCGACAGTTAAAATGTCGTCTGAGGATAGCTGCGGTTCGTCTTCTGTTGATTTGTTCTTAGACAGTCTATTAATCACCTCTTGCTGTTCCCGAATTAACCTGTCCTTCTCCTGTGACGCACGTCGAGCTTCTGCCCAGTTGTATTCAACGTCTCTGCGCTGAGGCGTCTGTTGTGGCTGTTCTTCTTGACGTTCGGTTTGCTGATCTTCTGATTCGGTGGACTGATCGACTTCCTGAGTTTGTTCCTCTACGATCTCTGTTTCTTCATCAGTCAAATGGCACTCCTTGGGTTGCGGACCCCTTACGCTATTTATGAATTAGTTGCCTGGCCGTAACGAGGCCGACGAATGTTTTTAGACAACTAATTTTTTAATAGCAGGAGTGATGGCATTATGTCAAAGAAATCTTTTAATTAAAAAAGATTGAAGAAAATATCGAAGACAAATAAAGAGAGACTTTTACAAACATTGAGGAGGTGGCGCGTGGAATATAAGTATCGTGTTCAAGCTTGGTTTATGGACGCTATTGTTGCTCATTCAGGCATGCTTATCGGACCTAATTTTCTAGATGTTCAATCGGCATGTATTGAGACTCTGAAGGATTATACCTATAAGGGCGATTTTTCTAGGTGTGATTCAAAAGGTATCAGTCAATTAATTGAAAACAATAACTTTACAATTGAAGAGCTTGATAAGGCAAAAACAATGTTTTTAAAACTCAACGAAAAGGCAGAAAAAGCTTTTAAAAAAGTCAGAAAGGCTGAAAAACAGCAGGAACGTCGGGCAAAAGAGGTCGAAGAAGATGATGACGAAGATAATGATGAGTAACATCTCTAGCGTCTGTTGAAAAATACGGTCATGGATGATATTCTACGTGTTTTACTGGAGGTATGCCAATGGCTAGAACACGTAGACCAATACCGGGAATGCGGCAAATCGTTGTGTATATTCCTACGCCATTCTTCAAAGAGATAGAGGCGGTTAGAAAATCAATAGCCTGTCCTCTGAATGAATTCATTCTTGATTCTATTTTGGACGCGATGAACGATAGGGTTTTGGATAAGTCTAACTGTATGGCGTGGAAAAAAATTCTATCAGAAGGTAAAGAGAAAACATGAGCACTGACACACTACAAAATCCAGAAAGAGAGATCATTATCTCTATCGAGTCATTTGACGATGATAAGGGATATGAAGGATTTTACGTTTATACAAACAAACAAAAAATCGAAATCTTGATCGATAATACCCAAGATTGTTGCGAAATATTTGGGCATATATCAAGTGATGAGGATTTTGAGCATTTTAAGGGGGCCGAACTATTAGACATCTGTATTGTAAATGACAGACTTGAATCTACAGATCTGAAAGGTAGAAGTCTTGATGATTATGTTTGGGACTCTGAGGAATGTCGGGTGTTATTTGTTAATTTAATTACAGGCCTCGGAATTCTCCAGTTCACTCTATATAACATTCATAATGGGTTCTATGGTCATACAGTAAAAGTAATTTCCGATAAATTGAATAAAGATGGCGTCCTATAATCGTTAGTCTGTAAACTCATAGTTATTCTCTCGCTGTGGATATTTCTTGCTCCACACATCTATTGGAATCCATTCCACCCATATCCATTGATTCCTGAATCTTTTCATCTCGTGGTTTTGTGAGATTTTCATACATTGCGCTGATCCAATCGTCGTTTGTGATAATAGTGGTAAAATCTTGCTCTGGCTCATCGGCGTCATTTAAACAGATAATCAAATCCTTCCTTATCGAGCTTACCTTCAAAGCAATCTAAAATCCATCCAACGAGTTCTTGGCTGATATTGGCAGGGTTTTTAGCAATAGCCTGACAATCTGCAATCCCGGGGAGACTCCAGCAGACCTTAACGTCTCCACGTTCAGCGTTCACTATGTAAAGAGTCTTAGTATGTATTGGATACTCGAACATCATTTTAGAGGCATATGGAGCCGTTTGGCGTGCTATGAACCAATTCCTTAGTACATTCGTGGCAAAATGCTCTTTCTTAGTCAAAACCAGAACGTAGAACGGGTTTTTATATTTACCAAGATTCTCATTGATGGTTTTCTCCATCTCCTTAGTAAACTCAGGGGCCATACCTTCGAGAATTTCTTCGCAGGTATAGTCTGGTTGATCTGTAGAGAGGATGTCTAGTACGGCTTGCCCTACACGGGCTCCCTTAGTGCCAAAACGATCGTATTGGTAGCGTGGATCATCTGAATTCAACACTGCGTTAATATGCCTTTTTCTTTAAAGACTTGGCTAATTTGACATCCTTCTTGATCCCATGCGCTTGCTCTTTGATGTCTTCTTTGAGGTGACTCTTGATTTTCTTCATAGGAGCGGCTTTCTTCATCATAGATCCAAATAATTTCTTGTCTTGGGCAGCGTCAGAGTGCCCTTTCATCTTGACCATTTAAAAATCCTTTAGTGTTGTAAGTAAGGGCCTGTCAAAATAGTTTTATCCATCTTCTTAGGTTTTTCAATCTTGACAGACCTGCCTTTCATGACCTCTGTCGCTATTTTGAGTGCTTTGCCCTCTTTACGAATCATGACCATGAAAGTAATCCTTTATTTTTGGTTAGAGACGTATTTCTTGGCCTTGTTGACCATTGAGTGCTGAACCTCGTCGATCCCGCCCATCGTATCGTCCTGGCTGTCTTCTCCATAGCACGCACCTTTGCCATACTCATGCGTGATCACTTGATCTGGTAGACCTGCCCTTGAAGTCTTACCAATTGATTTATCGTGCCCTGTGGCAAATCCACCACGAGCATGCTTTTTTTCTGCCATTTGTTTTCTCCTTAGAGTAAAATATTTACATAACATGTTAGATGTTATTTTCTAACATATTTTTAACTAACTCTGGCGGGCTCTGGGGATTTAGTAGCTCTGGGGCTACTAGATTCAGGGTTCGCCATTAATCGTTCTTCCTCGCTTATCTCTCGTATGACGTTTACAGATCGCTCTATGTGCTCTAGATCCATGCCACGTATCTCTGTGATCGCCTTGACCAAATTCAAAACCGCGCCTGTACGATCTTCATCGGCGCGCTGCATGCGTTCCGCACTCAAGGCTGCATCTAGTCGAGTCTTATTCATTCGTTCAGCCGCGAGGGAATGTTGGGCCTCTGAGTAGGATAGCTTGGTCTCATTGTCGACCTGCAACTGCTGCATTTGTAGTTGAGCCATTTGAGCTTGTTGTTGCTGTTGGACTTGTTCTGCCTGCGCTATCTCTTGTGTTAGTTCGTCTTTGTCTGGGATGTTCATGTTTTTAATCAGGTATGACGTAGGAACTGGAATTCCGAGCTCACGTAGATAAAGGGCCTGTCTAAGAGCTAATTGTTTTTGTGTAGACGTCAGGGGCTGCTCTTCAACAATCGCATCGTATTTGCCAAATGCCCTATTGTAGAATTCTTCTGTTGGGTCTTCGCCAAGGATTCGCTGTACTTTACCAGGAGTCCAATTCGATTGAACGAGCTCAATTTGAATATCTCCGAGTAGCTTTTGAGATTGATCTAGATAATCAAACAGAATTTGGAGCGTAGTAAGTCCGGCGGCTTGCCGTAGCATGCTCAAGATCCCAGCTTTGTCGTCTTCGGCACTACCGAGTAATTCCTCGTTTATACCAGAAATTTCTTGAATTTCATGCGCTAGCAACTCTGAAAGCTGAATCATCGAAGGCGGAACCTGTGCTGGCTCAATTTTCTCCACGTCTGTCATTTGAGCCTCGGCTTTGAGTGCCAAGCCGCGACCCTGGCCTTGCATAAAAACATCTTTAGGGTTTACTAATGCATTTTCTTTATACTTCCATCCAGAATTTACTTGACTCTCGAGCAGATCTAGCTCTAAACGTCTGCGATGATTAAATAAATATTGTGAATCGCGAAGTCCTCTAGTAACTCCTTGGCACCGCCATGGGTAATACGCCATATTTGGATCGTAGTAAGCCCACACAGGAACAAATGGATATCTGTCTATGCCTAGAGGATTCGGACCGTGGTACATCACCTTGCCTTGCACAACGATGGCAAGTTTTGTGGTAGGTATCTCCTGCTCGATTTTAACGACATCAGGATACATGTTCATGAATTCTTTTAGATCGTCATCTTGTCCACGCCATTCAATTGTTTCACCATTAGTCGCATCGACAAGCAGGGTCTGATTTCTCGTCGAGAGATACCAGAACTCGTCGTAAATAATTAAATCTTGATTTCCATAATTGTATGACTCTGGCTGATACTGAAATTTTCCATCACGTCCCCCGTACCCAGTCATTGTTTTTATCTCTTCAGAACGGCCAGGAAGAAGCATCATCACTTGCGTACGAGAGAGATATTTTCTTGTCCAGATCGAATTACAATCTGATAGATCTCTATTTTTGAAATATGGATCAATCAAGAAACTAGAATATCCGATATTATCAACTTTAATTTCGCCATTTACCGGATCCGTTCTAAAATCTTGCCATACAGACAATAAATTCATTCCGCATGAAATAGCCCCCATAAATGCATCAGAGAGTGTTTCATACACACCTCCTTTGTTATTTATGTGGTACATCAGCTTAGTGAATTGATCGGCTGTTTTTTGACCTCGCTCTTCTACTGGGGTTACAACCGTAGATTTACGATGTTGGCGTTGGTAGCCGCTTATCATATTGATGACGCGCCGGATTCTATTAAAATTGAATTGGTGACGTTGGAAATTCGGTAGAGTTCCGTAAATAGAGTTTATTATGGTCTGATCACCAGCGACAAATCTGGCATCAATATCCGCCTCGGTCCAATAGCTCTGATTGATCGTTATATTTTTCGAATACGTGTAATCCATGAGCTTTAAAATATTATGATCGTTATCAACATAATACGAATCGCTCAACTGAGGAAAAAGAGTCATACGTCTACACTGTTATAGTATTTTCTTTACTTTACCCCATATCAATATTTTATTGGATATATACTTTGGATTGGCTATATGAGACATAAAACAGAGGTCTTGTATGGTAAAGAAATTTGACAAGCAATTATTCAGACATGATCTGAATTATTTTATTGATGAAGAGATTCTTCGGGGCGTTTCGTGTGATAGCGTCGATGAAATAGTTGATAAAATAAATGTGTTTATTAAGCGATACGATTTTGACGTATGTCTTTACGATTTACCCGATGAGGATAAGCGTGGCAATTAGACGAAGGAACGTTCTACAGCCGATGTTTCCAGCCTATGTTGTAGATGAAAAAGACACGATAGATACAATGAAAAATCTTGGTCTTCATCATTGCAAAATAGCAATGGATACACCAATGTACGGAGAGACAACCAAAATCCATGACTGCATAGAGGACTTAAAGGGGCGGTTGATTATGCGACGTGATGGAATAGGGGTACAGGTTACGTTCTGCCCAATATGTGGTAAAAAAGCGAGGTCGTGCCCATGAAAATAGCCATTCTTGGAACTCATGGTGTGGGTAAAACTACTCTCTCATCTCAATTATTTACATACTGCGTTAAAAGAGGTAAAAACACTCGTCTTATCCACGAGGTTGTTAGGGATTGCCCGTTCGGTCTACATGAGAAACAATCCATTGATACGGTCTCGTGGATAGTCTCGAAACAAATAGGCTATGAGTTAGACGCCAAGGCAAAAGGTGCGGAAATAATCATCTGCGATAGATCGGCGGTTGATCCAGTGATGTATTTATACGCCCAAGTTGGGGTTAAACTGGACGAATACGGCCAGAATCTCTCTGATCTAGCTCACTCGTGGCTTGCCACGTATGACGTTCTGATTTACATACGGCCATCTGATAGACCAATAGTGGAAGATGGGTTCAGATCAACAGATGTTGCGCTACAACGAACGGTAGACTACGAGTTTTCGATCTCTATAAACGATGTGGTTGAGAATTATCCGAGCAAACAGGTGTATACTCTAAACTCTAGTGCTGTTTTCGATAGTGATTTGACAGATTTCTTCAAAAATATGCTGGAGAATGATAGATGATCGAGTCTATAAGCTGGGTTTTTACAGTGGTGGCACTCTATGGAACATTTCTTAATGCAAACGCTGATAGGCGGGGCTTTTATTTTTGGCTGGTTTCTAATGTATTTTTCTCCACTGTAAATTTTGCCACAGGACATCTGGCACAAGGATTTCTGTTTGGCGTGTACACGATTATGGCTGTAATTGGACTACAGAAATGGCGTTAGTGTGCCCAAAGTGAGACGCGTAATTTAACGACAACTTAGGATTACAACTATGGAAATGAATTGGATAAAATTTTCAGAACAATCGCCTACTGAGGAGGATTTCTATATTATCTACGCAGATTACCCACACAATGATTTTAATGTTGTCTGGTTTGCTATATGGGATAAGGATATAAAGAGGTTTATAAATGCAGAGTCAGAGGGTGTAATTCCTAGGGTCACGCATTGGATGCCATTGCCACCGCCACCTAAAAAACAATTAACATCTCCTAGTTTTGACATTTAACACCACATAACTCTTGGCACTATTGTGGACCGGGTTTCGGCATTACAACATTTAACAAATACTCTTTTTTACATTTAACACAATTGCATATAATCGTGATTGTCTTGCTACCATGTGTAGCAGAGGACTTGGGGCACGTCTAAACAGCGTCGCCCTCTTTTTCCTTGACCTTTTTGTTTTTGCGAATATGATATACGCAAAACTGGAGGTTTTATGAGATTTTTACTCGCGTTTTTTCTCTCTCTGATATATCTGTCGCCCATTTCCGCTGGACATTGCACGGATGATTTTCCACAAGACTGCTGGTATTGCCCTCTGCACAAAAAACAGTTCGATAGTCTAGGTGCCTACAACAAACACATCAGAAAACACCACCAAGATAAGGCAGCCGAAGAGAAGAATAGAGTCACGATCTATGATGGAAAAGAAATGTGGGAACTCACGTCTAACGGTCTCAAGAAAATGGAACTTACGCCACAACAAATAGACGACTGTGAGAAAAAAGCGGATGCGATATACAAGTGCCCGTATTGCTCAAGAAAATTCTATACATATAGCGCGTGTTATTGGCACAAGAAAAATGCGCATCCTGGCGAGATCTACAAGTAGTCTTGCTAGTCAGATTTCAAGAAACAATCTACCTTGGTAATCCAATCCGTCATTGCGGGAAAATCGAGGACAAATTCAATCCCTGTGGCTCTACATACCCCAGTGTACTGACCGCCCCTGTGTTCTAGAAGAAGGTCTATACACTCGTGTAATTGTCTTTTTAGTTTTCTGTGATTGTTTTTTCCGACGATAATATTTCCCCTTACTATTACCTCTGCCATAGAGCAAAGAAAATTTGCCTCTTCAGGGAGTTCGTAGTTTCTTCTAAGTCTGCCCTCTTTAACCATTTTTACTCCTGAAGTTGTTCCTTACGTCTGACACAAAGCTCCTTAACATGATTTTTTTATCCTTTGCTGAGTGCTGTTTATAGATATTCCCAATCATGTTCATTGCGCCGATGTACAGAGACATGATTTTTTGGTCTACACCAGAATCCGTGAACATCTCTCCATGAAGCTCTTGGATTTTCTTGACGAATTTATCATATAACCTAGCATCTGCATCGCTTATGACACGTTCCATTAGACAAACTCCTTACATTTTAATTTAAACATTACTTGGGAACCATCTCTACAATATAGTTCAGGACTTGATCTGGCGACAATACCTTCCATCACTTGAGGGGTCTTAGAACATAGACTCATAGGTTTAGATTTTACGTATTCTACTATCTCACATTCATTCATAATGCCTAGATCTGGGACGACCGGAATATCGAGTTTTACTGCGATATCCTTAACGGCATCTCGTTTGAGCCAGAAATCTCCCACGCGAACATCAAACAGAATAAATCCAACATCGTCTCTATATTTACTACCGACAGCCTGAATTTTTGGGCCGTACCCTTCACCGTATAGAATGAATGTAGTGCAAGCTAGTATATCGGGCTCAAATGCACTTTCAAGTGTCTCTATGGTAATCTTTTTGGTTAGATATTCCGCTAAAAACTTAGGTATAACTGCTTTATCAGTTCTGCCATGAAACGAAACGCTAGAATAATATCTTGGAGGATATCTATCTATTTCCATATTACAAGGCGGCATCCAGTAATAATATATTCTTATATTTGTCCCATCAATCTTTTCAGTGACGTTCCATGTTTTAATATTCGAGAACTCTGGACACGAATAATCGCCTACGATGAAGCTCTGACGGCCTTTCTGATAATCAGGAGACTGCTTCTTGTCCTGATCGAAATACCACCCTTCGCGTTTCCATAGGCTGTTTATTTTTGGATATCCCATCATACACCTAAAATTTTAGTACTTGATGTCTCGAACGCTTGTTCTTGCTCTACATATCCGATTAAAACATTAAAGTCTTTATGTCTTGAATGCTTCGCTATTTGATATGGAGAAATTCCACGCCTGGCTTCCTCTGTCACCAGTCCCCTCCTACAACTATGACCAGAATATTCACCGCCAAATCGTTTTATAATGATCTCACGTACCTGATATGGACCTAGGCGTTTGTTGTTCACGCGTCCATGACGATTCATCGAGAGAAATACAGGTCCGCTGGTGATTTGTGCTGCCTCAATCCACGTCTCTAATGCCTTTATAGGACAAACCTCCGGATTATGAGCACGACTGATTGCAATGTGAACTGGGTCTAGCGAGGTTTTTGATTTAAGTAGTACAATATCGGCTCCCTGATGTGTAATCGTTACACATTCAATGTCTAGAGCGACTACCTCAGAGCGTCTAAGTGCACCAAAGAATGACAACAAGATTATCGCTCTATCGCGTATGTCGATCAACGTAGAGGCCTCTAATTTGCCCAATAGTGCGATATCTAGTATAGTCAATGCCTTTGCCTTGTGTTGGATAGATTTGTCAGCGTGGAGCCTTCTAATGCCCTTCCTGACGTTTCTGTATCTATCTGGATTGCCTACTATCTCAACGCCAGCCGTTTTGTGCATATATTCGATTGACGCAATCACCGAACTGATCATCGAGCGCGAGACATTTGGTGCTAGATGAGAGAGGTACAAACAAATAGCCTCTGATGAACATGGCAGCGAAACGATTCCCTCGGTAGCACACCACGCCACGAAGCCTTTCCATAGAGATTTGTAAGTACGAATTGTATTCTCAGACTTGCTCGCCTGCTCATATGCCAACGCTTGTTTCACCAAAGTGAGATCTTGGTTTGGATAGAGTGACGAATTCCAAATATCTAGATTTTCCATAAAAACTCCTAACCTGCGCTAATATGTTAACACAGGCTAGGAATTGATGTCTATGACTATGCCAGAATTCCTTTGTATTGTAAATATTGCTTCATAATATCGGGATTAACGTCCACACCACCATAGACATTGAATACTAATCTCTTTTTATCATAATTAGAAACGTTTGCCTTACCCTTCAATAAAGTTCCGAAAACCGACGTATCTGATATACTTCTTCTTGTGATGTAGGACAATTTTTTATTCATGCTGTGGCGTAAAATGGCTCTGTTAGTTAGTGGATACCCCCGTTTCTCACACCACCATAAATAGATTTCGTACAAAATGATTCTAGGTATATACAGTCTCTCATTATAGACACAGCATTCCTTCACGAATCTATCGGCGACCCTTCGCCTAGCCATTCTGGCCCGTCTTCGCGATGGATTGTCTACTCTAGTTATGGTATGATTGCATGGTTTACGCTTCTTTCTAAAGACTACAGGCTTTTTAGAATTAAATATTGGTAGCTCTTGGACTTGAGCTTTAAAAGTGGAATAAAAATCCTTGTCTTTAGGTGGTAAAACGAACTGACTAGAACGTTCTTTTCTAACCTGCTCCTTTGCTTTGACAATCTGGTCCTTCCAGTATGTACAAAGATTGTTTACCTCGGACTGTGTATACATCCGACGTTCGCACGAACACTTGTCACATCCGAAAAAGCTCTTGAGTCTTGAAAATATCTTCATGATGACTTCCTTTTTTTCAATCTCTCACTTAATGAGTGCATGTCAAATAGTCAAGACTTAATATTTCTTTTAATTTATGTGTGCGTTAGATATATCGGGGAAAAATGAGGTGAAATATGGAATGGATCAGCTGTTCTAATTCAAAACCAGAACATGATTTTGAATTTGTTGTTGTAACGAATTACAAGAGACCTGCATACATTTTTTTTGCAATATACTACAAACATGACGATATTTTTGTAGAAAGCAATCCAACGATATATTCAAACAGAGCGTTACATGTCACGCATTGGATGCCATTGCCACCCGTACCAACTGAATGAGAGATTAGACAATGGAATGGATAAATATTGAAGATCAGCTCCCACCACTAGGTGAAGAGGTGATGATTTGGCAAAAAGCATACAAAATTGCTCATCTTTATCTTGGGTACTATGGTAAACGATGGAGTGGTGAAGATATCTACGAGGACTTCTTTTCCGTAAAATATTGGACACACCTCCCTAAACCACCAGAAGGTGATAAATGAAAAAGGTGAAGTGGATTTCTGTATATGATGATTTACCAGATGAAGATGATGTTGTGTTGATCTTCAGTACCGATCGGACGATAGGAATAAATGTAGGCGGCCATAATGACGGGGAATGGTCAATTATGGTTCCAAACGAAACGTATGCTGTAACAGTTGAAGGGGTAACGCACTGGTCCTATTTACCAGAGACTCCAAAGGAGACAAATGAAAAACAAAATCTGTCTTGATATGTACGTCTTGACCCTCATTATGCTATCGATGGTAGCTCTTGGATTTGGTATACGTGCGATGATGTATAAAGAGCCGTCACAGCCAAAATTCAGTTTGGATCTACGATCGGACCATCTTGGCAGTCTACAGGTGAGATGATGGAAATAGATGAGATCGTCAATGGAATCATCCGAAAGTACGAAAGGATGATTCTAATTATCGCCATATCATCAATGTGTTTTGGTTTTATTGTCCGACACATCATAGAGATCGCTAGAACACAGTCTAGTCACGACGTCGTCCAGATAGAGGATAGCAATAATGGACGAGGATAAGGCACGTCTAGAGAATCTTACGATCTCATTCACAGAGGCTATCATAAAGGCGTTCAAACTTCGGTTTCCAGAGAAAACGCCGGACAGCATAACAATAACGATAAATTCACTGCTCTCGTCTCTAGTGAGTTATATGCTCACTATAGAGCCATCAATGAGATTCGATATTGCCGAAGCCATTATAGATACAATGATAGAGGTGCAGAATGAGCCATGATGATTTTAGATGGCTAGTAGTCATGCTGCTCATGGCCATCGCGTACGGCGTGCTCGCGTTCCTCGTTACGTACTCTCTCGCCTGGGTAGTCGATATCTAGCTCTGTTATCAGCCTACGCAATTGCTCTTGATAGCTGACATTGGGGTGACGTTGTCCCCAGAGTAACTTTGCTGTCTCTTCGAGATCTTCCATATACACCTCTCAAAAACAAAGCATCTTCTCACACGAGACGGCAACTTTCAATCAAAAAAACTGGCCGTATTGCTCGATATTGCCTGGATCTTGGAATACTCTAGGGAGATTGTTACCACCACCGTAGACCTCTGCTTGAATAGCCTCGAGATCTTTGGCTGTGAGACGCTGGGCGGGCTTGTTGTAGAAATGTGAAAAAATTATATAACGTAACGCGTCGATCGAATGGTCGTGCTGCTTGAGTGGACTATCCTCACCTGTGCGCTGGGACTTGGGATCCCACACATAGGATTGTATCTCTTTGATGAGATCTGTGCAGTGAGACATGATCTTTAACGTACCATTATCTAAGTACTTGCCGACCATACGTATACCATCTAGGACTTCATTCTCGGCGTCCACAATGCCTTGTATACCAGCGCGTTGACACTCTAGTTTAAAACTAGCCGCTGATGGATCTATATAGATCGCACGAACGTTCTTTCCTTCAATAAATTTCTTTAGATCCGCGCAATACTCTGAATCAGTTTTTTGGCGCTGCTGAATACGCGAGTCCCAATAGTATACATTATCCACCCACATGTTAGGATACTTAGAAAGATTAACGCTAAGAGAAACAAAAGAACAAGGATTAGTAGTGCCGTAATCCACTCCAACAATTGAATACTCAGGTAAACCAGGGGCAACGCTAATAGTATGTATAGCAGCATCGAACATATCATAAATTGAACCTTCGGCCTGTACCCACAGACCTTCTATAAAACGCTTGAACCAGATACCTTTGTATTGCCGACATAGATAATCCTTCTCGTCCTGAGTGAGGGCGGGGTTGTCATTGAGGGTAAATTGCCACGATAGCACGTCAGGATTGCTGGTAAGATAGTCGCGCTTGAGCCAATGGAACGGAGAATCTGGATTGGTAGTTGCGAATATTTTCGCATCGCCCATCGCGCACCTACTAATTGCAATTTTAAAAACTGACTCAGGGATGATGGTGGCTTCATCGATATAACAGCCGGCAAATGTCGAACCTCTAATCTTTTTTTCACTTGACTCATCATCTGCACTCACACAATGGATTGTTTTGCCCCAGATTGTCAACTCGCGCTTGCCGATGTAGAACTTGCTATCCGCACCTATCATGTGAGATAGCATAGGCAGTAAATTACGCTTGAGGGAGTCGTAGGTACGAGAGATCATACAGTACTCTCCAGCCGGACCATAACGCAATTCTTTTAGCCAGCGGATGAGAGAGATGTAGGTTTTACCAGAGCGGACAGCGCCTTCCCAGATGTTTATGCGAGCGTTGGATTGATTATAAGAAAGTCTTTGCTTGTCGGAAAATTCATTGATCATCTAGACATTACCGCTGCTTATCTTTGCTTTTGAGGCGGTTGGTTGGATCCTATCGGCTATAGGTAGACAAGGCGAACAAAAAAGAGAGTCATGGTGATATTGCAATAGGTGCTTAGCATATCTAGTCTCTGTACGCTCTATATCTAGCCGTAATTGACGGATTGATCTATCGAGAGTATAGATGCAGCAACTAGCGACTATTGAGTACAGAGACAGCAAACAGACAAGTAAAATCATTAGTATACCTCACTATTGACGGTATATATTGGGTGAGCAATGATGACGTCAAGGACTATTTTTACTATCGGGGGATTATGTTAAATAAAGATCTTGATATGGTAATAATACCAGAGGCTATGCTACTTCTGTTGATAACGCTAGGGCTGGGGATTTGGGTCGTCCTGGTGTAGGGAGACTATTACGTAAGCCCTGTTCGATTCAGTGTCCGATCGATGTTAAGTGTTCTCTTTGCTATTCATTTCATCCACTTTTTCTTTCAAATCGGCATACCATCTAGTGCTGTACCTATCAATCCTAGACTCTACTGTATGTAGTCTACGCTCAAGTTCTTCGGTGCGATCATCAACTGTTTTTTTTACTAATTGATAGACGCCAAGAGCTAGTAATAGTCCACATGAGACTACGGCGGTTGATGAGACGATATGGTTTGGGTTACCGGCGACGGTCATTCCAAGATCCAAAAGAAATATTGATACGGACGCGCCGAATAGAAATCTTAACATGATATCTCACTAGGTTTGATTTTTACACGCTCTTCAAATATTCTCCTTAACGCCTCAGAAAAGATTTCGCTTTCGAGGTATCTCGCACCGCTAGACATATTTTTTATTTCAACAAGCAACTCTGCATCGGATAGATCATCAATAGGTGCCGCAAGCATCAGCGCAATAATCCTATCCTGTGATTCGACATCTGGGACAAACATAATCGCCCTCTGATAAAATAATGTTTGGTAATTGACAAATACGCTCATTAGCGTTAGCTCTCTGTACCAGATATTGGCATATTATCGCAACGCATTACCTACACAAGTCTAGACTACGTTAACCGCGCTTATCGTGGACAAGACAATATTTTACTACCACGCTCACAGCATATTGTGGGGCATGTAATATCACTCTGTTGTATCTGTGGAGGCTGTTTTAGACATTTCGCTATCAAACTTATCAAACAATGTTTGTTGTGACGTAGTTGTAGGACCATCTATTTGATCAAGATAGTATTTGCCTAAGTGTTTTTGCATAATAGTGTCTCCAGGATGCCCCTCCATGGCTTTTTGCCATTGAGCATGCCTCAAGGATGACTTGCCAGCCTCTTTCCACGCTTTTATCTTTTCCGCATATCTACGCTCGAGAGTGTCAACACTTACCCCAAGACACGCTGATAGCTCGCTGTATGTACATTGTATAGTACACAGCTTTTTGAGCAGGACTTCGTTAACATCGTAGGTCGGCGTTTTCTTCCTGCTCACGTAGTTTCTAACCATATTATCACCTCTTTTCTTTAATTCTGTCCTATTTTTGGATTTGATGCACTAAGGTATTCTTTTATTTTCTTTTTCTACACAAATCACTTGCGTATATACGTATATACGTGTAATATGGTCGCATGATCAATAACGCTCAATGAGCAAGGGATAACAAGATGAGCTTTGACACACAATCAGCCAGCAAGACATACAGCGACATGTTGATTAAGGGAGAGCCACTAGGTGAGGCGGCAATGTATTACGAGTCATGCGTAGCCGCTATGGATGACGATATTAGAGACGGCTTACATAACAAGCTTTGTCCATGTTCTGAGCAAGTTTTTTAGATGCCTATTGCAAAGCGCATAAAGAAAAGTTTAACGAAGAATTTATAAACAACTAATTTAAACAAAACAAACAAAAAGGCTATCAAAATGAAAGGCAAATCAATCATTAAAGCTCTTGTCAATCTTGGGCCCAAAGACATACCGATCGAGATCAAGTCAAAAAAGACAGTTATAACAGAAAGTAATGAGGTAAAAGACATTGAAGAATCCACGTTGTGGCACAGGTTTCAGTCAAACAAAGCATTAATTGCGTGGGCTGAAAACAAACACGACGACATTACCTGGATAAACGTTTACACTCCTACAAAAAAGTTTGATTGTACAAGCATAAAACAAGTAATTGATTTTTTAACTAAAAAATCAATTTAGAGCAGAACATGAGCTTTCAATATATGCGTGAGATGGAGGAGACAAAATGAAAAAATACAGAATCTACAATTCAGATGAGTATTTTGGCGATGATTGTCCACAATACGCCGACACACTAAAGGAGGCCAATAAAATAGCTAAACAACAAAGAGCTATTATAGTTTCCATAGGTACGGATTGTTTCGAGGGGGACGAAAAATTGTCCAAAAAAGAGGCAATCAGGGCTGCAAAAGAGGCAATAAGAATATCGGAAGCCGAAACCACAGAGGAGGAATGGGCTGTTTTTAGAACAAAGGGGTGGAGATATACAAACATAGAATTTGAAGACCTGTAACTAACACAAACAAAAGGAAATTAAAATGACAATCTTATCAACAACAGATTACTCTATTTTCAAAACAGTTACAGGAAATAGGGAAATCAGTCGCGGGCATGTATCAAAACTTGCTGATGCAATCGACAATAGAAATATGTTGAGTGCTAGACCCATCATTGTAAATGCTGAATTTGAGGTCATCGACGGGCAACACAGGTTAGAGGCAGCCAAGTTGCTAAACGTCCCTATATACTATGTTGTGATGGCAAGAGGTGACTATAAAGATGTCGCGATACTCAATGAGGCGGCCATGAATTGGAGTAGCGGGGATTATGTTACAATGTTCGCAAAACAAGGGTACCCTCAATATAAAAAACTTGAGGACTTGGTAAAGGATTATGATATCAGCGTTAGTTATGTTTTACACGCAATCAAAATGGTGGATGTTCACAGTGGAAGCTATTCAAGAGATTCTTTTGTAGATAATGAACTCCATATATTTAAATCTGGAGATTTTGTACTACCACAAAAAACAGAAATCGAATTACGTAAATATTTAAATATGTTGCAACAAGTAAAAGATCTTGTAAACAGGGCTTCTGTTACTAGACTAAAAAGAAAGTTTATATACACAAAATGTTTCTTCTCTGGATTTCTTTCTTTTTTAATCAAATACGAGGACAATATATCGTTTGATAAATTTTTAAACAATCTTGAACTTAAGATAGACGCATTAACACAAAAAACTAGATCAGCAGAATACAGAAAATTGTTTTTGGAAATATACAACTGGCATGCAAGCTATAGAATACCAGAATAAACACAGAGGGGTTAGAGATGGAAGTTCCTAAATCAGCCACTAAAAAAGAAATTGAGGCTATCAATAAAGAGCAATACGACGCTATTGGCTCAATGAGAGCCGCGGCTATACGACGAGGAAGAATGACGTACGAAACACTAATTGAAGAAATCAATGAGTATAAAACGGTGGCTATAACTACTGAATTAGAATTTTCAAAAAAAATCGAACAATTAGAAATAGAAGAAGCGATTGACTGTATAAACAGAATATCTTTTTTTCACGTATCGCGAATAGTCGAGGGACAGGCCAAACTGCCCCCTGATTCTGATGATGATTTTGTGACTATTTATTCTGAAATATTGAAATGCTCAATCAGGATAGCAAGAATTGAAAAATCTGATAAAGAGAGGGACTAATAATGCCAACTGATGAAGAAATGATTGAAAGAGCTAGACATGACGGAAAAGAGAAAGGCCTAATTTAGCCCCCAATCTGCCCCAGATTCGATCTTCTATGCTAGACGGCTATTTGCATGTTTAGTCTACGATCGTTCAACCTAGGGCGGATTAAGGGTCTCTTGCGCTATTCCCTATCTGTTTCTTGATATGCTGGCTCGATATTATACACTATGTTATTGAACCTAGACGTTGCTCCGTTAAATTGTAAATCAAATTTATCAATCGGGCCGTGCCTATTCTTTGAAACATATATTTCAACAATGCCTGGTTTCTGGTATGGATCGGTCATATCAGGGCGCGTGAGAAATATCACAGAATCGCTATCTTGTTCGATCGCTCCACTTTCTCTCAAATCTGATAAAATAGGCTTTTTACTATCTCTTTCCTCTGTCTTTCTAGATAGTTGTGCTAGACATATAATTGGAAGATCGAGCTCTTTAGCCATACTCTTTAGGCTGCGTGATATATCGGCGACTTCCGTTTGTCTATTTTCATAATTTCTTCCTGTTCCAGATCCGCTAATGAGCTGTAAATAATCTATAATAACAACCTTTATATTATGAGACTCTTTTAATCTTCTAGCCCTGTTTTTTATTTCATTAATTTTAATCCCTGATTTGTCGTCAATTATAATTTGAGACCAGTCAAATCTTTCTACTGTTTCGGAAACTGACGAAAGATCATCTTCAGATAAGGACCCCTTCGAAAGTTTTTCAGAATATATTTGAGAGTCAATAGTAATTAACCTGATAGCGAGCTCTTCTTTTGGCATCTCTAGAGAAAAAAACGCCACTCCCTCTTTCCTATTGACTCCTATTTCATGTGCGATGTTGAGAGCAAACGCTGTTTTACCAACTCCAGGCCGAGCAGCCACTACAATAAGATTGCCTGGGCGGAGACCTCCTATAATTTTATCGAGGGCTGGAAATCCACTTTCAACACCCACCGGTTTTATCTTACCTGTCTCTCTATAGTACGCGACCCGCTCCATCATTTTTCGCATACATTCTTTAGCCGCTTCTTTCAATGACATAGCCTCTTTATCAGAAGACGGATTATTTATATCGAACAATTTCTTTCGGCACAATTCTAGAGTGGCAGAGACGTCCTCTATTGGTCTAGAAGCGGTATTAAATATTAGATGAGATGCTATAATCAACTCTCTGTGAGCCCTCTTGTCCTTGATTATTGCTATGTGCGATTCAATATCAAGTCCAGGATAATATGCCTGTATACACTCGACGAGTCTTTCTGGTGTCGGGAACATATTTCTCAGACCGACATTTGTTAATTCTTCAAATACGGTTAATATTTGTACTGCCCTGTCTTTCTGTGCACAGGATTTCATGGCGAGAAATATTTCTCTGTGTTTTGCGTCGAAGAAGTCTTTTGGGGATAATGTAGCAAGCCCTTCTTCTGCCGCCGTCTCGTTTGATAACATCGTTCCTAATATCGCCAGTTCTGCGTTTAGGTCGTGAGGCATTTCTTCTTGGGAAAAGGTTTTTTCCATGATATGTTTCCTGTTGTAGCGTTTTTACACACAATGAGCATGTAAGCGACCGGAGAATGTATCTTAGAGAATGTTTTTGGGTTCATATTCTCTAGGACTGCTATTGCATCCATCGTTACATGCTCATCATACCAGGCGAACTTTTGTCTGTCCGTCTCTGATATTGGAAACAGTTTAGGTCTTCCAGGTATATGAATTCCAGCTGAAAGTTTCTTTTCAATGTAAATAGAATTTGCTAATTTTTGGCGCGTATGCGCTGGTCTACCAGTAGATATACATATACTTCTTAGAACAATATAATTAGGGGGACATTGTCTCTGTGAGACCAAGTTTTTTTCAATGAAAGATTTGCGCTTTTCGTTTAGTTTTTTGAGCTCTTGAACTCGCGTTTTGATGAAATCGAACAATGGTAAGAAATGTTTTTTCCCAGAATCATCGACATAATTGATGAAGAGTCGATCTCCGACAATACGTAATGGTTCGAGCATTCTGTCTTTGTGGTATAGATTCTCTGTCTTATCCCAAGCTCTTCTTTTGCGATCTGCTTTGCGTAAACAGTGATTTTTTTCCCAAAATAGATTGCCACGCTGCATTGTTTTTTCTGAATAATTAGATAAATATGCCTTCACAGAGTGGTAGAAGGTAAATTGCTTCTTTTCTGCTTTACGGCTACCGCATAGGTGTAATCCGAGACAGCTTTTCTGTGATGGCGTGGCGTTTTTGAATGTTTTTACTAGGTTTAGATACCTAATTAGGTGAGCAATTTCGTTGGATTGTTGAGGAAGATCATTTCTTAGCAACTCAAGTTCATTTTGTAGATCATCACAAGCAACAGGATCGTTACAGATTAAAGAATCATATAGAAAACTAGTTGTGCGAGAATCTTCGCTTGAGTTAAATTGAGGCTGTAGGTTATCTTGATACCGCATATGATTCTTTTGTCGGGGTCTATGTACATTAAGCGCGATCTGTTACAAGATCGCGCTTTCCTTTATCTTAGACTTTCGGAACTCTTAAGTCCATTTCAAACAATCTTTCTAGATTGTCATTCTTGTTCACAGAGCCCATACTCTCCATCCTCTGACACAATTATCTCAAGGAAAATATGTCGACACACATCACCTATCCTCTAACGCGTAGCTATTCTGTTGATGATTTTAAGCCAATTCATGAGCGTATGTCTCTCGAAGAATCTCATCTACGTCTAGCAATCATCAATGACGCTACCGTCAATCGTCGGCTAGATCTATTTGGGTTCAACGTATTTGATCACCTCAAGGAAGACACTGACGATTTTCTTGTCGGCGTGTATCGCACACTCCTTAACATCAATAACCGTCTACACATATGCCACGATAACGATGTTATCAATGGCATGGGCGATTTACGATGGATACGAGAGTTTCTAAAAAGCTCTGCGACAGAGATTAGAGTTTACGCTGTCGCGAGCAGAACAATTGTTTAAGCCGTCTTGGCCTTATCCTCGTATCTAGAGTTCTCGATCAGCAATTTACCGCGATTGACATACCACATTTTGAGAGACCCCATAAATCGTTGGGGGTCTTGTGCCAATTGCGGTAATCGATCATATATGTCATTTCCTGGCATTTCTTGCTGACAGGTCAAGATATACCACGGCAATTCGGCTGGCATTATTGGACTCAGTGATTCGTCGTTTTTGCGTAGCAATTCCCAGAATCTCAATCCCGCCTTGGTACATTGCTCAATGGTTTTGGTAAAAACTTTCGGAGGTTCTTTTACTACCTCAGCCTCTTCCAGTTGATCCGCTTGAGACATCTCTTCCGCGGTATATACACCAGAGAGCTCCGCTGGAAAGGCCTTTCTTAAAGCAAGAGCCTCTGCACATTTTGCTAGCATTGTGTGTCCCATCTTGCACCAAAATGACGTGGGATTGCCGTCTTTGTATGTCTGGACATACTCAGAGTAAAACGCTGTAGCTGCTACCTCGTGCCATGTGCCGTCTTCAGTCATTTTACGTACTGTAGCGGTAGCCGATATCAAACGACCCTTCTCATCGTATTTCCACTCCGGTTCACGACCAGGGGCATATCTGCCCGATCTATCTGCGATGAGACGATATCCATCGATACCAGTCTGTATCGTCATTTGATTGCCGTCTTTTGTATATCTTGTTACAGCATATATCTGTCTCACCAATGGATCTAGACCCGTTTTTTTACACACGTGTAAAAATAGCTCCAGCTCGTCGTCGGTCGCCCCCTTACACATTGTTCGTTTGATCAGTTCTTTCTTCGAATCTATATCTTGATTTTGTGCCTGTACTAGACTGGACATATGTTTACCCTCATTTTTCATAACTTACCTGCAAATTAGTTTTTTATATCGTTAAAGACAACCTTGAAGAATCATTTTGTAATGATCCCTTTCGTCCTCTGTCTTGGCAATGACAGCTTCCAGATGATGGATGTACTCGCGCTGATCATCTATTTCACGTTCAGCATCTCGTAGAGCCGTCACTGGGAACGCATAAAATTCTTGCAGTTTTTTAATGTCAGAAAATGAGAATGCCAGTATATTCTCGATTGGAGAGCTAGTCATATTCATGATGACTTCCTTTTTTTGTGATTTGCATTTTGAAGTTTGTTTCCCTGTATTGGTTCGCGCCAGTACAGGGTTTTTTATTTTTGTTCTTTTGGAGCTTCTATATGTTTAGCTCCTATCTTATCTAACGGCGGACATGTAGCCCCTATATATTCAACTATCACTCCTTCGTTTAATAACGCCTGTATTTGTCTAAGCTGCACATTCTTTTTTCTGACAGTAGACTGTGCCAGAGCTTTTGTTACCGGACACGCTGGCCGATACAAAAACTGACCGTGTGTTTTTTGAACTGGCTGTATTTCAATCCTGGCTTTCATGTTTCCCCCTTTGCCGAACGCTAACTATATACGTGTGCTCGTATTTACGTATACACAAAAGAGAAGTATTTTCGTGTTGTTATAAAACATTATGCGATCTATGAGGGAAAAAAGTAATCATAGAGAGCCTAATGATAATTTTAGAAGTGGCGGGTGAGCCGATTGCGCAGAAGCGTGCGTCACCAAATTACCGCACGCGGTGTATGTACGATCCGCAGAAGAAAGAAAAGGAAGAGGTGCGTTGGCAGCTAAGATCTGATTATAAAGAAGAGCTGCTCACAGGGCCATTACAGGCCTATATTCTCTATTTCTTTCCAGTGCCCAAGTCCGCAAGTAAAAAAATGCGTAGCGCGATGCTGAGTGGAGAGGTGCATCATATTGTCAAGCCTGATAAAGACAATCTTGAAAAATTCATTTGCGATTGTATGACGGGCGTTGTATATGACGATGATTGTAAAATTGTTGACAATAGGGGTATTAAATTATTTAGTGAATTCCCAAGGACAGTAATACGTATCGTTAGGCTGACATTTAATCCAAAACTACAGGAAGAACTAACGAAATTGTATGAAATTGATCCAAGAGACTGTGGAGGGAGAACAATTCCTAGAGATTGTTCTGACGGAAAACGAATCGAGGCTAATTTCCAGCTACCACCTAGTGACAAGTAAGGCTCATATACGTGGTAGGGAATACAGTCTAGGAGTACGTCTAGAGTATAAAACTGATAAACATGTAAAGGAGATTTCAGATGCCATTGATCAAATCTGGTAGCAAAAGCTCGATCGGAAAAAATATTTCTGAGATGGAAGCCGCGGGACACCCGAAGGCCCAGGCAGTCGCCGCCGCTTTAAATACAGCTCGTAAGGCTGGAGCTAAAATTAAAAAGAAAGGAAAGAAATAATGCAACCTCAAGGAAAAAGTAACGCGCCACCTCCACCTATTGAGATCAGCGCAAAATATGCGGCATGGAATATCAAGGGTATCGATGAAAAGATGGAAATGTTGTTTAGCGTATGCCAGAGAATAGCTATTGGCGTTGAAAGAATTGCTACAGCATTAGAAAAGTTGTCAAAAAGTCCGTCAAATGTTAAACCTGCAACTGCTGATGATGTACCATTCTAGAGGATTAGATGAAGAAAATTCTTGGAACTGCTCTACTGTTTTTATTTAGTTGGACAATATGTATTTTTGCCTCTAGCGATAACCCTCATACGGGATATCTAGGCTCTGACAATCAAATTGTCATCGTCAAAAATGAAATACTCGTCCAATACCATGACGAATGGATTGCCGTAGATAGCATACGTCGAGACGACACAGGAATTTTTTTCACAATTGAGAAAGAATAGCCTACGTGGGAGATTCTTTTCAGAGGGTAGTACTAAGACGCACCTACCCTCTGTTTATTAAATAGGCTTTACGGGCACTTGTATATCTGCCTCTGTCTCTGCCGTTGTTGATGGCGTGCTATCGACGACATCTGTCGCGGTACCGTGGGTATCTGTTTGTATAATAGAAATTGTACATCCCGATGACGCGAGCAATATAAAACTCAGAACTAATGATCTCATAAATTCTCCTTGTTACACTCTTCACATAACAAATTCTTGCATTCTTAAACAGCGATCTAGTACCCTCTTCGTTCACAGTCTTTATTGGAGTGGTTATGAATACATGTGAACAAGAGCAAGAGTTATTCCCATTGACCCAGGAAGAACGGATAGAATTACGATTCAGCAAAATAGAGAACGCTATATTAAACCTTCGAAAGGGCACGTTCTCACGGATTACTGAGAACACTAAGGAGATTATGGGGATATTGGATGAGTTGAAGGAGATAAAGAAAATATCGACAAAAGAAGATATCTCTATCCACGAGTCCACAAAGCAATGTAAAGTATTCTACGTCTAGCGTTTCCTGAGCTTCTTGGCCTCTTT
>Ga0116132_1000412_pt1 | contig 41102 bp, 32 predicted proteins | sample June2015DPH_17_1_2_FD_89735 | JGI IMG/M metagenome (GOLD analysis project Ga0116132, IMG submission 89735) | Peatland microbial communities from SPRUCE experiment site at the Marcell Experimental Forest, Minnesota, USA - June2015DPH_17_150 | ecosystem: Environmental > Terrestrial > Soil >... | reverse complement strand
CGATGTCAACGGTGGCTCCCTGCGCCGCAATCTGTAGTTGGCCGGCAACACTGGCGGTGATGTAGCCGGGAACTACGCTGGTCGTAGTTGGCACGCTTACCTGCTGGTATGAGGCTGCGGCCCCGTTTCCGGTGTTCGCGGACCCGCCCTGCGCCAGCGCGGTCACAGGCATGAGAAAAAGCAGGGTCAGAACAGCCGCGGTTGGACGCGCCCACTTCGACCGAAGAAGGGGCTGAACTGGGTGAATAAGATGAACTTGGAACCAACGTGATGACATCTGCGCCTCCAGGAGCAGCTAAAATCTGCTGCGTGTGGCGCAAAACTAAGCGCACTCAAGTTCGCTGTCCAATGAAAGTTCGGGAGTCTGTTATTCCCTGGGGGACTAATAGCGTTTTGCACTTATGGTTTAGCGGACAAGCTCATAGTCGAGGTAGAAAGAGGAAATTTCCATCTGTTTGGTAACGGGATACATAGGCAATGTAGTTTCGTTAGCTCTTCGCTCGTCCACAACCCCGCTAAACGCTTCGCTGAAATGCTCTGACTGGTATCGGAATCTGCGGAACAAGGCCGAGAAAAGATGGAGTGCCACCGCTGTATCAAGACTTTTTGTCATTTATGTTGAATTGTTGTCGTTTCCGCAAGTCTCGCTATTTCAACGAACTAAACCTCCACGAATCCCTCCGGCCAGAAAAAGTCGAGGAAATTTGTCGGTTGCGTAAAGTTATAAGTCGCGGAAGGAATAACACGTTCCCCAAAATTCATTAGACACGGCGGCAGAAATGAAGCAGGTTGGGAAAGATTGTCGGTCCCGCAGGAACTCGACCGGCCGAAAACGGCATTGGTCGGTTGCGAACCGGTGTGGCCGGTTTTGACAATGGATATGTCAGTATCGTCGCGAATGGAGGTGGGACAACTTGGTTCTCAATGCAACCGCGATTGCAAGGGTTTTCTGCTCCGGGTGATTTCTTTGGAGATCCGCAGTCGTAGCCGTAGCCAAGAGGTGCGAGGACGAGGGCCAAGGGAAATGACAGACATACAGCTTTTAGATGAGCAGGAGGTGTCGAGGCGCTTGAGCGTGAGCGTTAATACGCTGCGGTACTGGCGTGTGTCAGGTGATGGCCCAAATTATGTAAAACTCGGACGTCTGGTGAGATATGATGCTGTTGCGCTAGAGAAGTTCATCTTGCGCAACCTGCGTGTCTCAAAAGCGAGAGCGACCATGGAGGAAAAACATGTCGCTCTCTAAACGGGGGAATACATGGCACTTCGCGTTTCGCTGGAATGGCAAGCGCTACCGGGGGACTTGCAAAACCTCAAGGGCGCAAGAAGCTAGGAAAGTGGAGTCGCTGGTGCTCGCGCGGTTACTGGAAGGCGGTCGTGCTCCGGGAAGCAAGAGAATCCCAACGCTGGCTGACTTCTCGAACCGTTTCTTTAACTGGTTGGAGACTTTGCCGGCGGACCGTCCGCCAAGGGCGCCAACCCGTAGGTATTACCAGGTCGGATGGCGGATTCTGGAGTCCACACCCCTCGCTTGTATGAAACTGGATCATATAACGACAGATCACGCTTCAACCATCGAGGGATCTTCAGCCGCGAACACGAACAACGCTCTCCGTACCCTTCGGCGTCTGCTGAAAAAGGCTCACGAATGGCAACTTCTATCCTCAGTGCCAGTTGTGAAACTCGTCGAGGAACACGGACGGGAAGAGCTTATCGACCCGTGTATGGAGCAGCTGCTGCTAACAGTCACAGCAGGCCCGCGGTTTACACCGAAAGGCAAAGAGTCGCGGGTGGGCTGGGAACCGTTCCGAACGATTCTATTGATCATGCTGGATTCCGGTCTTCGACCGGGTGAGATCTTCCGAATGCGGTGGGAAAACATACAGTGGGACAAAGGGGTGATCTTCAATCCGCGCGGGAAGTCCCGCAAGTCCCGACGTTATGTTCCGCTGACCGAGCGTGTCAAGGCGGCACTGCTGGCACATAAGGAAGTCGCCAACGAAGGATGGGTCTTCCCATCAAAGAAGGCCTGCTCCGGGCACATTACGGACCGCGAGGTTTCCAAGCAGTGGCTGGAAGCCAAACGGTTGGCGGGTGTTCCAGAATCGGTCGTTCTGTATTGTGCTCGTCATCGCTTCTCAACCGACGCGATGGAGGGAACAGGAAACGTGATGGCGGTCATGGATGCGATGGGACATCAATCAGTCAATACCACGCGCATCTACAGCCACTCAAACGTGATGCAGATTCGGGAAGCGATCGAGCGTCGGAATCAGCAGTTGTCCGCAGCGGTACAGTAGGTGGCCACAAAAGTGGCCACAGTCACATCAACGAACTGTGTCAGGAGATGGCGTAAGTAATTGAAACATAATTGGTAGCGCTACCGGGAATCGAACCCGGGTTTGAAGATTGAGAATCTTCCGTCCTAACCCCTAGACGATAGCGCCACTCTCTTAATAATCAGTGCGTTAGACGTTTTCGAGCGCGGTTCCCCTCTTCGACTTTCACCACGCTTTCACCAGAGACCCCGCTCAGCTCGACCCGCCACATCGCCTTCGTGAGGTCCGCCTCGGATGCGATTGCGTACCTGTCGAACACCGGCCGCGCCTTATGGCCGCTGATTTTCATTGCGACGGTTTCGGGAACCCCAACATTGACTAAGTTCCGAACGGCTGACCTGCGAAGGTCGTGGACGATCAGCCCTTCATACTTGGGATCGCAGGGTTTCCCTTCGATTTTGATGATACTTCCCAGCCCAACAGCGGCGCAAGCCTTCGTCCATTCCTTGCGTAGATTCGTCCCGTTGAAAACCCGACTGACCTTCGGTTCGGCGTCACGCAGCATGCTCACGAGAGCCGAGGGTGGGGGAACGATGCGGGGTTCATCATTCTTCGTTTCGTGGAGTCTGATGACACATTGTTCCAGTACAAAATTCACCGGTCACGTCAGGAGTATCGTATCGAATCGGATTCGATTTAACGTGACCTGTCCTGTCGTGCCCATACCATGGCGAAAGTTATTCGCACCTGGCGCGCCTATCTGTCAAAGTGCTACTTGCGCTAACGGGTACACTGCGACATGTTAGTTGGATCTCTTCCCATTGTCCCGCTTCATCCCTTGGAGATACCGCTGATAATCGCGATAGAGAACCACGGTCGGAGGGCCACCTGGTTTCATTCGTGATTCTGGAGAATTGAATATGCCGGAATATTGATAACAGAGTATCTTTTCGAAGTTCGGAAAACGCCGCAGGTCCTGGACCAATCCACCGATCGGACGCGGGACAAGCGCCTCATCCTCGAACAGAAAAGCCTCCATGTCCATCCATAGATGTGTTCCGGCCTTGTCGCACATTCCCTGCCAAATCTCCGCCGACTGCTCTCCTGTAATATCTCCGCTGGGCATGCGATGAAAGGCGAAGGGACAGACGATGTCCACGTGCTCCAGCACAAGTGGCCACGCGTCCTGAGACTTGAGCATGCCATGTGCGTTGGGGGCCAGCATGATCGGCTTTTCCGGTGCGAGTCCGCGGCAGAAGGCCTGAAACTCTCTAGAGAAGGTGACGATCTCCTGCCGGTAACGGTCCTTTGCCTCTTCCCCCTGGTCCGGGATCAGACTGCCATACGCTTCTGCCGATACATACCAGCCATAAAAGGAAGGATGACGGCCGTAACGATGCCATAACTCCGCGGCAACTTTCCTGTGCCAGTCGAGCGCAGCTGCACTGAAATCAAACCAGGCATATGCGCCAACGCCCAGGAAGACATTCATATTCAACCGGTCCGCTTCGGACAAGATGGCTTCCAGGGGATCGTGGGAGGCCATCTGCACGCGTCCCGGGAACAATTCAGAAGGATAATAGGCCAGCCCTTTGTAACCCGTGGTGGAGACGGTGTTATCGCCGTAGTACGCCTGATTCCGAAAGGTCTCCTGAATGACCACGGTATCCATGCCGAGATTGTGCATCCCGCGAATCTGCTGGCGCCAATCGTTTTCGGTCAGTTTCCGGATGTCCGTGTTCCAGTGACGGCCTTCTTTCTCGCTCCAGTGCACGATGCCAACCCAGGCGCCATCTATAGTACGGGTGGAGCGAATATTGGACGGCAGCACTTCCACTTCGCGCTTTGTGCCGGTCCGCCCATCAGAACTTGTTGCGACGAGAATTATCTGGTGCTTGCCCGCCCATCCGGCCGTGGAACGCCGGTAGCATATGCCGGCATTGCCATGAGCGGGGATGCGTAGTTTCTCGTCATGGACCCGCGTAGCCGGCGACTCGCGGTCGAGATACAGTGAAATCGCATACTCCCGGTCCAACCCGCTGTTGTTTTCGACGGCTCCGCGGATGTCGAGAATGATTTTGTCGGTAACGGGCGATGGTGGGATCAATTCGAGCCGAACCACCTGTTTCTGGCCGAACGCCGATGCCGATGCCGATATAATCCCGAGCAACACTACACCGTGTAACCAGCGCATGCTGTTCATTGCCGTTCCCACTCCTGTACGTTCTCTTGCCAGTCCTACGCACTCCCGTTACCTGCCAGAACACCTACTGTCCACTAGGCGGCCGGAAGGTTGCCGATCCCTTCAAATACCAGGGTGCCCGCGCCTTGCACTCCGGCGAAGCGTCCTGCCTTGGCCATCTGCACGCGCGGCTGCCGCTTCGAGCCAAAGTGCAGAAGCTCCCCGACCCGTTTCTCGACCGCGGAGACGAATTGGGCCTGGCCTTCCACAAGTCCGCCCGAGACAAGCACAGCCTGCGGATCAAGCAGGTTAAAGATATTGGCAATCCCTTCGGCAAGATAGGCAGCCAAAACCGAGTAAGCCTCTTGAGCGGCTGGATCGCCGGTCATGGCGAGCTGGTTGACCCTCAAAGCAAGAGCTGCGTCGCTGGTTGCTGAATCATTGATGACCGTTCCGCCGTGTTCCTTGTATTCCCTCAGTAAAGCAGCAGTAGAAACATACGCTTCCAGGCAGCCGTGCCGTCCGCAGTTACAAGAATATCCATCTACGCGAATGACGTGGTGGCCGATGGACCCAGCAAAGCCGCGCTGTCCGCGCAGCAATTTTCCGTCGGACACGATACCGCCTCCAATGCCAGTGCCGATCGTGATGGCTACGAAGTCGGACAAACCGCGTCCGAGGCCAAAGTGCAATTCAGCCAGAACGGCAGCGTGCGCATCGTTGATTACCCAAGCTGGCAGATGAAAACGTTCTTCCACAAAGCCCTGAAGGTTGAAACCTGTCCATCCCGGAAGATTGTCCGTTGCCGCGAAAACGGAGCCGTCTTGGGCGCTCATCACTCCGGCGCTGGCAATCCCTAATCCCGCGGGTTGAATCCCTTTCTCGCGAACGGCTGTCAACACCTGCGTGACGGCCTGAACCAAACCGGCTGCGATTGCATCCCGGCCCCTACGCGCCTCAGTCGGAACCTCTGCGGTAAGACTTACCTGTCCACCGCGTTCCACCAGCCCGGCCTTGATGGATGTCCCTCCGATGTCTACACCGACCGCCGGAGCAGTCGGCTCCTGGCGTTCCATGGCGTGAACGAACTTGGCGGTTATCGCGCCTGGACGAGTAATGGCCGAACCTACAATCACACACCATGCACCGCTCGCGAGGGCGCGTCTGGCATCTTCGGGGGAGGAAATATGGCCCTCAGCGATCACCGGTGCGTCAATCTGCCGCGCCATGTCGGCCAGTAAAGACCAGCTGAAGGAATGATTGTGGTGCGTTTGCTCCGTATACCCATTCAGAGTCGTGCCGACAAGATCGGCCCCTGCGGCTACGGCTGCAAACGCTTCCTGCAAGGTGGCAATATCGGCCATCACGGGTAACTTCAGCTCGCGGTGAATTCGCGCGATCAGCACTTGCCAGGGTTCGCCATCGGACCAAACACGATTCGTGCAATCCAGCGCAATGATCGAGGCGCCTGCGGCAGCCAATGCCGCTGCCGATGCAAAGTCGGGCGTGATGTGAAGCCGGCCATCGCAATATCGTTTCTGGATCCCGATGATGGGAATGTCTGAGTCCTGACGAATGGCCGCAATATGCTCGGGGCTGTTAATGCGCAAGCCCCGCGCTCCTCCTGCGACGACAGCCTGCGCGATTCGGCGCATCGTCTCGGTATCTTCGAGGGGGTCCCCGGGTGCGCCCTGGCACGACACCACCAGATTGCCTTTCAGTTGCTTCACGATCGATGACATGTTGTTTTCCCGCCTCCCCCGAAAGGGCATTTTGAATACAGACACAATAGTATTATTGTATAGTTTACAGTTCAACTATACGATACACCGAATAACGACTTTGGTCTTGAGGGTGAACTTCCCTGAACGGTCGGGGCGGATCGTCTCAGGCGCCACGAGGCCCTCCCTCGGGGCAGAACGGATGGGAGCATGGAACGCATCCTGATTGTTGGATCGCTGCTGGCGATCGTGTCCGGCATCATGAATGGAAGCTTTACTCTGCCAATGCGTTTTCTGGGTCGTTGGAAATGGGAGAACGTCTGGAGTCTCTTCATCGCAGTTTCCTGCTTGCTTATGCCGACCGCGATCATCAGCGCCATCGCGCCGCAAAGCTGGACGCTGATTACCCACGCTCCCGCTCATGCCGTCTGGGTCGCGGCGTTCGCTGGTTTTGCCTGGGGCTTCGGAGCCATTATGTTCGGCCAGAGCGTCAGTGCCATAGGCATTTCTCTGGCAAACACTTTTGTGCTCGCGATCAGCTCCGCAATGGGTTCATTTCTCCCTATGCTGTTGCTCGCGCCACACAAACTGCTTGAGCACGCAGGCCGGATGATTCTCGCAGGCGTCGCAATCGAAATTGCGGGCATTGCTCTATGTGGCTGGGCGGGTTGGCAGCGCGAAAAGGCTGCCGGCGTAGGGGCTGAGCGAGGCGACCTGGTAGGGTCTGCTCGTCCGATGGGAGTGGCTTTTCTTTTAGTGATTGGCGCGGGTGTGCTTTCCGCTGTCTTCAATATCGGTTTTGCGCTGGCACAACCCATCGCCGTTTATGGGCGTGCCCAAGGGCTGAGTGAATTCTCCAGCACAAATCTGATCTGGTGGATCATGCTGGCAGCCGGCTCGGTTGCCAATCTCGGTTTTTGTGTGTATCTGCTCTCCAAAAACCATAGTATGGCGAAGTTCAGACAGCCGGGCAGTGTCCGGCTCTATTCCCTGTCTGGATTGATGGCTCTGCTCTGGGGAGGGAGCATTTTCGTCTATGGATCTGCAGTTCCTCGACTCGGCTCGCTCGGCACCTCGATTGGTTGGCCGCTGAGTCTAGCGACCGGACTGCTGCTGGCAAATGCGATCGGTATTGGCCTAGGCGAGTGGAGAAGCGCTCCAGCGCGCGCACTGGGTTGGATGTATTCCGGTATCGTAGTCCTATTGGTTGCTATAGTTGTGCTTAGCAGGGCGAGTTATTGACCGACCATATAATATCCAACGCTCATGGAGACACAGTCATGCAGGAACATAAGCAACGGAGCAGGCAAAGAAACAAGCCGGCGCCGGCCTCGGTGAAGTCCACTCCAACTGTTCCCGAATGGGATTTCGAACCGCTAGATAAGAACAGCTTCACTCCAATATATTTCCAGATCCAAACCCAGCTCCTGGGGATGATTAAGTCGGGGCGGCTGCATCCTGGCGATGCGCTGCCCAGTGAAGAAGAACTCAGCCGGGTTTACGACGTCAGCCGGATGACATCGCGCCACGCCTTGCAGTCTCTGAAGAGTCAAGGTTTTGCCACTCGCGTCGTTGGACAGGGAACCTTTGTTAGCCAGCCCAAGGTCGAAAAGGACATTACCCACCTTTGCGGGTTTACGGCCGAAATGCGCGCCTTGGGCATGAAGCCCACTTCACGAGTTCTTGAGGCCAAGACAATTCCCGCTACGCCTGAAGTGGCATCCCGGTTGGCGGTTGCCGTTGGCTCGCCCATCTTTCATCTGCGCCGGCTGCGATTGGCGGATGGTCTTCCGGTGGCGATCGAGCAGATATGGCTTTCCCAAGACCGGTTTCCGGGGATTGACAACGTGGATCTCGCGCATTTGTCGTTGTACCAGACCTTGCGTGAGCGCTATGACATACGCCTAAGCCGCGCGGATGAGATTCTGGAATCGCGCGCTGCGCATCGGAGTGAGGCTGAGCTTTTGGAGATGGCGCCCCGAGTGAGTTTGCTGGTGATGTCCCGTACGTTATGGGACTCCGACGGGAAACCGGTCGAAGCCGCACATTCCCTCTATCGCGGAGATCGTTATCGCGCGGTATTGAGCATTCCCGCAACGACGGTTGAATAGAGCGGCCGTTGAGCCGGGCGCGATCGGGCGAAACCCATGTTCATCGCACCAAAGCTGGTTCGGGCATTGGAAGAAAATCACATCGCGCATTCTTGCCGGCTGTGGGAAGCACTGAGATTTCTGCCCTCACTCGTGCAGTACCGGTATCGCAGCGCCGCCGCGACTGAACTGGACCTATTCCCAACTCACTTCACTAACATCGAGCAACGCCGTTTTGGCCTGCATCCCTCTCGCCGGAATTCACCAGGGACACCCGGGCTGTTCATATTCGCCTCCCCTCTCTACGCCGTCGATCACCGCCACGAAGTGAGCTGAATCGTCGGCAGCGTTCGATGGGAAAATGAACTTGACAATCTGTATAGACAGGTATACTTCTAGGGTGGTTGCCGGGCCCCGGATGGAACTTGCCCCGATCTTCGTGAAAGTTGCCAACTGCACCGCTCCGGTTAATTACATGCTAGGGGGAAGACCGCTCTAGCAAGCTTTGGTCCACGGAGAGCGTCTGGCGCGTGATCGGGCAATAGCGTGCGATTCGAAGGAAAGGCGGAGAAAATGCTATGAACGGAAGAAAAGAAAACCGACGAGCATCGTTCTGGTGGCTGATTGCTTGCCTCAGCACAGTCGCGTTGTTGCACATCGTATCGCTGCCGGTGCGGGCACAAGTCGACCGGGCGACCATCAACGGTACGGTCTCAGACCCGTCTGGCGCCGTTGTTCCCGGCGTGCACGTGACCGCCGCAAACCTTGAGAACGGCATCAAGTATCAGGGCGTGACGAACGAGGCTGGCATCTACCAGATTCGTGGGCTGCAGATCGGCCACTATTCATTGCAGTTTGAAAAGGCGGGCTTCAAGAAGATGGAGCGTCCGGGCTTGACGTTGGAAACCGGGCAAGTGGCCGAGGTTGACGTCAAGCTGTTGGTGGGTTCGTCCTCGGAGCAGGTGGAGGTTACGGCAGAAGCGCCGGTGCTCTTGGAGACCGAGACGTCGACGATTGGCACGGTGATGACGGGCAAGACGCTTGAAGATCTGCCCCTGGACATCAACGGCGGCCGGGATATCACCACCTTTATCTATACGAACGTGGCGACGACGAACGGAAGCAACTGGTCGGGCCACATCGCGGGCTCCCAGGATATGTCGAAGAATGTAATGGTAGACGGCGCGGACGCGACTCCAGGCCTCCAAGGTTTCGTGCAGGACGTGGGCATGGAGGCGGTGCAGGAGATGAACGTGCAGATTAGCGGCATCGGCGCCGAAGGGGCATCGACCGGCGGCGGCACGATCCTCCTGGAACTGAAATCAGGGACTAACAAGTTCCATGGCAGCGGTTACTACTATCTGGAGAACGAGGCGCTCGACGCAAATACGTGGGACAACAATTTTTTCCTGTCCCAATGCGCGCCGGGCGACACGACTTGCATCGACACTTATCGGCGCCCGCGCGACCGTTTCGACGACTGGGGATTCAGTGCGGGCGGCCCAATCTGGAGGAACCACACCTTTATCTTTGGGGACTGGGAGCGCTACCGCAACGTAACGTTGTCATTCGCTCCCAACCAAATGACGGTTCCGACGCAGGCGTTCATGACAGGAGATTTCAGTGCCCTGCTGGGCGGACCGTTGAATCTAAACGACGATCCAACCCAGCCGATTGCCACCGACCCCTGCACCGGACAGCCGATCCTCTCTGGCCAGATCTACGATCCCAGCGCGATGTACGTGAACGGCAGTGGAGTAACCTGTCATGTTCCCTTCGCAGGGAATATCATCCCGGCGAACCGGATCAGCACCATCTCGCAGAACATCATCAACAAGCTGTATAAGAATGGTTATGCGCCGCAAAACCAGGGCGTCATCAACAATTTCCCCGTGTTTACGGGAAACGCCGGACAAACCACCGAGCACCTCGATCTGAAACTGGACCACAATTTCTCGCCGAAGCAGCGCGCTGCTGTTTCCTATGGCTGGTGGACCCTTCCTTACACCGGCTCCGGTGGTCTGTGGCAGACAGGAAACTCGACAGCCGGGCCCTTGTCCACCGGACTAACCCAGACGCAGTGGGATCAATCGATTCGCGCGCAGGACTTCTACACGATTTCACCCAATGTCCTGAATGCATTCTCCGCCGTCTTCAACCAGCACAAGGCCGACGACCTTCCTCCGGGCGATTACAACGCCGCCAACGTAGGGATTACTGGAACCAACGGCAGCAATTTCCCGACTATCAATTTCAACTCGACTAACGGCATCAGCGGTACGGTGAACGGTATCGGAGAAACGACCATTGGACCGCCGTATTCCGACGGCTATGTCATGTACAACCGCAGTGTCAGCGACACCGTTTCCTGGATAAGAGGTCACCACAGTTTCAAGTTTGGTGGCGAGTTTCAGGCTAGAGGCATGAACAGCCGGGAAGATAACGGGCTTCGGATCTATAACTTCAGCAACGGTACCGGTGCTCCAACCGACCCGACGATTCAGCCCTTCGTCGGTTTTGCGTTCGCGAACTTCTTGTTGGGAGATGTGCAGAACGCCAGCCAAAGTGTGGGATTCAAGTTACATGGCCGCCGCAAGCGCACGTCGCTGTTCGCATCGGATGACTTCAAAGTCAGCCCACGGCTGACGCTGAACGCAAGCTTGCGTTGGGATTTCAATTTTCGTTTCCATGAAACAAACGGGCAATGGGCAAACTTTGACCTCAACGCCGTGAATCCGCTTTGGAGTCCCTATAAGGGTGCGTGGACCTGGGCGCAGAATGGAAGCAGTTCGTTCGAAACCAACCAGAACTACCATGAGTTCGGTCCCCATGTTGGAGCTGCCTACCAGTTAAAGCCAAACCTGGTGCTGCGCGGCGCCTACGGCATCTTCTATACGCCTCTCGCTCTGAACCAGTGGAACGGCGTTCCTTTCGCCACCAGCGGTGGAGCTTTTGGCTTCATCGGCTCGAATAACGTAATCAACAACGTCATGGACGCCGTCGGATTTCAGTGGGATGCGGGCTACCCGGGGCAGAACGTGTACCCGGCGCGCACGCCAACCCAGACCTACGTCGCCGGCGGAGTCGCCACTACCTGGCCCGACGCGCTGACCATGGGCATGACTCAGAACTGGAACGCCGGGATGCAATATCTGGTGTCGAAAGACGCGGTGCTCTCGGTGAACTATCTGGGCAATCACGGCAGTCACCTGCATGATGGCAGTGTTTGGCCATATAACTACTCGACGCAGGCAACCTATCTGAAACTTCTGAACTCCGGGCAAGTGAATGACTACATCCAGAGTGCATCGGATGCGGCAGCAGCCGGTGTTCCGTATCCGTACCCTGGGTTTGCGGGATACGCTTACCAGGCGATCATGCCTTATCCACAGCTCGCGTCGCAGGGAATTCCAGTGCAACTCGTCAACTCCGATCTTGCCGTGAGCAGCTATCGCGCCATGGTCGTGGAGATCAGAACGCACGGAGGCCATGGACTAACCACCGATTTGAACTACACTTGGTCGCGATCCGAAGGCAACGCGAGCGACGGCGGGGCCTATGCGGAAGCATGGACAACGTTGTGGAATCAAGATCCGTATAACCTCAAGAACCTCGGCAACCAGGTCGACGATTGGAACAACACCCACGAGGTGAAAGGCTACATCGACTACGACCTGCCCTTCGGCAACGGCAAACGGTTGAAGACGGGCCTACGAGGCCTTGACACCTATGTCTTGGGAGGCTGGACGCTCGGATCCGAGCTCAGCTATCACAGCGGCGAACCAATGTGGATGATCGCAGGAGCCACGCAGTATCCAGGCTGGGATGCGGTGTTTGCAGTTCGAAATCCCGGCGTAAGTCTCGCCAGCCAGTTTAAGACCCTCAATCTGAACTGGAACCCGACGGTCACCAATACCCCTGACCCCAACAGCGTGTACTTTAACCCGGCAGCCTTTTCGAGTCCTGCCTTCGGTGCCTTCAGTCCTGAGAAATACTCAATCGAAGACTTTCTGAGGACACAGCCCTGGGCGTACGAAGATGTGAGCATTCTGAAACGGTTCAGCTTTGGCAACGATGGCCGCTTCCATGCGAGTTTGCGGGCGCAGTTCTTCGATGCCTTCAACCGTCATCAGTGGAGCGCTCCCATCACGGATATCACCAGCCCGTACTTCGGCCACGTAACCAGCGTCTCCGGCCATCGCTACGGACAACTCGGTGCCCGATTCGAATGGTAACTACTCACTCCGGCAGCACCTGGGCCGTCGGCTCGGCGACGGTCTAGGTCCCCAAAGTGGAAGCTACTCAGGCTGCCGAGCCCCCGAGGACGGAGTAACTATGCGCAAATTCCGGAACGCTGGCTTTTTCTGCACGCTACTGGTTATAGTCTGCGTGGCGTGCTTCGCCCAGAGACCGCGGCCTGATTATCAGCAAAACATCATTAAGACTGCAAACTGGACAGTCTCCAGCGCGTCTTCTCTGCCGGATGGGGCGATACTGTTTACCCCTACGGAAATTGTGCCTTACTACTCGAATTTGGCCGCCATCGGTTTGACCAGGAATAGGACCTACTATCCGCAGGTGAAGGCTTGGATGCAGTGGTACATCAGTCACCTGAATTATCCCGATAAGTGGGGACTCTACTGCACGACATATGATTACAACGTCTCCGGCACAGTGGAGACGCCGACCGGCGACGCGGACTCCACCGATTCCTACGCTGCCACCTTTTTGTCGCTCGCCTGGGCGTATTGGCGAACCGGTGATCCCGATGCGCAGGCCTATATCAGGACTCTTTCCTATCAACTGGACTGTATCGGGGGTGTGATCGTTCAGACGCAGCAGAACAACGGCCTGACGTGGGCGAAACCCGATTACCAAATTCAATACCTGATGGACAATTCCGAGGTCTATCATGGACTGCGCGATGTTGCGGGTCTTTTTCAGGAAGCATTCGGCAACACCAAGGCGAGAGACTGGTATAACTCGCACGCTGACTCCGTAAGTAACGGTATTGAAACGGCGCTGTGGGACTCGGTTCACAACAATTACCTGACTTATGCCGGCGCCCCTCCGTCACGCTGGCACAAGTGGTACCCGGATGCGACGGCACAACTGTTCCCCGTTCTGAACGGTGTGATCTCCGATTCTAGTCCGCGCACGAAACACCTCTACAACACCTTCAATCGCTACTGGCCCCGGTGGGATCAACTCAAGTTCCCCGACCCTTTTCCGTGGGCGTTGGTTTCGGGCGCTGCAGCGCTCATGGGAGATGCTCCACGAGTAAACACGTATATCCGAAAGATTGAAAACAAATACGTGAACGCTGGTTTCCCGTATCCGTGGTATTGCGCGGAAGCAGGATGGTTCATACGGGTGAACCACTACATGTTAGGCAAACGCCCGCTTTAGAGGAATGCATGAGACCGTACGAAGCAATTCGGGTTGCACTCTTGGTCGTTCTTGTTTCCGGTCAGCTCTCATTGGCACAAGCGACTGCAAACGGCGAAGTGGCCAGAAGTGGCTATGGGCCCTCGGAGTGGCCGCAAACGCTGCCCATGGCCGACTTCATTCTCTCCCTGCAAAATGCCTCCGGAGCGATTCCTGACGAGCGGGGCGTCATTACGGTGAACGAGGACTCCAACATGGAGTATGCGCTCATTGGCCTCGGGGCAGCTTATGCCGCCACCAAGGATGCCAAGTACCTGGATGGTTTGGAGAAAGGCATCAAATGGCTTGCCGACCGAGAGGAGATGAAGGACCCGAAATGGAAGGGCAGTTGGTATTACGTCTACTCTGCAGACCCTCCTTACAGCCGTATCCCGACATCGCCTGGCCTCGGCCTAACGGATGTGCGCGGAGTAGATGCGACTTCCTCGTTGTTCGTATACCTGTTGTATCTCGATCAAAGACTGACGGGGCGCAGCACCCTCGCGGAGGCCAATGCTGGAAACGCCCGCGCGGCATTGGATTTCATACTTAACCGCAACCTTGACTCAGACGGTTTGAGCCGGAGTTCATGGCAGCTCCATCGTTCCGACAGGCGATGGCACTTCTTTCAAGAAAAATATTCCGCCGATCAGGGAGACGTCTATCTCGGAATGCACGCAGGGGAACTCCTCTATCACGACGCAAAATACGCGCATGCAGCCGAAGTATTGAGAACACAAACTCCCGTTCGAATCTTCCCGGCATCGCTGCAGCGTTATGCTCTCGGCATGGACGAACATGGAAGACTGGACTCCAGCGACGACGGCAATAGTGCGGCGTTTTCGCAAGGATATTTGTCCTGGATGTGGGGCAACACGGTTTCCAACCAGGCCGCCCTGCAATGGTTGCGGTCCAAAGTTCAGCCTGATGGCTCGCTCGTGTCCGTTCCAGGTAAAGCCGCATTCAGTTTGAATGTCGCCATGCTCGCGATGGCCAGCAGGTCTCTCGCACAACCCGCCCCGCGCAAGTCCTTACAGTGGCTGGTTGACAATACCTACGACTCGAACACAGGCGGGATCCGCCGCAGTCGCGGGGCGAATGGCAATCACGAGTACAACAACGAGACCGCTTTCTGCCTGTTGGGCTTTCTGGGTTTCTTGCCCTTCGAATAGTCCGATTAGTGTCACACGTTTGGAGAATCGTAAAGATGCACCGCTGGCTGCGCCTGTGTCTTTGCCAAGAACAGGACCTTCCCATTCGCCATCGCGACCGGTATCGGTAGCACAGTTGTGCTCAGGTTCTGGCCGAAATTTGGCGCTAGGTGTTGGGTCACAGCCAGCGTGTTTTCATTGATGGTGTAGAAGCCCTGTGTCAAAGTTCCTACTACCAAAGTATTGCCGTCTGGCATCTGATCAATTCCGAGGGGTTGACCTATAGAATGCGGGCTTGCACTGAAAGATCCTTGCCGGAAAGTACGTCCACTTCATTCAGGTACAAATTGCTCGCGAACAGCAGTTGCCGCGACTCGTCGTAGAATGCCCGCTCGACACTACCGCCAACCGTAGTAAAGGGCCTTGCGATTGGCGCCGCCATCTGAACCACGTCCAGCCCTAAGGTTGCGCTGGCCTGCTGTGAACCGGAGACACCTGCGATAGACACCTGGGAGCGGCCGCAAAGCATTGCAAATCTTCAAGTTGCACTTCTGGCTCATGATTCGCACCGAACCGCTTGACAACAGCAGGCCGCGGAGGGATACTCTCGTAGGCGAATAAAAAGCGAAAGTTGTATGCCTCGCCCGGGCTGATTCCGCCCTCCGCGTTCCCTGACAATTGCGAGAAAGTATGTCTGCCTCTCCGATTTTTTCATCGGCGGCCATGGGCCGCCCTTTTATTCTTCCTCCGCGCTTGACCGCAAAGAAGACCGCGGAGATTTTGGCCCAGGTCGGCGCCATCCCCAAGCTGGCAGCGGTCGTTCCCGCTTCGCGCCTCGATGTGTGCCCGGCGCCGGAAATGGTTTCGAGCGGCATTCCGCAACTGGACTCGCTGACCGGCGGCCTCGCTCGCGGCTGCCTCACGGAAATCTGTGGCACGGCGTCATCGGGAAGGACCAGCGTGCTCCTTTTTGCGCTGGCCCGCGCTACACAACGCGGAGAAGTTTGTGCGCTCGTGGATGCGAGCGATGCGTTCGATCCCGCGTCAGCGGCGGCTGCCGGCATGGAGATGGGCCGTTTGTTGTGGGTGCGATGCGGAGAAAAATATCCCTCGCGTAAACATCCTTCGGCTGCACTATCAGGCTGCCGAAAAACTGGCGCTTCGTATCAGGGTATGTCTTCAGGCGTACCGCAAGTCGCTGAAAACAGCTTCGGCTTTAGCCGCTGCGGTTCTACCAGGTGGAAAAATCCGGAAAGCCAGCGCTGGGAATCGCAGTTGGGGCAAATGCTGAAAGTCACCGACCTGCTGCTGCAGAGCAATGGTTTCGGAATGATCGCTCTCGATCTCGGCGACGTTCCGGTGCCGAGCGCGCGGCGAATTTCGTTGGCATCCTGGTTCCGCTTCCGCCGCGCAGTTGAGCACACGCCGACAGCGCTGCTGGTTTTGGAACAGCAGCCGATTGCAGGAAGTTGTTCGTCGGTGCTGCTTAGAGTCTCCGCTGTCCACTCGCAGCGTTCAGGGAAAAAGCTGTCAGCTGTCAGCTCTCAGCTATCGGGAAATCGGCCGGCGCATTCGGAGCTGCCGCATACGGAATTATTGGATCAATTCGAGATCACCGCCGAGTTGTTGCGCTCGCGGTTGGAGCGGAAATTGGAACGTAAGCCGGTGCAATCGACAACAAGTTTCAAGAGTCGGGCCGCATGGGCGGGATAGCCGCAAGCGCGACACCTTTAATGAATTGTCATCCCGAGCGACCGGGGTGGGGGAGCGAGGGATCTGTAGTTAGCCGCAAAATGCCGATCCCTCGCTTCGCTCGGGATGACAAAAGTCTGGGGGATTGAAACTGATTTTTGGTGCTCCATGTTTGCCTGCATCTGCATCCCCGATTTCCCCGTACAAGCGATCATTCGCTTTGAGCCAGAGTTGCGCGCCCGCTCGATCGCGGTGCTCGCCGGACGGCCTCCGCTGGAAAAAGTCGTGGCGCTCAACGAAAAAGCGCGGCAATCGGGCGTAGAGATAGGCGCGACCAAGTCGCAACTGGAAGCGTGGGAAAAATTGGTGCTGCGTGCACGCTCCGAGTCGCATGAGACATCTGCGCGCGCTGCGCTGCTCGATTGCGCGCAATCGTTCTCTCCGGAAGTGGAAGACACCTCGCCCGGAATCGCGCTTCTGAACCTTGCCGGGCTCGAGCCGTTGTTGGGTCCGCTGCCGAAGATTACCCGCGACTTGGCGCAGCGGGTCTCGCAGATGGGACTGGAAGCAAACCTTGCCGTGGCCGCGAATCCAGATGCTGCTTTGCTCGCGGCCCGAGGTTTTTCCGGCGTGACTTTGATTCCCGAAGGACGCGAAGCCGAGCGGCTGGGAGATCTGCCGGTGGATGTGTTGCTGGAAAGTTTTTCTTCCGATGTTGCGGAGGCCGCACGCTGGGTGGAAATGTTTGATCGCTGGGGCATTCGCAAGCTGCGGGCGCTGGCGGCTCTTCCCGAACTTCCGGTCAGCGAGCGCCTGGGACAGCCGGGAATCCGTTTGCAAAAGCTGGCGCGGGGCGTGGCGTCGCGCAACTTGCGCGTATTGGGGCCGCGGCTGATTTTTGCCGAGAGTGTGGAGTTGGAATATCCCATTGTGCTGCTGGAACCGCTGGCGTTTTTGCTGAACCGTATGTTGGAGCAAGTGTGCGCGCGTTTGGGAGCGCGTGCGCTGGCGGTGCAGGAGTTGCATCTGAATCTCGAGCTCGCAGTGACGCAGCCGAACGGTTGCGCATCTTTCACTCGCACGCTGCGACTGCCGGCGCCCATGCTGGACGCGAAAGTGTTTCTTAAATTGTTGCAGCTTGATTTGCAGGCGCATCCGCCGGGAGCGCCCATCGTGAAGATTTATTTGTCGGCCGATCCGGCGCGCCCGCGAGCCCTGCAGAGCGGATTATTTCAGCCGGTTTTTCCCGAGCCCGAAAAACTGGAGCTGACGCTGGCGCGCATCGCAGGCATTGTCGGCGAGGGCAGAGTGGGATCGGTGGAATTGCTGGATACGCATCGCGAAGGCGCATTTGCGGTGCGGCACTTTGCGCCCGCAGAGCATGAAGTGAAGCAGTCTGGAAATCGAAAGAAGAATATGTCCATGCCCGAAAATGACAGCGCATGTGAGCGCGAACAAAAGTTCGAGGAAAACGCAAAAGAAAACGCCCAGGAAAAAATGAGTGCGGTGATCGCCCTGCGCCTGTTTCGTCCGCCGCTCGGTGCGATGGTTACTTTGCGTGAAGCGAAGCCGGTGCGCATGCGATGTCCCGAGCGCGAAGACATTGCCGGCGAAATCGTCTGGACTGCCGGCCCCTGGCGTTCTTCCGGCGACTGGTCGGAACAGGAAGGCTGGTCGCGCGAGGAGTGGGACATCGCCGTGCCCGCCGAAACCGCACTCGCGTTGTATCGCTTAGTGCAAGACAAGCTAAGTGGAAACTGGTTTGTAGAAGGAACGTATGACTAAGAGCAGTTGCCAGTTGCCAGTTCCCAGTCAAAGCAACTGGCAACTGACAGCTGGCAACTGATGTACGTTGAACTCCATTCCCGCTCCGCGTTCAGCTTCCTCGAAGGGGCTTCGATTCCCGAGGAACTGATCGCGGTGTGCGCGAACCTGGGAATGCCGGCGATGGCATTGCTCGATCGCGATGGAGTGTACGGCTCGCCGCGCTTCCATCTCGCCGCAAAAAAGGCGCGGATCAAGGCGCATATTGGGACGGAAGTGACGTGTACTTCGGGATTTCGTCTCCCGCTGCTGGTCGCTTCACGCGCTGGATATCAAAATCTTTGCCGCCTGATCACGAAGATGAAGCTGCGCGCGAGGCGCAAAGAAGGAGGCTGCGCGTCGGGTTCGGATTTTATTGAACATGCCGGCGGTTTGATTTGCCTGACCGGTGGAGAAGAAGGACCGTTGGCTGCGGCGCTCACGCAAGGCGGACCGCAAGCGGCGTTCGAAGCGGTAAAGCAACTTACAGAAATTTTTCGCCAGTCCAATCTTGGCCAGTCTAATGTTTACGTCGAATTGCAACGGCATTTTCGTCGCGAGGAAGAATATAGAAATCGGGTTGCGATCGAGATTGCGGAAGCTTTGCAACTGCCGCTACTCGCGACCAATGGCGTGAACTATTCCACACCTCGGGAGCGCGAGTTGGCGGATGCGTTCACCGCGCTGCAGCATCATCGCACGCTGGCCACTGCCGGACGTCTGCTGGCGCCGAATGCCGAGCGCTATCTCAAATCTCCCGCGGCCATGCGAGCGCTGTTTGCGGATTTTCCGAAGGCCATTGCAAACACGGTTGAACTTTCTTCACGGCTTGAGTTCACGCTGAACGATCTGGGATATGAGTTTCCCCGTTATCCCGTGCCGGAGGGAGAAACCATGATGTCGTTTTTGCGGGAGCGCACGCGCGAAGGAATGCAGAGCCGGTATGGGCGGGCAGATGCAGAATTGAAGAAGCGCGCGCGGCGGCAGATTGAGCGCGAGTTGAGCTTGATCGAAAAGCTGAAGCTTGCCGGGTACTTCCTGATTGTCTGGGACGTGGTGCGCTTCTGCCGCGAACAGAAGATCCTGGCGCAGGGCCGCGGATCGGCCGCCAATAGCGCGGTTTGTTACTCGCTCGGGATCACGGCGGTGGATCCGATTGGCATGGAATTGTTGTTTGAACGATTTCTTTCCGAGGAACGCGGCGAGTGGCCCGACATCGATCTCGATTTGCCCAGCGGCGGCGAGCGCGAGCGCGTAATCCAATACGTCTATCAGCGTTATGGACCACGCGGAGCGGCCATGACTGCCAATGTGATCACATATCGCAATCGCATGGCCGCGCGCGAAATGGGCAAGGCGCTGGGATTCGATCCGGAGACGCTGAAGCGAATTTCGGCGGCGGTGGCCACCTGGGGATTCAAGGACGAGAACGATGCGCTCGACCGCCGTCTGCGCGATGCGGGGCTCGATCTTACGCATCCGCGCATTCGTAAGTATTTCGAGTTGTGTCTGGCCGCGCAGGATTTGCCGCGGCATTTAGGCCAGCACTCGGGTGGCATGGTCATCTGCGAAGGCCGTCTCGATTCCGTCGTGCCGCTGGAGCCCGCTTCCATGCCGGGCCGCGTGGTGGTGCAGTGGGATAAAGAAGACTGCGCGGACATGGGCATCATCAAAGTCGATCTGCTGGGCCTCGGCATGATGGCGGTGCTGAAAGATTCTCTCGAACTGATCCGCAATCATTACCGCGATCCTGATAAAAACGAGGAAGTGGATCTGGCGCATCTTCCGCCGGATGATCCCGTCGTATATTCCACGCTGCAAAAAGCCGACACGGTGGGGATGTTCCAGGTCGAGAGCCGGGCGCAGATGGCTTGCCTGCCGCGCCTGAAGCCGGAGCGGTTTTACGACATCGTGGTGCAAGTGGCGATCATACGGCCGGGGCCGATTGTGGGGAACATGGTGAATCCATTTCTCAAGCGGCGGCAGGGTCGAGAAGCGGTCACGTATCCGCATCCGTCGCTCGAAACGGTGCTGGGCCGCACGCTGGGCGTGCCGCTGTTTCAGGAGCAGTTGCTGCGCATGGCCATGATCACCGCCAACTTTACGGGCGGCGAAGCGGAGGAGTTGCGCCGTGCCATGGGCTTCAAACGTTCCGAGGCGCGAATGAAGGTGATCGAAGAAAAACTGCGTGCTGGCATGACGCGCAACGGAATCTGCGGAGAGACGCAGGAGCAGATCATCCAGTCGATTACTTCGTTTGCTCTTTATGGATTTCCGGAGTCTCATGCCGCCAGTTTTGCCTTGATTGCCTATGCCAGCGCTTATTTGAAATGCCATTACCTGGCGGCGTTCACGGCGGCGCTGCTGAATAATCAGCCGATGGGTTTTTATCATCCCTCGACGATTGTGAAAGATGCGCAGCGGCACGGATTGAAAGTGCTGCCGATGGATGTGACGAAGTCGGACTGGAAGTGCAGTTTAGAAACAGTTGCCAGTGGCCAGTGGTCAGTGGCCAGTAAAAGCGAAAATCTTGCCGTGCGCCTCGGGCTGAATTATGCGCGCGGGTTGCGCGAGCCGGCAGGGCAGGCTTTGGTTCGGGAGCGCAGTTTGGCGGCGTTTGCTTCGGTTCATGATCTGGCTCGTCGCGTGCCCGAGTTGCGGAAGGATGAGTTGACGACGCTGGCGGAGACTGGAGCGTTGAATGCAGTGGCTAGTGAGAATCGAAACATCAAAATTCATCGGCGCGATGCGCTTTGGCAGGTGGAGCGAGCGCTGCGCTGGTCAGGGCCTTTGCTGGATGAACTTCCGGAAATCGATGGGGAATCTCCACTGGCGGCCATGACGGACGAAGAGCGGTTGGTGGCGGATTTTCGCGCTACCGGGCTGACGGTCGGGCCGCATCCCATGCAGTACCGCCGGGCAGAGATGAAAAGGATGGGAATTTATCGCGCTTCCGATCTGGCGCACATTCCGAATGGACGCCGCTTGCGAATCGGTGGATGCGTGATTGCCCGCCAACGTCCGGGGACAGCGAAGGGGATGATGTTCATGAGCCTGGAAGATGAAACGGGAATCGCCAATGCGATTGTTGCTCCCGATTTGCTGCAGAAGAATCGGGTGTTGCTGATTTCGGAGCGCTTTCTGATGATTGAGGGAATTTTGCAGAATCAGGACAACGTGATTCACATCCGGGCGGAAAAAGTTTCGCCGCTCCGCGTCACGAGGGCGGAGACGGCGTCGCATGATTTTCATTGAACGCGGACGCAGACCTTCTAGGCGGTTGAGAGCTTCCTGGCGTTGTGGCGCAGCGAGCGGCCTTCGGACAGGCTGTAGAGTTCTTCCGCCAGATTCTTGGCGTGATCGCCGATGCGCTCCAGCGCCTGGGCGGCGAGAAGGACGTCGAAATTTTGCTGGCCGCTCGGACTGTTGGGCTCGGCTAGATGTCTGTGAAACAAGGAATGGCACAAGCGGTCGACTTCCGGATCGGATTGCAGAACACTCTGCGCGTGCGCCACGTCGCGCTTGAGGAAACCCTGATGAACCTGCTCCAGCATGGCGCAAAGCAGGGACGCCATCTCCACGAGCTGACGGGAATCCGCCGCGGGCAATTTCTCGCGGCGCGATTCGAGTTGCATGGCCGCACTGTAGGCGAGGTCTCCGATGCGTTCGAGGTCGGTGATGAACTTCAAACACGCGAGCAACTCACGCGCTTTGGCTTCGCCCACGCGCGTGATGGCTTCGGGCAGTTGCTCGTCAATCTTGCGCTCGATCTGGTCGAGTTCTTTCTCGCAGTCCTTGATCGCGAGAAGAGCCAGGCGCGAACCGTCGGAGAGAAAGTCCCGGACATTGAAGACGGCGTCGCGGGCAATCAGGCAGCCACGGACGACAAGGGCCGAGAGTTCGTCTCCCGCAAAATCTTCATTGCGCGTATCGGCTGGACGGGTGCGTGCTTCCGCGGCTCGGGATCGCGTTGAAGTCGAGCGGCGCTTCGGTCGTGGGCCCGGGGACGTTTGTTTTCGGGTCATGGGAAACTCGCGCTGTTCGAAACGGCTACCTAAGGATTATCCGATTAAGTCTCTGTTGGCAAGACTGGATGCTATGAAGGCGTGACCCTCAGCGGCCAAAGCCGCTTGTGTGGCCGGATTTAACGGCATGGCTGAAGCCATGCCCCTGCAGAGCTATCGCCCGTCAAAGCTATCCGGAAACCAACTTAGTCAGAGTTCCCTGCCTGTAAAGAAGTTAGCATAAGACGGGAATGTGAAAGGAATGTAAATGGGTGGTGCTGTCGCCGCAGAAGCGGCGATTCGGCCAGACGCCGGGGCCGATTTGACCCGAAATTCTCCTTCGTCAGCCAGCCGATTTCATCGAGCCAGTTAGAATGTCAGCCGCAGAGCGAGCTGCAGGATGCGCTCGGTATGCGCCCCCGCAAGCCCAATATCCGTACTAGTGATCTGACCGAAGGTGTAACCAATATCGGAGACGTTCGTGTCCGGATTGGCGAATTCCGTGTGGTTGAGTACATTGAAGGCCTCCACCCGGAATTCGGCGTTCCAACGTTCGGTAACCGCCGTGGCTTTGGCCAGGGCCAGATCAAGATTCGTACGTCCCGGCCCGCGGAAGAAGTTGCGCGACGTCGTGCCGTAGCCGGACGTCGGGACGCAAATCCCGTAGCAAGGCGCGTTGTTATCGATGAACGCTGCAGGACTAAAATACTGGTTGCCATTCTTTCTGGGATTCATGATCGTGATCTTGTTGAACCCGGGCGCGAAGTCGACATTGGCCAGGTAGCCGTCGCCAGCTCCCGAGGGACCCGGGAGCGACGGATCGGACGATAGGCCTGCATTGATGCTAAGCGGGAATCCAGTCCGCCAGCTCAAGATGGGGTAGAGGCTCCATCCTTTCACCAGTCGCTTCGGTCCGGACGCCCAAGCCTTATCGAAGGGCAGGTCCCATCCGCCGCTGAAAGTGATCCGATGCGTAACGTCGAATTGGGAGGAGGCGTAGAACTGGCCAGGATTGTAATACGGCACCTGCCCATTGAACCCAGGAGAGCTTCCGTTGCGGAATCCAGATGTGTTATCGAGGCTGTGACCGTAAGTATAGCCCAAAGTGAAGTAAGTGTTGCCCAATATCCGGTTCTCGCCGTTCTGTTTTGTCAAGGAAGCTTCCAGACTATTGAAATTTGCAAAGCTAACGTTGGCAAACTCCACCGCAATGGACAAAGGACAAGCAGCGAGACCACCGTAATTCGTGGCACAGAAGTTATTGAGTCCAGCGTTCTGGTTCTCATTCAAAATTCGCGTAGGATTGGGACCATTCACTGTGCTTAGGTCGAAGGGATTGACGTCCACCAGCGAGGTAAGTCCCTTCGAGCTGCTGCCCACGTAGTTGGCCTCGGCGATCAGGTTTCTTGCCAGCTCATGCTGGACGCTCAAGTTGTACTGGTAGGTATAGGGTGTGTGGAGATGCGGGTTGACAAAGTAGATTCCACCTCCTCCAAAGGGAAGAGAGGACCCGTTGGCAAAGGCGGTGCTGGCGGTGGCGGGGTGGAGGGAGGAGGGGAATGGATTGTCTGAGAAGCCAGCCGAGAGCCAAGGTTGGCTATAGTAGGAAGCGCCTGAGGTGGTGTACGGACCGAGGGGCGAGTATGCGGCATATTGCTCGCTAAAAAACGGTGGCGCGCCATTGAACTGCAGGTTATCCTCGCCCTTCAGGATGTCGTAGAAGATACCGAAGCCCCCACGAAGGCTCGTCTTACTGCCGCTCGCCGGACTCCAGGCAAACCCGATTCGCGGCGCGAAGTTACGCTTGTCCGGAAAATTGGTTCCGCGCGGCGCTCCCGCGTCTCCGGGAAAAACCAAGCCCAGCGGCGCGTTGGGGAACCTGGTGGATTGATCGCCCGGAACGATCGAGAAGGTCCGACCCTCGGTGTCCAACTTAGGCGTGCTGTATTCATAGCGAATCCCCAGACTCAGGGTCAGGTTGGGTCGTACCCGCCATTCGTCCTGCAGGATCCCGTAAGTCGCTTTGCTGCGGATATTGTTGGGCGCATTCGGCCCTTCAAAGAGGTTATTCGGAATCCCCACTAGGAAATCGGCGAAGCTGTTGCCGGTTCCTATTCCATACTCGTTATAGGGGCCAAGAAAGTAAAAATTACCGTCACCGTAAAAATCGTAGATAGTATTTTGTTCGTAGGCAGAGAAGCCCGCGCCGAACTTCCAGGTGTTGCGCCCTCTCACCCAGGTTAGCGCATCGCTGTAGGCGTAGGTGACGCCGTGGAAGTAAGCCGGGCCTTGCGGGCTAAGTCCGAACGAAAGGCCGTTGTCGAATTGCATGAGCGGCGGACCATTGGGCAAGTCGGAAAGGACATTAAAATCGCCCGAAGCTGTCCCTTGCAACGTGGGAAGATTCGCGATTGGCACCCGATCGGCGCCAGAGCGGCGCTGGGCGGTGACGCGGAACTCATTCAACAGGGTCGGCGAAAAGGTCCGAGTATAAGCGACATTCGAGAAGTAACTGTTGATCTGATTGCTGGCCGCGTAGCCCGCAACGTTAGCACCGTTGTCAGGGAAGGGATCGATCTCAGGATTTCGAAACCCTCCCAGGGTAATCGAGAGCCTGTCCTTCGAGCTGAAATTGAGGTCGAGCTTGATCGTCAACTCGTTGTTATTGTTCTTGCTGGGCGCTGCTGTGGATATTAGACCGTTCGGATTGGTGATCGACTGCAGGTTGAATGTTGTGATGTAGTTCGTCGCGGCCGGATCGATCTTTGTCGGATCGATGATGGATTGGGCAGCCTTGGTCGAATCTGACTGGAAATACGGGTTTGCCGCCAGGAATGCGGCGACGTTTGGGTCTGGACCGCCGTTCACCGCTTGCGAAAAATCTCCCTCGAGTTCGTTTGGCGTGAACGTCGTTATATCCGATTCCACCTCGGATTGTGTCTGGCGCTGGCCTTGGTAGGATACGAAAAAGAAAAAGCGATCCTTGCCGTTCACGAGATGGGGGATTTCAATGGGCCCGCCAAATGTGGCGCCGAACTGATGGCGTTTAAGATCGTTTCTCGGCAAGCTCTCTTGAATGTTGAAATAAGAATTGGCGTCAAAATCGGTGTTGCGCGCGAATTCGAAGGCGCTGCCATGGAACTGGTTGGTGCCCGATTTGGTTACGACACTGATGACTCCAGCGCCGTTGCGACCATATTCCGCCGTGTAATTGCTGGTCAGAATGCGGAACTCCGCGATCGAGTCTGGATTGGGATTGAGGACGACCCCGTTGCTCAACAGGTCGTTGTTGAGGCCGCCATCCAACAGGAAGGTAACGGAATCGGCGCGTCCACCAGCCACGCTGAAGGTGCCAGCACCGCCGTCGTCCGGATTGTCCTCGGTGACGCCGGGCTGCAGAAGAGCAAGGTCCAGCACATTCCGGCCATTGAGCGGCATATTCACGATGGGGCGGCTGGTGACGGACTGGCCTATAGTCGGGTTCACCGTCTCCACCCCCGAAATTTGCGATTCTACCAACACCTCTTCCCTAGTCGAGCCCACTTCCAGCTTTAAGTCGGCCCGCAATGACTGGTTGATCTCCAGCGGAGCAGTGGTTCGTTCCAGCGTTCGAAAACCTTCGCGGCGGGCGGTAATTTTGTAGGCGCCGATCGGCAGATTCAAGGCCTGGTAAAAGCCACTCCGGTCGGTGGTTGTTTCGGTGCCGACGTTCGTGGCCAAATTCGTGACCGTGACCTTGACTCCCGGAACCACCGCTCCTTGCGGATCGATGATTGTGCCCACGATCTTTGCGGTCGCCTGTTGTGCTGCTGCGCCTGTCGCAAACAACAGGGTCACGCACAAAACCACTACTGCTTTCAGTAGCTGTCGTAATATGCCGGTTTGGGGTCGCATTGCGGAGCTCCTTATACTTCCTTATACTAATGACTGATGTTTTCGGTCGAATCCTTGTGCGTTCCTTAGTCTCAGAATCACAGCAGTAGGGCATGACGGATCGCGCTGCCACTGTCAGTTGCAAAATCTTGCGCCTCGGACTACTGTCTTGTCAAGCTATCTTACTGATTCTGTTGACTGAACCGGGGCGAAAGGTGCTTGAAAAACAACTTCGCTTGCGCCCGAGATAGTAACAGGTTGTGCTTGTTAGGTTGGGTTGGCACTCGTTGTACCAAACGACAGTGCCCAATGTTTCAAATACTTACGAGCGCAGTGGCTACTATGCCTGTGAGTAAATGAAGATTGAGCGCGCTAAACTACCAAATTTCATAACCTTGTCACACTCCTCAATAACATGTGTCGCACCCGCTTGTGTCGGTCACCTGCGCCAGGGGTTCGTGGACTAGAAACGTGGAACAGAAAGTTGGAAGTAGCAATTTCCAACTCTCAATTCGCCAGGCTTTGTCATCCCGACCCTGAGCGAAGCCGAAGGGGAAGGATTTGCAGTTCAACGTAAAATGCAGATCCCCGCTCCTCCACCACAGCCAACAACTGCGGCTGGCTAGGGGCTCCGGTCGCTCGGGATGACAATTCATGCAACGTGTCGGGCACCGCTCCGGACCCGACCTTCATCACCGGCTGTTCAGGTACATTTATAAAGATGGATCGTGGAACGATATGGCGCGTGTGGCTGCCCTTGGTCGCGGGCCTGTTGGCTCTCGGCACGATATTCCAGTCCGGACCGGGACCGCACGGATTGGCGCGCTCGATCGGTCTGCTGCTCGGTTTGATCGGCCTGGCGGGTGTGATTCTCTCTCGCTACACGCTGGGCCGGTCGTTCTCCATTGCTCCTAGAGCGACAGCGCTAGTCACCCGCGGCATTTATTCGCGGATCCGCAATCCTATTTATGTTTCTGGAATGATTTTTCTTGTGGGGCTGGCTCTCATTCTGTGGCGGCCTGAGCTGCTGATCGTTCTGCTGGCGCTCGTTCCCGTGCAGATCATCCGCGCGCGCCGCGAAGCCGCAGTCCTGGAAGCAAAGTTCGGCGACGCCTATCGCGAATACCGCAAGCGCACATGGTTTTGAAACACGTTCTTTCTGACGCGCATGGTTCCAGCGAGCTGCGGAAAAAGCCGGACGACGATGTCCACCCCCTAAAGGGGCGGCTTATCTCGCAGAACGTACGGCATCGCTGAAGCAATGTCCTGATACGAATCCGAGCTTTTCAGCGGCCTGCCAGGACGTGTTTCCGGGATCCCGCCCTGCGCTTCCGCCTTTTTCGCTGCTATTATTTCAACAATGAAATCAGCATCGGCCAAACTGCTCCCTGTGTTGTTCTGTCTTTTTCTGGTGGCCCGGCTTCAGGCCGCCGACGAACCCAAGCTCAGCCCGCTCCCGACGCCCGTTTCGAACAATGCGGTCGCCATTTCCCACGACGAAGGCGGACCCAGGATTTTTTCCTTCATGGGCATCGGGCCGAAAAAAACCTGGGACGCGGTCATCAGCAGCGCCTACGAAATGGATCCGAACACCGGCAAATGGCAGGAAAAGCGTCCCGTGCCGGGAGTGGCTGGGCGACTGGCGGCGTCGGCGCTGGCGCTCCATGACCAGGTCTTCATCTTCGGAGGCTACGTCCTCGACGCGCAAGGTGGAGAGACCACCGTATCGGACCTGAACGTTTTTGTCCCGGTGGAGAATCGCTATTATCGCGGCAAGGACATCCCCGAGCCCGTCGCCGACGCGGTCGTCGGCGTCTATCGCGACCGTTACATTTTCCTCATCGGCGGATGGTCAACCTCCAAGGGCGACGCCGTCCGCAACGTCCAGATCTACGACACCGACAAAGATACCTGGATACAGGCCACGCCGATTCCGGGTACGCCTGTATTCGGTCATGCGGGCGCCATCATCGGCGACACCATCGTTTACGTGGATGGGGCCTACAAGAACCGGAGCGGCGTGGGTCCCAAGTACGTCGCGTCCAGCGAGTGCTGGATGGGCGAAATTCCACATTCCAGAAGGGGCGACATCACGAAAATTCAGTGGACGAAACTTCCAGCCCATCCCGGCAACGCGCGCTATCGCATCGCGGCGGGCGCGGGACAATTGGAGAGAAAAGCAGGAAAGATTTATTTCTCCGGCGGAACCGACACTCCCTACAACTACAATGGAATCGGCTATAACGGCCAGCCTGCCGAACCTTCCCCGATGACCTTCGCTTTTGACGACTACAGCGGCGAATGGGAAACGGTCGACGAAAGCACTCCCGAGCCCACCATGGACCATCGCGGCCTGCTGGTGACGCACCGCGGCCTGGTCATCGTGGGAGGCATGGAAAAGGGCCAGCAGGTGACAGCCAAGGTGACGGTTGTAGAACCTGTCTCCAGGAAATGAACTTATCGTCGCTCTAACACATACATTCCAAAGTGGTTACGTGCGCGTAGAGCATGGTGTCCTATGCACACAGCCTTGTGCCCACCCATCACGAAAACCGGTGACGGCAATCACGGCGGAGCCTCCCCTCCAGGCATCTAATCACTACAGCCGCAATTCTTGCGGCATCCCGTTTTGACAACCCGTTCAGTTCACAAAAATTCGGAGGCAAGTCTATGAGTACTGTCATTGAACCGCCCAAGGCTCATGCTACGGCGGACTACACCCATCAAATTCTCAACCTCGTCAAAGCCAAAAACCCGGCCGAACCAGAATTCCACCAGGCCGTCCTCGAAGTGTTCGATTCCTTGCGGCCCGTGTTGGCGCGCCACCCGGAGTATCAAGAAGCCAAGATTCTGGAACGTATTACAGAGCCCGAACGAGTTCTCATGTTCCGCGTGCCCTGGTTCGACGACAAGGGCAAAGTGCAGGTCAATCGCGGCTTCCGCATCGAGATGAACAGCGCCATCGGCCCCTACAAGGGCGGACTGCGCTTCCATCCCTCGGTGAACCTCGGCATTCTGAAATTCCTGGCGTTCGAACAAGTGTTCAAGAATTCGCTCACCACGCTGCCCATGGGCGGCGGTAAGGGCGGTTCGGATTTCGATCCGAAAGGCAAGAGCGACAGCGAAGTGATGCGCTTCTGCCAGAGCTTCATGACCGAACTGCAGCGCCACATCGGCCCCGACACGGACGTTCCCGCCGGCGACATCGGCGTGGGCGGACGCGAGATCGGCTTCATGTTCGGCCAATACAAGCGGCTGCGGAATGAATTCAGCGGCGTCCTCACCGGCAAGGGCCTGGCATGGGGCGGTTCGTTGATTCGTCCCGAGGCCACCGGCTATGGCTGCGTGTACTTCGCCGATGAGATGCTAAAGAGCAAGAAGGATAAGCTCGAAGGCAAGGTCTGCCTGGTCTCGGGCAGCGGCAACGTCTCGCAATACACCATCGAGAAGCTGCTTGATTTCGGCGCGAAGCCGGTCAGCGTGTCCGACTCCGACGGCGCCATCTACGATGCCGACGGCATCGACCGCGACAAGCTCGCGTTTGTCATGGATCTGAAGAACAACCGCCGCGGCCGCATCAAGGAGTACGCCGACAAATTCAAGAAGGCCATCTACAGCGCCACCGACAAGAAGCTCGACCACAACTGGCTGTGGGCCATCAAGGCCGACTGCGCGTTCCCGAGCGCCACTCAGAATGAGATCAACGCAAAAGACGCGGCCAATCTCATCAAGAACGGCGTGAAGGTCGTCAGCGAGGGAGCGAATATGCCCAGCACCCTCGAAGCCACCAAAGCGTTCCTCGACGCCAAAGTCCTCTACGGACCGGCCAAGGCCGCCAATGCCGGCGGCGTTGCCACCTCTGGACTTGAAATGTCGCAGAACAGTATGCGCATGTCCTGGACCCGCGAAGAAGTCGACGATCGTTTGCACAAGATCATGATCGCCATCCACAAGAACTGCTACGAAACGGCCGAGAAGTACGGCACGCCGGGCAATCTGGTGAACGGCGCCAATATCGCGGGCTTCCTGAAGGTCGCGGACTCAATGCTTGATCAGGGCCTGGTGTAGTTGAGTTAGGCGTAAGGTAGGAGCTGTATTTCAGGAAAGTGGGTGCCCCACTCTTGTCCCTGCGTTCTTTGCAGGGACAAGGGTGGGGTTTTTGATTTTCAATCTGCTGGATGATGGCGGGCGGCCCGACCTTCGGTGCTGGTTTCCTCTCCAATAACACAACCGTGGGGGCCCCGTCCTTGCGTTCTTTGCAAGGGCGGGCCGCGATGCCGCCGGTGTGTTTCGCTCAAACCATGCGGGCGTGAAGGCGCGGGTTCCACTGTGCGATCAGGCCGTCACCCGCCCACTTCTCGAAAAGCGCGAGAAGTGGCGCCCCCCAGACCGATTCGGTCGACGTTCAAAGAGAAACCCGCGTTATACTCCCCACGTAGATGTGGCCCACCCGCCGATGATTACTCTCCTGCGCGCTTACATCGACGAATTTGATGACTATACGAACATAGGCTGCAAGGCTTTCGGTTTCTCGGGTTTGATTGGCCCTGTTCATGAATGGCACAAACTGCAATGTAAATGGGAAGACGCCTTGGAGTGCTGCGGCGTTAAGTACTTTCACGCTACCGATCTTCAGGCCTTGGAAGGCGAGTTCAGAGGTTGGACAGAGAGCCAAAGAGAACGCCTCGTGTCTCTGCTTGTGAGGATCGTACAGGAACAGTTGCCTAACTTTCGCTTGCTGGGATCGGCAAATGCGATGTCGTCCTACAGATATCTCCCCGAGTACAGAAGGCGTCACCTCAAGAACCCCTATTTCTTGGGAGCGGTTTCGGTTATGTCCGACGGAACCAGATTTGCACATTTCGATTTTGACGATAAGCCAGTGGAGTTTGTTTTCGATCAAAAGACGAAACACAAACAATGGATTGATCAAGCTTACGACGATGTTCTAAAAACCAAATGGGGCCATCTGTGCGCTGCGAAATCGACGGCCAACCACCGCCTAGTAAGCCCGGTCCAAGTTGCAGATTTGCTTGCGTACGAATCGGAAAAATATATAGAAAGCCGCATGGCAAACCCCGAAGCCACCGACGTAGCAAATTTGCGCTGGCCGATGGAACAATTGAAAGAGCTGTTCTACGGGGGCGACACGACGTGGTACAACTGGCACGGATTGATGCTGGTCACGGACTTTTGGGGAAACTACCAACACCTGTGCAAATTTCTCAAGGTAGACACCAAAGAAACCCACGAACAAAGAAGGCGACGATTTCAAGCGACCCTGTCACGGCTTTCTTAGCGTATAATCCACGGCGCTATGCACTGCTATATGTATGTGCGATGCAAGACTGACCGCTGCCCGATAAAGTCTTACGTGGGTGGGCCACTTTGACGGGGAGAGTATAACGCGGGTTTGTCTTTTAACATTGACCGAAATAACCGTGGGTGCGCCACTTCTCGCGCTTTTCGAGAAGTGGCCTGCCGAACCGCCGACACCGTTCGACTCCGCTTTAACTACCTCGCTCTCGCCAGCACCAGCGTTACATCGTCCGGCTGTTCGTTGTCGCCGATCCAATCGGCCACGGCGGCGGTGACAATTTCGGTGATGCGCTCCAGCGGCAAATGGCGATTCTCGCGCACCAGTTGGATCAGCCGCTCCTCGCCGAACTCTCCATAATCGCTTTCCGGCTCGGTCACGCCGTCACTGTAAGCCACCAGCACATCGCCCGGGCGGAGTTGCACGGTCGCTTCCGGAAAAGTCAAGTTGTCGAATAGGCCGACGACGGTTCCGCCGCAGTCCAGCAGTTGAGACGACCCATTTTCGGAAATCAGGATCGGCGGCAGGTGACCGCCATTCGCGTAGGTGAGCCGGCGCGTCGCTTCGTCATATATTCCCAAAAATAAAGTCGCGTACTTTGCCGCCGGAGTGCTTTCGTAAAGCTGATGGTTCAGCAGCGTCAGCAGCGCCGCTGGAGACGCCTCCCTCCCCTTCAACTCAGAGGCCAGCATCAGCCCCGACCTCCCCGTCGCGGCTGGTTCGTACAGCACTGGTATGTCTTCGATGCTGTAAGCGTGCACCGCCGAGTGGATCGTCGCCATCAGCAACGCCGCCGAAATTCCTTTGCCGCTGATGTCGCCGACCGCCAGCATCAGCTTGCCGGAATTCAGCGCGAGAAAATCGTAGTAGTCCCCGCTCACCGTTCGCGCCGGACGGCAGAACCCGTGGACTTCGAGGCTCTCAAGCTGCGCGATCGACTTGGGGTAGAGCTGCGCCTGCACTTCCTGCGCAATCGCCAATTCGCCCTCCAGACGCTGCTTTTCCTTCTGCTCCTGCACCAGTTTCTCGATCGATGTGGTCATCGAATTGAAGGAGTTCGCCAGCGTCGCCAGTTGGTCGCTCGACTGCACCGTGATGCGGTGGCTGAAGTCGGCGCGATTGATGTGCTTGGTCGCTTCGTAGAGCTGGTCAACCGCCGACGTGATGCTGAGCGTCAGTTTCCTTCCAACGATCAGCGCCAGCCCCACGAAGATCGCGAACACAATCGCAATCAACGCCAAAATAGTTTCCAGGCCTTTGGCATAATCTCCCCGCGCCCCAAAAAGTGTCGCATAGAGCATCGAGGACCGCGTATCGACCTCGGCGATCGCTCCTACGGGCCGTCGTCCTCCCGTGGTCCAATCCACCACCTGCAGCGGGATCCTTAAATTGATCGCGCGATCCAGCGCGTTACTCGCTGGCGGAATCGTTCCGGCAGAAAAGATCTGCTCACGCGGTGTCTCGTCCTCGAATGGCAGGAAGAGCTTCGAGTCGGTCCGCTGCGCCGGCGCGATCGGACTCGCCGCGGGGTCCGCAGCCGGGCTCTCCGTCCCATAGACCGCAATCCGGCCGAGGTCCGCTGCGATGTTCTCGACAAAATTCTTGTCGAGCGGATCGCTCAAAATCACGCGCAAAGATTCCGGCTCCGCCGCGAACACGGTCGCTGTGCGCAGATAGAGTTTGCCGTGGTCGCTCACGAGGTCGCGGAAATCGCCGACGATAAACGACGGAAAGTCAAAGCCAGCCTCGCCCTCCGGCCCCGAGCAGACAGGCTGAGGCTGGTTCCGGCGCCACGCGCACACCTGCCGCCGTGTCCACTCCGGACGACGCGGCCTTGTCCGGCCGAGGGTTTCGACGTCCAGCTTTCCACCGTCCGAGATTTGTGCCGCCAGGTGATTGGCGATGGTTCGGTTGGCTGCTTCCATGCTGCGCAGGTGAGTGGCGATGTCGGAAGTTACGACAAAGCTGGCGAACTGCCCGGCAAAAAGATAGAGCGTGATCAGCGAAATCACCACCAGCAGAAAAACCGGAATCACGCCGATAAAAACATACGTTACGATCAACCGGTTCCGCAGCCGCCACAGCAGTTGCGAGCGCAGCCAGCAGTACCCGGCAATCGCGAGCAACACAATCGCCAGCACGCTGAGAAAAACTACCCATCCCTCCAGGCTCGCCGACGGTGCTGGACTCGCGCGGCGCGTCAGCCACTGCAACGCGAATAGAAGCAGGTCGAGCGCCAGCACGTAAAGCGCCGCCCACGCGATCCAGCTCTTCGGCCAGAGCCCTTTGTCGCGCAGCTTGCTCTCGAGTTCGAGAGAGATCAGTCTCATCTGGTTGCCTGATGCGCCGCCCGATTATAAGACGCCGCGCGTGCCGTCATATCTCGGGATAGATGTCGAAAAAGGCCGTCAGACTCGTCTTGAGCTGCTTCTCGATCTCGTCCTTACTGCCCTCGAGAATGTGCATGGCGACGTGCGCATCCCGCCCATTCTTCAGTTTGATCGTCGCCGCCCCAACCTCCGCGACCTCATCGGAGGGCAGCAGCCGCAGACCGTATACCAACGTCAGGTTTGCCATCCCACGATTGTAAGCCAGAGAATGTGAGCTAGAAGACAAAGGCCGTAGGAAGAACGCCAGCCGCGCGAGCGACGCCCGCAGATTCATTGCTGCGAATGGAGTCGAGCCGTTGCTGAGATCTGTCCCGGCGAATCTATCCCGGTGGCCAGCGCAGTGCGCGCCCGCCGATCAGGTGCACATGCAGATGAAAAACCGATTGCCCCGCGCGCGGACCCACATTCAGCACCGTGCGGTAGCCATCTTCAATCGACCTCTGCTGTGCAATGTGCGCGGCCACCAGGTGACAGCGTCCCACGAGCTCCGCGTCTTCTGCTGCCGCTTCCTTCAAGCCGGCAATATGTCTTTTCGGGATGACCAGCACATGCGTCGGGCCTTGTGGGTTCAGATCTTCAAAGGCAAACGTCTGCTCGTCTTCATAGACTTTCTTGGATGGTACTTCGCCGCGAATAATGCGGCAGAATAGACAGTCCGCCATAACTGAGTCTCCCCTTGCCTAGGATTACGATCACCCGGCAAGTCAACACGGAGATAAGCTCTCTATATCTCTGGAAGAAACAATATCACTTAGATAACAGCGTCTTGCAATAAATTTTCAGTCGAGCCGCACCAGAAACACCGATCCCTCTGGCGTCTCGGTCTCGTGGACCAGCGCGGTTGCGCGCTGGCGGTCGTCGTCCAGCACTCGCACCCGCACCCACCAGTCTCCCACGGGACTTACAAACTTCAACACTTTGGCCGTCTGGTACCGTTTTTGCATGTGTTCCGCTAATTTAGCAGCCGCTTTCTCCCCGGTAAAAGAGCCGATCTGAACCGCCCAGCGTCCACCGGTGTCGAGAGGCACAGGCGCTTGCAACACCTCCAACCGAACTTTCGCAGTGCCTGGCAGGTATACATCCAGCGCCTTCGCGGCGGCCAGCGAGAGATCGACGATGCGTCCTGCGACGAACGGCCCGCGATCGGTGATGCGCACCAACGCCGAATGTCCAGTTTTCAAATTCGTGATGCGTACAATTGAGCCCAGCGGCAAAGTAAGATGTGCCGCCGTCATCGCGTGCATGTTGTAAACCTCGCCGTTCGATCCGCGCCGGTTGTGATACGGAGCGCCGTACCAGCTCGCCATTCCGGTTTCTTCAAAGATCGGTTTCGCGTTGGCGGGGACGTCGATCTTCTCGTTTTCGCGCGTCGTTCCTGCGGGCGGCGGCGTTTCGGCTGGTTTTTCCTGTGGAAGGGACGGTGGTGGTGGAACCTCCGCCTGCGTGTGTTTATGTCCGCCGCAGCCGCTCAGCAGCGCGCTGCCCAGCAATAAAAGGAATAGAAGACATGGCAGACTGCATGGCGAAGGGCATAACAGCGGCCATGCCGCCGGCCCACGCCGCGGCCGCTGCGCGTAGCTGGAACGAAGGCAGTTCAAGAACCCTTGCGCTGCGTTTCCAGAAAGTCCGCGAACTCGGAGAGCTTTCCCGCCGCCGTGCGCAGCGCCTTCGAGGAATGGGTTCGCACTGCCGGCACCACCTCGTCGTTCAGATACGTCACCAGTTCCGCCGTCTCTTTTTCCAGAGTCTCGGCGATATTCGCCACCGAGCGATTGAAGCGCGCGGAAGCCTCTTCCACCTTGCGGTCGAATTCGGTCATACACATCCTGCCGGTTCGGGTTAATGTTCACGCGTGTGCTGCGGTTACCAGGCTTCATTATTATCGTGGGCGTTCTCGCAGCGGTCAATCGGCTTTGTGTGAAAGCGGGGCTGCGCTTCGCTTGGACGGGGCAAAGTCTCATCCCACACAATTCGGGGTCACGGTACAATCACGCCATGCGTCCGAGGATAGCCGTCGAATCGCCCCCGCTTTCTCGGGCCTGGATCAACTCCACAGTTTCCGGCAAGGATCTCAGCCGTTTCCGGCGCGCGCTGCTTCTCTGGTACGACCAGCATCGCCGCGACCTTCCTTGGCGCGAGACTCGCGATCCCTACCGCATCTGGCTCAGCGAAATCATGCTGCAGCAAACGCGCGTGGCCGCTGTCGTTGACCACTACCGGAATTTTCTCGAACGTTTTCCGAATGTGCAGGCGCTCGCCGCGGCTTCTGAAGAGGCCGTGCTGGCAGCCTGGAGCGGCCTGGGCTACTATCGGCGAGCGCGCATGTTGCATCAGTGCGCGCGGCAGATCGCTGAACAGCACGGCGGATTCTTCCCGCGGAATTCCGAAGCCTTGTTTGCCCTGCCCGGCATCGGACGCTACACCGCTGCTGCCATCGCCAGCATCGCGTTCGCCGAGCCCGTAGCCGTGGTCGATGGCAATGTCGAGCGCGTGTTGCAAAGACTGGTCGGCATTAAATTTACCGGCGTCAATCTAACCACGCCGCAAATCTGGCGCCATGCGCAATCGCTTCTCGCGACCTCCCGGCCCGGGGACTTCAATCAGGCCATGATGGAACTCGGCGCAACCGTGTGCGTGCCGCGCGAGCCCCGCTGCCCGCTGTGCCCTGTCCGGGAATGGTGCGTCACTCAGGGAGAAGTTCCGCGCGTCGAGCCGCCCTCCCGCCAGAAAAAGAAACAAATCTGGTGTGCCCTGGAGTGGCGCAATGGCAGTGGCAGTGCTAAAGTCCGGCTGGTGCAACGCCCGAAAGAACTTTCGCTCATGCCCGGCATGTGGGAACTGCCCCAATCGTCCGAGTCTCCGCGCCCCTTGCCGGCTTCAGCGCGCTGGCGCACCTTTCGCCATTCCATCACCATCACCGACTACACTGTTCATGTGTTACGAAATACGCTATTACGGAATACGCCGTTGCCGAACGCTCCGCCCGCCGCGAAAGCCAAGTGGATCGCAATAGATCGCATCCCGCAGATCCCCATCACCGGGTTGACGCGGAAAATCCTGAAGGCTGGCGGTATCATCTAGCGGTATCATCTAACTGTTGTGAGGTATTTCTTCCATGAAGTGGCTCGATCGCCTGTTCGGAGGCCCAAAAGATATGGCTGCATTGCCTGAGGGGACCAAAGCGCCTGATTTTTCTTTGGCCGCCCTCGATGGCGGTAAATTCTCTTTACAAGACGCGCTCCAGCGTGGGCAAGTGCTGGTGGTGTTCTTCAAGGTTTCCTGCCCGGTCTGCCAATATTCGTTTCCGTTCCTCGAGCGCTTGCACAAAGCGTACGGCAGCCAGAAGATCGTCATCGTAGGAATTTCTCAGGACGACAAACGCGACACCGCCGCCTTTTTGAGAGAGTACGGCGTGACCTTCCCCGCGCTCCTCGACGATCCCGCCGGCTATGTGGTTTCAAACGCATACGGCCTCACCAACGTGCCGTCATGGTTCCTCATCGCCCAGGACGGCGAGATCAAGATCTCCAGTGTGGGATGGGTAAGGACGGACGTGGAGGATCTGAACCGCCGCATGGCCGAGGCCAACAAGACCTCGGTGCGCCGGCTGTTCCGCCCCGGAGACGACGTCCACGACTTCCGCGCCGGTTGAGGCTCGAAAAACTGATCCCGCGGTCGCGGGACAACCCAGTTGGAGGCGGAATTGCGGTTATAGCTACCGCGTTGCGACGCTCGGATGGTGCTGTCCGCCATCCTGTTTCCGTTTACAGTTCGGGCTTACTTCTTCACAACTGAAGCTTCGAGGTCCCGCGTGAACATTCATATCATTGCAGTGCTCGCCGCCGTGCTGTTTCCGATTGCCGCCGTGTCGACGCAAGAAGTGTCGGCGCAAGAAAAACCAGCAAGACCACGCGCCGAATCTCGCTTTGGCTCGCACCTTCCCCCGGCCGCCGTCGCCGCCCTGCAGGGCATTCGCCCCGACAACATCGAGACCCATGTCCGCTTCCTCTCCCACGATCTTCTTGAGGGACGCGGCACCGGCCAGCGCGGAGGCGACATTGCCGCCGAATACATCGCCGCGCAGTTCGCCCTCTATGGACTGAAACCCGCCGGCGACAACGGTTCCTACCTGCAGAAAGTTCCGCTGGTCGGCATCACGCCCGGCGCCGACACGCGCTTCACGCTCGTTCCCGCCAGCGGCGCACCGCCGAGTCTTAAGCCCATCGACCTCAAACCACTGGTCGACTACGTCGCCTACGATCAAACCCAGCAGCCCGAATCCAACGTTGACGCCGATATCGTCTACGTCGGCTACGGCATCGAAGCGCCCGAATACAACTGGGACGACTACAAAGGTGTCGACGTTAAGGGCAAAGTCCTGCTCATGCTGGTCAACGAGCCGCCCTCGGACGATCCGAACTTTTTCGCCGGCAAGGCGCTCACTTACTACGGCCGCTGGGTCTACAAATACGAAGAAGCCGCGCGCAAAGGGGCCGTCGGCGCCATTCTCATCCACAAAACCGAGATGGCCAGCTATGGCTGGGAAGTCGTGCGCAATTCCAACTCCGGCGAAAAGTCGTATCTCAAGCTCGACGGCACTCCCAAGTTGAAAGCGGCTGCCTGGATCCAGTTAAGTGTCGCGCGCAATCTCTTCGCGGCCTCAGGCCTGGATCTTGACAAAATGATGGCTGCCGCGAACTCGCGCGACTTCAAACCGGTGCTGCTCCCCGTCCGCCTCTCCGCTTACATGACCAGCAAGGTTCGTCCTTTCGAATCGAACAATGTGGTCGCCGTGCTTCCCGGAGCCGGCTCGGTTCTGAAAAATGAAGGTGTGATGTATACCGCGCACTATGACCATCTCGGCATACGGCCCGACATTCCCGGCGACAACATCTATAACGGCGCCATGGACAACGCCACCGGCTGCGGCATCCTGATGGAAATCGCTCGCGCCTACGCAGGCGCCGCGCAGAAGCCGCGCCGCTCGGTCTATTTCGTCTCGGTCACCGCCGAAGAACAAGGCTTGCTCGGCTCCGAATACCTGGGCAAGCATCCGCCGATTCCGGCAGGCAAAATTTCGCTCGATCTCAACTACGACGACTTGATGCCTCTCGGCGAGCCTGAAGAAGTCCAGGTTTCCGGAGCCGAGCGAACCACGTTTTATCCCACGGTGCGGGCGATGGCGCAGGACTTCCGCTTCAAGATTCGTCCCGACGCGCGCCCCGAAGCCGGACACTACTATCGCTCCGATCACTTCAGCCTCGCGCGCGTCGGCATTCCGGCGTTCTCCGTCAATGAGGGAAACAAATTCAAAGGCCACGATGAAGCCTGGGGCCTCGCTCAGCATGACGATTACACCAAGCATCATTACCATCAGCCGAGCGACGAGTATCATCCCGGCATGGACTACACCTCGGACGCCGCCATGGCGCGCTTCGGTTTCGCACTCGGCTGGGAGGCGGCCAACCAATCGCGCCTCGTAGGATGGAAGAAAGGCGATGAATTCGAAAAAGCGCGCCGCGCCAGTCAATAGCTGTTACCGCAGCCGTTACCTCGCTGCTTCCGCCCTTACTAGCGTAACTTTGGGCCCGTCCCGGCGCCATGCTAGCCTGCTGCTTAGTATCGCAGTTTCAGCAATTTGCCAGCAGCGGCAAGCAAGAGACCAGAGGCGATGCCCAAGCTCCCGATTTTTCGGTTGCGCAATTCCGAACCACCCAGCCGGCCCGATCTTCAATATTACGGGCCGACACTCGCGCTCAGCGATTTGCAACTGGGTGTCGACAATCTCCGCTACGACGTTTTTCTCAGCCCGCGCATCACTGCGGATTTAAGTTTTCATCTCGCGCGTTACATCTGCCGCTTCGGCGAAGTGCAAGCGCTCTTCGAAATGGACGTTCCCTCCTCGACCCCAGCCAAATTCACACGCGTCGCCGAGGCCGCCACCCAACTGCGCAAGCCCAGCCCCGCCGACCTGAAAACTCTGCTGGTCTCGATTCATCTCGCGATCCTGAATCGCGCCAAGGCAGAAGGCAATCCGTCGGTCGATGTGCTCGGCCGCCTGGCCGTGCTCAAGTTCATACGCACCGAACTGCAAGCGCAGTTTGCCAGGATTCTCGAACAATGCCGCATGAAGTCGAAGTCGCTCGAGGGCGTGCGGCAAGCGAAAATGATGCAGACGCAGGAGCTCGTCTCCTCTTTGCAGGTGCGTAAGAAGATCGTCCTCCGCCGCGCCGGGCAGGAGATGTTTCGTCTCCTCCTCGAAATCGAAAAAGAAACGCTGGCCCGCACTCGCCGCTCGCTGCTCGGCGAATTGCCCGCCGGCTGCTATCGCCTGTTCCTCAATCCGCTGGTTCTTACTGAAGATGGACGCGACGATTATCTCTGGGCCGAGCACTATTACATGTTCGGCAACTTCGAGAAAGATCCCGACCGTTTCCCCAGCCTCCGCCAATTCGCGCTGAATTTTCTGCGCGAACTCGGATACGGGGAAGCCGTTGACGATGAGCATCTGGAGCAGGCCCTCAATGTTCCCGAAAACGCGGTCACGCTGGTTGGCGCCGGCAACGGCGAAGACTTGACGCAAGAAGACCGCAATCGAAAAGACCGCCTCGACGTCTGGACCCGTCTGCTGCAGCGCGAAGGCGTTCTTTCGCACGTGGTTGCTTCCTATGAGGCCGTTCCTCTGCTCGCCGAATATGCGCCGCGGGTGAATCCGCAGCAGATCAAAAACGCGCTGATCTTCCGCGAAGAAGCGGCGCGCGTCGAAAAAATCATTGCCGAAAGCCGCCTCCATTCCGACCGGCTGTTTGCCGCCATCGGACGCGTAGCCTCCTGCCGCGGCTCGGAGCGCAGCCGCTTTGCCGCGCGTCTTCTGCACGACCTCTTTTGCTATCACCGCGACCTGCGCGGGCTCGATGCTCTCACCACTGGTTTTGACAGTATCAACCTGGTCAGCGACGACAAAGTCCGCAAACTCTCCACGCTCAACGGCATGCTCTACGAGTTCCTGCCTCCCGAAGACCAGAAGCCCGCTGAGGATCGCGTGGTCCACCACGCGATCCTGAAGGCCGACGTGCGCGACTCTTCGCGCCTCACCCGCTCGCTGATGGAAAAAGGCATGAATGCCGCCTCGTATTTCAGCCTCAATTTTTATGATCCGGTAAACAAGCTGCT
>Ga0116132_1000315_pt1 | contig 48386 bp, 72 predicted proteins | sample June2015DPH_17_1_2_FD_89735 | JGI IMG/M metagenome (GOLD analysis project Ga0116132, IMG submission 89735) | Peatland microbial communities from SPRUCE experiment site at the Marcell Experimental Forest, Minnesota, USA - June2015DPH_17_150 | ecosystem: Environmental > Terrestrial > Soil >... | reverse complement strand
TGTTGAACAAGTTATAGCGTCAACATAAAAAATAAGCCACAGATAAAAAACTTCCGTGGCTTATACGTGCTAGTGGTCGAGCACGTAAAACCTATTCGGGCGGCGTCGCGTTCTCCGGCTGTTCCTCGGCCGCAAAAGCTCCATCGAGCACATACGTGTTTGTGGATTCAGAGTATTTCGGTCCGCTTACGCTTTCGACTTCCATGTTGTTCACTTGGTCGATAGCATCCTCGGCACTCTCCGCTTCAACTTCAAAGTCTTCAACAAAGGTTTCAAGCTGTCTAATTAAAAACTTCGGCATCGCAATCCTCCCGTACTTCATTTATTACAATATACAAACTACATTGTTATGTCAATAGAAATATTTACCAAAATTGTATTGACACTAAAGTGCGAGAAGCGCAATCTAATTATGAAACGAGGTATACATGAAAAACTTTCTTTTTACCATCACGCTGCAGGCGCCGGCCGAGACCGTGGAGCAAGCCTGGGAAAATGCCATCGATGCTTTCTCCATCGCCCCTGGGCCCTATCCGGATGATTACATTGAAGAAGCCGAAGCTGACGAAGACGAGAGCCCGGCTACACAAACAAATGTAGCGGCAAATCGCGCTCAAGCCTTTCTCGCCGACCATAAGTTAAAAAGCGCTCTTCGCCAATTGCGCGACCAGGTCCGTCACCGCTTGCCCGATTACATGAGCTTCCCATACGCCACCATTTGCGATGCGGCAAACGTGATGGCCGCCGCGGAACTTGAAGCCTTAATCAAGGCTGAGCAAGCCTTTGCTCAAGCCAAAATCGCGGAATTAAACGCCATCGTAAGGTCTAACGCCAAAGATTCAAACTAAAGGAGGATCGATGACTGCACGCCAAAAAGCCACATTCATTTGTGAATTGATGGCATCGGTTCAAAAATCCATTTTGGCCAAAATTAACCAGATGCCGCCAGAATGGGATGACTTTGAATTGCGGCAGTACATTGCCGACCAATTCATTAAGGTATCTCCATTTGCCTATCAACCCGAACTTCGCCTGCGCGCCAAAATTTACAAGAATGGAGTTATTGCTAACCGGCTATGACAATACTTCAGGCTTTTGTCTTTGGGCTTATCATTGGCGTTCTTTGCGCAATACTCGGAGCCATCTGGATTGCTAAAAAAATTTGCTGTTTTTAGGCAAATGATTGCCATGATTGTCATAGCGATGATCTTTAACGTAAGCTGATAAAAACATGTCCATTGAAAAGATCACCAAAACTATCTACCGTTGCCGCTGCGAATGGCCAGACTGCAAACACATATGGGATGCCGAAAAGATTCCTGACCGTTGCGCTAAATGCAAACGGTGGAGCTGGAACGGTGTTGACCGGCGCCGCAAGAATCCTATCATCCCAAAAACAAGACAAAGATTGAAAACTGCTCCCAAAAAGCCTTAGAATCGTGCTACAAAAAATTATGATCTCTCGCAGTATTATTCCGTGCTGGATCTGCGTTTGCGATATTTGCAAATACAAGTGGGTTTCCATCAACCAACACGCCCCGGATTTTTGCGCCAACCGTAATTGCCGCTCCCGCGAATGGAATGGACCCAAGAGACGCCGCAAAACATCGATCGAACTGCCCAAACCAAATAAGGTGAGGCATTACGATGCATATGATATTGCAGCAGCTTAGCGAGGTGAACCATGGCTGACGAAACAGATGCCACCCAAGAAATATCAACCGTCTTTGCCAAAATTTGCGATCTGGGCCTGGCGCTCGGCCACACAAGCATTAAAGATCAGCCGGGTTGCTGGGAACACCAAATCGATGAGCATTGGTGGTTTGCTATCAATCCGCACGACGTTTCAACCGAATGCACAGGGGGTACCGAAGTCCCCCCATACACCGTGTATATCAAGTTCTACGATTGGCCATTTGGCTTGGTCAGCCCGCTCGGCGGCATGTTTGGCCATGGCGCTTTAGCAAATGAAAATACCTTAATCGCAGCCCTCGATCAAGCAATCTCCGCCGCCCAAAAAGCCGATCATGAACGTTAATTCCCCCGCTTTTGCCTCCCGGCAACGATCATGCGCCCGTTTCGCTCATTTTAGGCGCTTTAAGACTTTTAAGAACACGGCTTAAACCCTTATTTTTCTTTATGATATGGGGTTAGCGGAAATCATCCCAAAAGTCGTCGGTCTCTGCAACGGCCTGTTGCACGGGAGGGGGCGGCGGCGCCAGCTTTTCTGCGTTCGATGGCGGGCTCAGCAACGCCAAATCGTTCACTTTGATCTGTGTTTGAGACTTCTTCTCGCCCGAGCGAGCATCTTTCCAAGAATGCGTCTCGATCTTGCCTTCGATATATAGTTTTGAACCCTTTGTCACATACTTTTCGGCAATCTCCGCCAGTCGCGCATAGGCGACCACCGTGTGCCATTCGGTACTGTCCTGCCAGTTGCCCTCGTTGTCTTTGTAGCGCTCGCTGGTGGCCAGCGACCATGTCGCAACCTTTGTGCCGCTGGGCATCGCCCGAATCTCCGGATCTTTCCCTGCATTACCCAGCAATATAGCTTTATTCACGCTTTTTGACATATTGCACCTAGCTCCTCGCCGTTGCTGACGACGGATTTCTTGAGCTATCATAACGCAGTATTTCTTAATAAACTAGGCTTAGTTAGTCCGGTTTATGATCCTCTGCTTGCATCCTTTCGTAGGCATCCAAATAATGTTTTAACGATTCCATATTTGGCTTTATATTCAGTTCAACCGCCGTTTCAATCGCCGAGGCGCAAAGAGCAACATGCCGCAAAACTACAAGTTCATTGGTTTGTTTTTCAATTAATTTATCCGATAAATCCTTATGTTCATCCAAGGATTTATTAAGCGCTTGTATCCAATAATCCCGCCAAATCACGGCACCGGCTAAAAACAATGCGATAGTAGCCACAGTAATAGCCACAATAAAATGGTGCTTGGTTATACTAATTGCCGCGTTCCCGCCAGCCACAAAAGCCCAAAGTATAACGACCCCAGACAGGCATGTTTTCATTGCGCTCATCCATTTCGATTTCATAGCCACACCTCCACAATGCAAGGATCATCATCCGCATATCGCGTGAGCCTGTAAAGCCCAGGGGGAACCATTTTCCGAATTTCCGCGAGCGTTTCCGCAAACGCCATCTCATCGGTTGCTATCATGCAATTGGCGCAAATATCCCATCGTCGTAAAACATATTTTGTCGGGTAATCGCGCGGATGGTCATAAATCACCCATTGCGATATTTCCGCATGCGGCGGAGCAGTTGAGTCTTTTTCCATGCCGTCTCCCGTTTAAAACGCCCTGGCAATCGCCGCCCAAAGCATGACCAATTCAACGACAATTGCCAGGATGCAGCTTATCGTTTCGCCAATACAGCATAATATTCCATGACTCGCGCGACAAATTCCTGAGTTGGCAATCCATTGTCACGCGCAACTTGTTCAGTAACGCTTTCAATCTTTCCCAAAGCATATCCCACCAATTCCGGGCTCATGGTCGGCACGGAACGCACTGGCACAATCACTCGTTGCTGAACTGGCTGCTTAACCATCGACTTCACCGCTTTTACCGCTTTCTTCGGACGGCCATCTACTTTTTTTGCTGCCGGCGGCGCTGGCTTTTCGTGGTAACTAACTCCTCTTACATGATGCTTAAACCAGCGATGCATGCCCAATACCCGCCTGCTGACAATATCCTTTTGCCCGCATTCCGGACATACAAAATTCTTGCTTGCTGGTTTTACATTTTCAACCGGAAGATCTGTTGTTTGTTCGTCCATCTTTCCTCCTCGATGTTGCATTGTTTTAAAGCTAAAAAATAATTCAGAGCGCTACTTCCCAGCTTCTCAAGCCGAATCTTTTCCAGAGAGGATCAAATTGGCAATTCGGCGGAGCATCGGCAAATAACGGCGCAATATCCTCGTCCGTGTACCCGGCCAAACCACAGCCAATACGGGTTATTACAAAATCCAATTCCGCATGATCTTCCGCATACCGCAAAAAGTTTTTCACGCTGACATGAATTTTAGAAATGTTTCGGCGTTGATACGGCGAAGCCTTGGTCGGAATCGCATACGACTGCCCTGTCCTTCCTTCGCCGATGCCCATCTGCGCGCCATATTTAATACGCGCCGTCCGCGCTGCGCCTGCGCCATGAATTCCTTTTAAATTGCTGCCAAACACAAAAACTGGCACGCGATAAACATAAACTTGAAAGCCTTTTTCCAGCGCCAACTCGATCATATGTTTGGTACCGTGGCTTTCGCCATCCCAAATAGCAATCAAAGCCTCGGCATACTCCGCCATGCGCTCATTCCGCCGAAAGCCGGCGCCGCGATCATACTTTTCATCAGGTCGCCAATCGGCTGGCATTTCCTTAACCGGAATATGATGCTCATCGGCCCAATCCTTACCCAAAAGGTCCACGCCCATAGCCATGCCGCAAACGACTTCCGTAATCTCAAAGCCACTTTGTCGAATGGCTCGATCAACAAATGCGGCGCATGTAATCGAACGACTGCCAGCAACAATCACTTTCACGGCATGCCTCCATTTATTGCATTTTGCGGTTCTGGTCCTTTACTTCGTCCGGTAGCCTTAATTTGGCAAACCATCGCCACCCGCAACGGTACCAATGCATGTATGGCCATTTCTTATTAAAGTTTTTAATCATGGCCGCAATACATCCTTCCATCAGCACCAGATCGCCAAATTGCGGCAAATCGGCTGGCGTAAGCGGCTTCCACTGGTAAGTCGCCAATTCCTTTTCAAGCTCTTTTACACGGAGCGACAAGCACTCGTTTTCTTTGCTCAAGCGATCAACCAACAGTGTCAGGGCCGATCGTTCGCCCTCAGCGCTCAAGTTCGTTCTCCTCGTAAAGCGCTTCAATTCGCCCTTCAATATCCGCGTTCAGTTCCCCTAAAAACTCGATGGCTTCTCGCGCAGTCATTTTGTCAAGCGACGTTGCATCGTCGATCGTATCCAGAATCTGAATGCGCTTTTGGTAATGTTTTGTTCGCATCTCAAAAATCTTTCGCATAAACCAAGCTAGAAGAGATTCTTTACTTTTCCAGCCCAGCGATTTTCTTCCGCAACATTTCAGGGTAGAGGACTTGTACCTGTCGCTGACCGCTCGCAAGCAAAACAAATTCCGCATTTGGCCGATAAAAGATCTCCGGCGTTTTTTCCTGCACATCTTTTAATGCATGGCAAATCACTGGTGTGCTTTCGCATCCTTCCCCATAAATTTCTTCCGTAAGCAGTTTCCTGGCCGCGGCTACCGTAGCCGCATAAACCACGGCCATATACTCGCAATCCCGCCCCCGCCAAACAAACATCTTGTTCATGGGCCGCCTACTCCGTTGCCGCCGGCTCCTCGCCGTCTGCCTCTTCTGGCACTCCCCAAATATCCTCGACTGGAAGTTGGTACGAGGCTGCTATTTTCAGCGCGATGATTAAAGTCGGAGTCTCTCCATTTTCAACGCGCTTCAGCGTCGTTTCTCCAATCCCGATAATCTCCGCTGCCTCACGATCCCCAATCTTTGCCTGCTTGCGCAAGGCGCGCAGATCGACCAACAACACCGTTCTATCCATTGCTTTTTTCGTCACAGATTGCCCCTCTCCTTACTGATACAGTTAAAGATACCCTTTTTGAACTGCAAAGCACAAAAAAATTGCGCGCACCGCTTATTTAAAGTAAAAAAACTTTGCCGACTGACCAGCCGACTAGCTTTTTTCCAAATTCAAATGGTTAGAAAGACCTTTGGTATCTTTGTCAACCACCATACGCTCCCCAGTTGTACTCAAGAATCGCCGGTCTTTACCATCGGTATTCCAGCGCAAACTACGGCAATGCCGGTTTTTGCACCTTTTTCGCAGGGGTTCCCCCGCATCTAATACCCAGCGCATGCCGCATACATCACAAACGCAAATATCACCTTGAATAATCACAATTTCAAATTATCCCATCGAAACTAAAGATCGTTGATTATTTGGCGCACTGTACCAAATAATCTGGTACTATGTACCATAAGAGAGGGCCTATGCGCGTTGCGATTTACCTCCACGATTCTCAAAATCAGAACCGGACAGAAGCCGAGGGACTAACAACATTCGCCACACAAAAAGGTTGGCAAATCGTAAAGATTTACCGTAAAAAAACCACAAAAAATGCGGCTTTTCGCAGCATGCTAAAAGACGCTAAAGAGGCCCAATTTGATGTGTTGTTGTTTTGGTCACTAGCGCAGTTCTCCCACGATAGCACCATATCAACCATTCGGATGCTGAATCAGCTCAACGAATTAGGAATCAAATTCCAATCTGTGAGTGAACCTCATTTTGGAACGTGCGGAACACATGGCAAAACTACTGCCTTGGTTCTCACAACTTTAGCCCACGAAGAACAAAAAGCCTTATCGAAACGTATCTCCATACGCACGAAAGCCGGCCTCGCACGACAAAAAGCTCAGGGTATACGCGGCCCTCAAGGTCACCTTGGACCAGGTAGACCTCCAACCCAATTCGATGAAAGACTAGCGCGCGATCTTCACACAAAAAAGAAGTCTTATGCAGAGATTGCTGCTTCCTGTCATGTCTCCAAAGCCAAAATTTGGCGCTATTTCAATCTGCCTAGCACAAAGCATTAAATTTTCGCTTCATCCTCAACAAATCGATAAACGCCAGTAGAAGCGCGCCGCAAAATGCCTTCATTCACCAAGTTTGCCAGTACCCCAGGAATGACTCCACGCCCATGCTTTTGTTTGATTTCAGGCAAAAGATCACGCACATCCGCCGCTCGCCATTCTCTGTGAGTATCTGTTTGCAATATCTCAACAACGTCTTTGCGATGGCAGTAGGTAGGATCATCTGACCAGCGAGCGGTCTTGCCCCTCGGTCCACGGCGCCAATCATCCGCTGGCGTTTTTGTATGATTGGTATGCTTGGCATGGATTGTCATTTCCTTGAACAGATTTACATCAAGTCCCGCGCTTTGTTCGGCCACCAGAGCGCAAGCGGCAATCATTTCATCCAGTTGATGACAATAATCCCGATGCTGCTCGATCTGGAATTGCACGCTATCCAGATCAGAATGAACCTTTTCATATTGCTTCTGTAGCTCGGATTCACGTCCTCGCAGCTGCTCCAAAGTAAAAGCAATTCGAGTTTTGGCGTCGCGTACACGTCCAACAATCGATTGAAGATCAGAGACAAACGGCGTAGGCTTTTCCAGCCACTTTAGATCCGGCGGCAACGAAGTTTTGGCTGAAGTAGAATCCGCGCTCTGAGGCGCTTCAGCTTTTACTTCTATTGGAGAAACGATTGTTTGAGAAGGGCTCTCAATAACCGCTTCTTTTTTTTCTACCACCAGAATGGGCTTTGGCGCTTCTTGAATGGTTGCCTTTGGTTCCGGCGCAACTGCCTTCTCTTCAACAACTTCCGGCTCCGGTGCAGCTTTCGGCTCAGCCACGGGCTCCGGCTCTAAAACAGGTGCCGGCTTTAGAATAATCTTTGCTTCGGGCTTTGCTTCCACCTTCGGCAACTCTTCTTCCACTTCAACTTCAGGTGTTTCCTCTTCAGCCACTTTCAGAGACGATAGTCCCTTCGCAAAAGGTGAAACCACCGGGTAAACATGCACGGCAAAAGGCTTGGCTTTCTTAGGTGGCACAATATAACGCGGCGATTCAACTTCAACTGTGACTGGTTTTCTATTTGCCATGTACGGACGTTGCTTATGAATAAGATCTGGCTCCCGTAGTTGCCGCGCGCGCGCGCCCGTCAACGGAATAGGGACACTAGTCCCTAACACGGAAGCCAGCTTATCTCGCATAGTCGAATTACGCATATGTCCTCATGTCCTTTCCTCGCTTCTACTCTTTCTACCCCAAAACCGCGTAGAAGCTCTGGTTCAAAAAGGGTTCTTCTTTCGGAAACACTCTATCTTGATTTATCCCTTTTGTCTACCAAAATTTGCGCGCGTCAAAATTTTAGTGAGACTGGTTAACCAAACGGTAAACACCGCGGCGAAGTTTTGAGACCATCCCACCCTTAAGCAGCCGGAACAAACTCAGCGTCGCATATTTCTGGGCGCTCTCTTTCTTCGGCTTCGAGGCCGCCCGAATCAAATCAGCCGCCGTGACTTCATCCTGGGGATGCTTCTCAAAATACGCCAAAGCATCCACTTTACCCCAAATCTCCGACCGATCGTGCGGTACCCGCTTTGGCGCCAGCGCCGCTTTATGATGTGCGCTTCTGGCTTTTTCTACGTTTCGCCGCGCAGCACTTATTTTTGCCGCTGTTTTTGCTCTACCACCAATTTTGCCCCCCTCCGCACCTCTGCATACCGGGCAAACCATTTCCGCGCCACAACTCTTGCATTTCGTCATATAATCCTTTCCCCTTTATTATAGCAAACTACTTTGTATAACCCCACAAAGCATTTACCGCGTTTTCTTGGCTCCCTTGATTTCCTTGATTTTGCACCCTTCACGCGCATAAAGCCGCCGCGCGCAACAAACGCAAAGCACCATCTTGTAACCATTCACGTTATAAAGCCAGCCATGATGCGCACACTGCACGCTTTTGAGCCATACGTAATGGCCCCTGATTTTAGCTCTTCTACGCAAATAATTCTGGCATTGCGGCGCTCCCGCCTTTGGACGGCGAAATTTCTTTAAGCGCCGCTTGCCCGCCCTAAAAGTCAAAGCAAACTGAAGCTGTTTGGGCTTCTTCTTCAAATCGTTGCCTCAAACTTCGGTTCCGACCATGTATCCACATAGACCGCCATCTCCGTATCCAGATGCCGCGATGGCTGATTCACAACAAAATCGGGCAATGTTCCCATCGACACAATCAAAAATGGATCGATCGCCAGCTCGTCAATATAAAAGTTAGCTTCAGGCAGCTCACGTTTGATCTCCACCGCCTTTGCCAAAACGAATTCCGGCACCGGCTTTGCATAGCTGGATAGCGGCGTAATGCGCCATGTTGGATCAAACATTTTCCCCGCTGTCCGGTAGTGATCGGCCATCTGCGCTTTATAGCTGTCCACCTTTTCTTGATCGAAAATATCGATCTCGAGTTTGGCCAGAACTTGCCGCAGACGCCCCGGAATCTTCATCTCCTTACGTAATGGCGTATAGCCAAGCAGCGCCTCAGCCTCCGCAGCCAGTTTCCGCCGCGGGTCGCTCAGGTCAACGTCATCGGCTTCAACCTTTACTCGCGTGAGCATTCCGCGCGACGGCTCTTCAACAATTTTTTCTGGAACCATTTTCTTACCCAGCGGCGATTGCCTCATACCGTTCATATAGTAGTAGTAGAAGCTTCCGTCGAAAGCAACATCCTGTAACGGATGAATGGCTTGGTTCGAAGCTCCTACCCTTATTGGCGCTTGTTCAAGCAGCTCTGCCGTTGTCAACGGAGCCGCATTCGCTAATTCCATCAAATTTGGCATGATCCTCTCCTCCCGATCAACAATTTTTAAACCTCGTCTTGATTACCATGCTGGGCCCAAATGCATCATCCAAGCATCGCGCACATGCTCGTCGAAGTAGGCATAAGGCATCCAGTAGCCGCCGCGGTCTGTACGTCCGGCCGCCGAGATTCCCCACTCGCTTCCCCATGAATTTTGAACAAAGACTCCACCGTGGCTGCCATCTGGAAACTTGATCTCGTCGTCGTAGTCCATCGCATGCTGCGCATGGCCACCCAACAGCTTTTCACTCGCCGCCGGCATCGGCATAAAGCCGGTCTTTGCCAGCTCGCTTCCTTCAAAACTATCGTATACATCAATGCCCATGCCCACCGAGTACCCTGAAGCGATCGACGCCTTAATCTCTTTGAGCGAGGGTAAAAAATGATAGGCGCCGCCCTGGTAGATCAGCGCCTCTTTGTATTGCTCATCGCTGGGCGATTTTGAGTAGTTGGTATCGGTATAGGGCTCCTCCGACTCCAAGCAAACCCCTTTTTGATTCAGTGTAATAAAGGTTTGGTGAATCGTCGAACCCACATCCTGGCCCAGCTCTCCGCCAGCAATCAAATTGCACAAATAAACAAAGGCGGCAGAAGCCATAAAATTGCTAGGAGCTACATTCTTTTCTTTTTCAAACAAATAGAGCTTTCTATAAAGCGCGTCGCGGTACTCGGCGCCTAGCTGCCCGGTACAAGATCCTTCCTGTCCCTGGTCGCGAATCTTGCCCATCCATTGCGATGTCGTTGCTCGCGCGGGCAATTGCAATTGCGCCGGCGCGCGCAACGCCAACAAACTTCTTGCGGGAGAAAAAGCGTTGTCGCGGTAAAGCCCGTATCGCCGCCCATGGGGCGAAGTTAGCAAATAATTTGCCATAAGATCCTCCAATGTTGTGGCGGCCTCGCAACTGCTTGTGCACCCTGTCATTGGCATTCAGCGCAGCAAGAGCAGGGAAGCCGCCATCTGGGAGCGCCAAAATTAGATTTTGGCCGCTGCTAGGTCCAACTTCACGCACTCGCTATTCCATTGCGCCTTGTAAGCGCCTGGCCAAGTCGGATGCAAAAAAGTCGGTCCGGTCAGTTTCACAGCCTTGTAATGCGGGCTGTTCACAACTTTTTGCCGGTTTGTAACTTGCGCCGTGGTCGTCAATTGTACGGTCAACCCAAATGAACTCATAATGGTTTCAATGGCCGCGACGGCAATGTCTACCAAGGCGGAGTAGGTCGCCGTTGTCGGAATAACAGCCAGAACCGCTTCAACCGTATCCAGAGCGTCCGTTACGATTGCAGAAGCACTACCCGTTTTCCAACTTGCTTCAGCTTGCTTCAAGGCGGCAATCGCGCTGTCCAGAGAGCTGACCCAAGTCGAGCTGGAATCAGCTAGCTTTAAAATCGCCGCCAATGAATCAAGCACAGAGTTAATGGCACTGGTTACGTTAAAGGTACAGCCTTCCATCAGAACAGTAGAAGGCAGAAGACTGGCGACGGCTCCGGCAACAGCCGCATTTTTCATAAAAATTCGACGGTTCATATATTCCTTTCATAACTTAATTTGCGCTGCCCATGGGCTGCCCGCCGTAGGTTGTGTAACTTGCGCCGCGTTGTAAACTTGCGCGGGCATCGCGGTTGAAGCCGTGTAACTCACGTTATTCAGCTCACTCTTTCCTGTCTCGGAGCTTTGGTCTGTAAATGCCCACGGCATCATTCCCGCTGAGGGGCGATACGCCGCAGAAGTAATCGTTTCTGAACCTTGCTCTTCCCTAGCTTGTCCTAAATCTACAAAACGGGCAAGAGCTAATTCCGTTGCCCCCAATGACCGGTTCTTTATCATAAGGGGAGCTAAAAAGGTCGAACCACAATTTCCACTTGCTCCAAGCGGTCAAGATACTCGGGTGGAATCGATCGCGCGGCTAAAATCGAAACCTCAGCCGGCGTAGCCGCCAATTGCCGTGTAACATCCGTTAAAATAGTTGACTTTTCGGCCTCTTCGCTGCCGGCCGCATCTTTCTTGGGTTTTGGATGAAACAACACGGCGTACTCAAACAACTTTCCCTTTGCCATTTAGGCTCCCTTCCGCTCGTATTGCTTGCGGCCACCGATACGAGCGGTCTACGGTGCGCCGTTAGTCTGTACCTGCGCTTTTTCCTGTGGCCTGCTTGATGCAATAGTGTGACGGCGATTGGGGCTCTGTGCTTTCAAAGATGTATCCATCTTTGCCGATAACCAAGTCGGGGGTAGCTGTGCTGATAAATCCAGTGAAATAATAATTAGACTTATAAGCGTGGCGGTAACCTTCAGGGCACTCATACACTGTCTGCGTAGCAGGGATTTGTTTCTCTGTCGCTGGTACGATTGTAGTAGTATCAATTAACTCACCTCCTTCTTTGCGTCAGTACGCTATTCCTTACCTAAAAACCGATCTAGTAACTTGTGCGCGCATGCCTGGCCACAAAGATGTTGCGTTGTGGTCGCATTTAATGTTTCCGCATTTGCGTCTTTCCAGCGCATGATCTTCAAGTCGTACAAAGACTCCACGGCCACAAACCATCGATTGGTTTCTTTGCGCTCTGTATTGCAAATAGAGCAAAGATACGTCCTTCGAATCGTCATAGCGGAAACCGTTCCCGCCGAGCCGCGACTAACAAATCGGCCGCCTCAATCGCTTTTGTGGCTTCCGTACTGCTTGCACTGCCATCCAATAGGCATTCCACGCACTCTGACCAGAACTCACGGTCGCATTCCATACGATAAGATTGTTCATTCAACAACCTCATCTTCTCGCGTCTTTCAATCCTTTCTTGTCGGTTTTGGCTCATCTTTAAGCACCTCGTGGTAATTAATCCTCACGCTGCCTTTGCGTATATTGCACATGGCATGCGCCGCGCCATTGTACGGCTCCATCTTTCCCGTCTCGCGATTGAAACGCTCAATCCGATCATCTCGGTGCCCGGCATCGTAACCTCGACCATCCTGGTGCTCAAAAACGGCATCCGCCAGCCGTAACTTACCAGGACAATTTTTGATATACCCCTCCAAGCAACAACGGCGATTTTGGCGTTCCCACATCTCCCGAAGCCGCCGCATATACTCGTCACGGCCTTCCTTCGTCAAAAGGTTAAGAATTTCTCGGCCATCTTTTAAAATACGAATTGTAGGCAGCAATTCGTTTTTCATTTTGAGTTCACTTCTTCGCTTAACGCATCAGGATCTTTGCAGGTTACCCAATGTCCCACGGCTGGCGTATCTTCTGTCGGCATAGGGTTCATAGGGATGTTGCGGCTTTGCGGTGTCAGCCACCATTCAATCGGAACTTGGCAAATAATGCACACGTCATGATCTAAAAACCGATAGCCTGCCGCCCGCAAGCCATTTGCATTACCAGGAAAAACCATCATATTTCCCTCGAAAAAATGGGGAATTCAATCACGTATTGGCGTCGAATTCCCCCACCGCCGCTTTTGCAAGCTGTTGAAGCTACCCGCGTCAACAACTTGTTTGCTACGCATGCGGCGAAAGGCTTTGTCCATCCAACTTATCTCCGCAACAAATCGTCAATATTTCTCCCATATCACGAATGTGAACGGCCAACAGCTCTTGCAGATTTTTCAATTCCTCAAAACTCTCGGCATGAGTTACCGCCTGTGTTAGCCGCTGAATCGATTCCGTCAAAAAGCCCACCAGCGTTGGACGATCATGAAATTCTGCGATCATCAGTTCAATCGCGTACCCTTCATCATCAATACCGTGCTCTTCCTGCCAATCCTTCAATCCGCGCTCAATCACTTCCCGCTGCGCTTCCTTCACACGCCATTTCATGGTGACGTACACTTCGCCTAACGGCTTATTTTCTTGTTTGGCGGTTTCCAGTACCAGTTCACCTTCAAAATCCCGCGCGGTCATCGTGGCGGCTTTTTCAACAATGGCTACATCCTGGCGCGTCTCCATGGGTGCTACCGCCAACTGTTCGGCGTTTTCAATCGACATCGCGATGAACTGCTCTTTAGTCAAATGTTGAAAGCGCTCCGCCAGGCCCACCATCTTGTACCAGGTCGAACGGCCAATTCCCGTTGAAGCACGATAGCTCTTTTCGCTGGCATATCCCAGAATTTGCCAAGCGTTTGTGGTGCGCAAAAATGCGCCTTCCCAACCAATTTCCATCGACTGCTTACTAGCTCTGTGCCATGCCTGCCGTATGCAGCAATCACTTTCTTTCACTCGCGCTTCAAGATCAGCGTTTGCGGCCAGTAATCCTTGCGGCGGCAATGTGGCATCAACCATCTGCAAACTTAGCCCTTCACTTGCCATGCTTACCTCCTCATTCTTCCTTTTCATTTACTTCGTCCGCCATATTCTCAGCCCCCAATCGTCGTACTCCGCCATAAACTCTTTGTTGTTTTTCAGCCCGTAAAGATACACGGCAACGCTCGATACCGGCGGAAATTTGCTGTTATCAGCGTTGGGAACATGAATAGAATCCCCCGTTTCCATATGCACTAACTCCGGCACAATTTCTTCGGCGCTTGGTTTGTCCGTAGACAATAAAAAGTTTTTTTCAATCGCGATCGTCATGCGCCCTCCATGTGGTTAAATAACGGCGCATCATTTTCAATTCGCCGCTTCGCCATCGCAACATATTCTGAATTCAATTCAATTCCGATAAACTTACGACCATAACGCAAAGCCACAACGCCCGTGGTCCCCGAACCGCAAAATGGATCAAGTACCGTACTACCGATCGAACTACCCGCTAAGATGCATGGCTCTACTAATTTTTCCGGGAAGGTAGCAAAATGCGCTTCAGAAAATGGCTGCGTCGCGATTGTCCACACACTTCGCTTACTGCGAGTTTCAACAAGATCTTTTACCGCTAAGCTAAAGCTGGAATTTTGTTTAGAACGAACCGCCTCGCGCCAGCCTGCTCCGCGACCAAATGCCGCGCCGTGCGCGCTGCGTTCTTCTTGGGGATTTGCTTGCGATCCTTTTTCGCCTAAAGGCCGCATCCCAGCTCGCTGCTCTGTCGGCACGGACTTAGCTTCTGGATTGGCGCGCAGTTTACGCGCTTCAGCACTGTCATGCCGCAGCTTCGGTTCGTAGCCAACAAAGCCTTTTTCACGGCCGTCTTTGTGGAAAGAGCCATGACCGCCATTTCCTGTGCTGGTATCCCAACCGTCTGGCGTTCTCCATTTTGCTTTAGGATTTACACCATGGCCGCGCGCATGCGCATTGCCAGTCACCGGCTCACTAATTGCCGCTTGATCGTAAAAATAGTGCTGCGCTTTTGTTAATAAAAATATATATTCGTGCGCTTTAGTGCAGCGATCATGCACGCTTTCAGGCATCGGATTCGATTTATGCCAAATAATATCTTGCCGCAAATACCAGCCGTCATCACGCAACGCAAATGCCAACATCCATGGCATGCCAATTAAATCTTTAGGCTTTAAATGGCAACCGCTCCTGTCGGGATACATTAATGTCCTCGGCACACCACCTTCCACACAAGATTTTCCGCGATGAAAACCATTTCGGCTGTTATAGCAATCTCCCATATTCATCCAGCACGTGCCGTCTTTACGCAATGCACGCCGCACTTCGCCAAAGATTGCCACCATTTTTGCTACATATTCTTCAGGTGTTTTTTCCAATCCGATTTGCTGATCCACGCGCACCGCGCCACATTGTGCGCATACATCGCGGTATTGAAGCTCAGTTACCTCACCTTGCTTATGGCCACCACCACGGAACCGCTCGCCCAATGCCGCCAGCCCCAAACCCGTACGAATGGTAGAAGCAACATGCTTGCAGTTAGAATCGCCGCCAGCCCATGTGGCAGTACCATAATCTCGCAAGCCCCAATACGGCGGCGACGTAACAACACATTGCACCGATTCATCTGGCAGCCTTCGCAATTGCTCGATCACATCGCCCTCCAGAATTTGGAACATCGCTCTCCACCGCTATCTGCTAACCGCGTACTTATTCCTTTTGAATGACAATTGCGCCATGCGATCTTCCGCATCCCACCGCAGCGTATCCAGTTCGCAAATTCGACTTAGCGCAACATTCCGATCAAGCACGTACTCATCGGCGGCCTTGGCCAGCGCTCGCCGAAACAGCTTTAGCTCTAGCGGATTCATCGAAACCGTCACTCGCACTTCCGTCATGTCCATACCTTTCATGCGATCAATCAACCCAATTGGGCTTGGTAACGCCATGAATATTCGGATCAAAAGGCATAACATTTTCCAAAGGAGCTAACTTTAAGTTGCCGCCCTCGTGCTGAATGGTGAATGAAATGGGCTCGCAAGACTCTGCCGCCTTGGTTTCAAACTCCGCTCTGCGCCGCAACTTTTGTTCTCCAGGGTTTTCTACCGTTAGACCGATGCTCCATTCAGTCCAACCGTAAATCGCGCTTGCTCCACGGATTCTTGTAAAAAATCTTCCCCCGGCATTTTCTTTACTCACATGGTGCACAATGCCGATCGAGCATTCCACATCCTGCCCAATCTTGCCGATCTTCTTTACCACCTGCGCCATTTCGCCATTATTGTTTTCATCGCGGTTATGGATGCGGTTCAGCACATCAAAAACCGCGAATTCTATTTGCCGATCTTTTAAATCTTGAATCATGTTTGCAACTTGCTCATCATTGTCAACGTCAAAATCGCCCAGTTGCTCGCGCGTGTTGATCCATAACCATCCGGTCACGTCTTCCCGTAAACCCTTGCCGCGCAATAACGCTTGTACGCGCACCTTTGTCAGCACGGGCGAATCTTCGCGGCTTATGTAGGCAGTGCGCACGCGGCGCGGCACCCGTCTTCCCAACCACGGCTCGCCCGCCGCTAATGAAATCAACAAATCGAGCGCCGCCAGCGATTTTCCTGTCTTAGGCTCCGCAGCGATCAAGCCGTTACCGCCCATTTGAATCACGCCATCCACCAGCCACTCAATTTCCGCATTGGCTGTTTGCGCCCATTCCACCGCATCCACAAGCCAGTTTTCTCGTTCAGTTGATTTTGTCCAGATTCTGGATTCACGAATACGCTTTTCTAATTCGGCTACTGAGTGACTTTGCAAAAAATCACTAACATCGCTTTTTTCCGGCAACTCGGGGAAGTCGACGATGCGCACGGCATAGGCATACCTGGTAATCGCCGCCGCCGCCGTCTCGGCGTAAATTCGTCCAGGCTCGTCATTGTCGGCGAAGATAATTACCTGCTTGCCGGTGAAATACGGCGAATAAGAATCTAGCCATTTGGGCGAATGCCCCTTTTGCCACGCGCCGTCAAAGGTCGTCGTCGCCGCAATCGAAAAAGCGTGATCGGCAAACAAATTAGCGTCAATTAGACTTTGGCAATCTTTCTCGCCTTCTGCGATAAAAACTAGACTTGCCCTTATCAAGTCGGGCAAGTTGTAAAGAATACGCCGTGTACGGTTGCCTTCCCTGGAATCAATTCCCAACTTCCATTCGCCGTTTGCTGGATGAAATATGCGAAAAGTCTTTTCACCGATCTCAGGTTCATAGCGCCGCTTTTGAAAGAGCGTCAGCCCGTTTTCATCGCGGTAATCGTAAATGGCAGATGGAATCCCAAGGTTAGCTTCGTTTTCATACCAACTGGCCGGCGTTGCTCCGGTAATCTGCGCGACATTCGCTTCCGCTTGCTCCAGGGAGCATGATGAAAATCTTGCTTCAAACTGAAAGAGATTGCCTTTCGCGCCGCAAGCATGGCAGTTAAAGCCGCCGTTGCCGTCAAGGAAAAGCGTGCACGATGGATTTTTTTCGTCATGGAAAGCACAGCGCACGGCAACTTTTTCGCGCGCCGGAATCCTTTGCCCTGGATGCCGATGCTCGAAATAGTGCCGAATTTGCTCAAAACTAAGCTGCATTGCTTCCCTCCAGTTGCGAGTTTTTTATTTTTTTCACGTTGAATTTTCGTAAGCTCGCATCCCCTTTTTCATTCCCCACATTGACGATTTTTTCCAAATTCCTTCGCCAAAAAACTTTTGTGCGCCCATCGGCGCGGTACGCAATTTGTCGGCCTTGGCGCAAGCCTGATAAGCATTCCAAGCGCCTATCATTCCATCCCGAATGGCATCCATTTCCCCTGGATGGGCTTTTAATTCAAGCTCAGCTTGCTTTGCAATCTGATCGACTGCCCATTGGTTTGTAATATTTGTTCCTTCGATTACAGCTCGCGCAATCATCCACGCTTCGTCCATGGGTTTTTCAGGAGAAACGCCCTCCGCAGGAGACAAAAAAGCATTTTGTCCGCTGCGCGGAGGGCTTTCTTTTTTAAACGAGGTCAAAGCCGAAGCTGAAGCTGAAAAAGAAACTGAAGATGAAGATGAAGATGAAGATGAAGAGGGGGGGGTACCCCTTAGCAATTCTCCTGGTTGCCCCTTGAGTTGCTCCTTAGATTGCCCCTTAAGGGTAAAAATCAACTCTTTTTGAAGTTGAGGGGAAAGAATAAACCATTCTCCTAAAGCAAATTCTGCGTATTTTTGATGAAGTTCTGCTTCAGATGTGCCCATGTCTTGAACATATTTAGTTGCCAAAAGAGTTAGCGTATCGCCTTTATTTTCATAACGTAGTTTGTAAAGGCGCTTAGTCGGATTAACACTAATTCCTATCTTGATTCTGCTGTCAGATTGCCGTTGTATTGCATAAACAAAACCAGGCTCGTTATAGTCCCGACCAAGTGCAGGATTACCACCGCGTTTTCCATCCTCCGTTTGCTCCTGACGCCTTGCCTCATCACGCACCATACGCCGACAAATAATTACCCCTTCATCTTCCCTACCATTTACCCCTTCGGCGGGCACTTCAGGGTACCCCTTAGATTGCTCCTTAAGGGGCAATTCTAAAGTGACGACATTTGAACGAATTAAACGATCGATAGTTTCATTAAGTTCGTCAAGAGGAAGCCCAAGAACTCTGGCTAATGCTATCCGTGGCATTGGTTGACCGTTAAGCATTAACGCTCCTCGCCTTTCGGATTCGTGCATTAGGCAAAGCATCTCAAACCACACTCCTCGATCGTGGTAATTGAGCGATTGAACGCCGAGATCTTTTCGCCAGTCGCCGGGATAAAATTGGAATGCGGGCAATTTACTCATTGTTTTCTCGATCTTGTTTACGATTTTTCAATACTCCGCCTACATATCGAGCACATTTATCCCGCCGACTCGTTGGATTTCCTGTACCGAGATCAGAAAATTGAGCTTTTGTTGCGCATTTATTAATCGCTAATTCAACTTCTTCGTACCCGTATTTGTTAAACCATTGGTTCCATGTTGTTTCGTTGGGTGATTCTGCTTCCAATAACGTTGTCCACATTTCCGTTAATACGTTGCGCAATTGGCTATAAAGACCATCACGTTTTTCTTTTGCTTCAAGGTATCGCTGTGCTTCAACAATTTCTTGTTGCGCTCGAAGAAACATAGGATTTGCGTCGGGCCGAGGCGCAATTGTCGAAATAACTTTTGCGGATTTGCCGCCGTTGCAATCCCTGCAGGACGTAATTAAATTCGTCAGATCATCGGAACCGCCTTTTGCTCGCGGGTGAATGTGATCCAACTCCAATACAACTTCTGGTGGCCGTCGCCCGCAGTATTGGCACGTAAATGCATCACGAGCAAAAATTTCAAAACGAACGGACTTTGATACAGCCATTTCATCGCCTTTGCATTATTTATTACCATTCCGTTTCGAGGTAGGCTTCAATGAACGCTTGCGCTGCAGGAACGCAGATTGCATCGCCCGCCAGACGAAGTTCCGCCACTCTGCCGGAATACCTTGCAGCCAAAGGGAATGAGCCCCGTCTAACTGGCCGAAATCGCCCATCCCGGCATCCGATCCAGTCAGCATCTCGCCAGAAGCCGTTAAGCGAACCGGGCCCGCAAACTTCACTGCATGTTCCAAACTCGCTGTGTGTTTCCTGCCGTCCAGCATTTTCCCTGTTGCATCCATTACTTCCGTCGACACCGAGCGGTCACCGTTCGGTGTACAGGGTGTCGGCCACGCCGCCAGCGCCACTGTTTTCCGGCTGCTGTCGTTGTTCCCCGCTTCGTTGTATCCGTTCTGCGCTGGTGTCCCCGCCATCGGCGTCGACCAGCTCGAAAGCAGCACTTCCTCCGATAGCTTGAGTTGATGTCCCTGTTCGATCCGCTTCGCCGCTTTCTTTGGATCGCTGTAATCCCCTCCGCCATTCAGTCTCGCGTTGGGACTGCGCCAACCAGTAAAGTCTTTGTCGGATGTGCGGCGCGCCGACGCTGCACGCTCCAAATACGATCTTCCCAACGGCGTAGTCTTGTGCTTCCAAGTCAGATTGAACAAGGTCGAGCCAGCCGTATCCAATCGCTGCACGAACTTGTTCTCCAAAGATGACTGCAGGTCGGCACTCGCGGATGAGTCGCATCCAATCAGGCCAGAGGTGACGAGGGTCTGCAAACCCTTGTCCTTTGCCCGCCACGGAAAAACTCGGGCATGGCGCGCTTCCTGTCCAAACTTCGCGTTCGTCTGGCCATCCTGCTTGCCGGAGCGCGAGCGACCAAAATCCGCCTCCAGCGAACCAATGGCATTGGGTGTATCCCACAAGGTCGCTTGCTCGTACTTCGGTAATACTTCTGGCATCAACATCTCCATCCGCAATGGCATTAGCTTTAATAGCCTCTCGGATAATCTCGGCTTTTAGTGGATCGCATTCGTTGTAATAAGCAGACACAACAGTCCAATGCTTCAATTGGCAGGATTAATATGATTGGCGCTCGTTAGCTCGTTCGATAATCCATTTTTGGACGTCGCGGGTTAGCCACCCTACCGAATGAGTACCAAGTTTCACCGGCTGAGGAAAAAGGCCAGCTCTCTTTTTTACGTCGATCGTGCCAGTGCAAACGCCCAGCATTTCAGCAACCTGATTTTTACGCAGGATAAAAGGAAGGTGAGTTTGTAAGATAGATTTTTTTCTTTGGCGAGCCATGGATGAACCCCACAGCCATTATCGATACTTTGATTTTTTTTACAAGAGGAGTCGAACGGTGCAAATCTAAGTGACCCAAAATTTAATTCGTCTTTATTTATCTAAGTTCTAAATGATCTTAAAGGTCGAAAAGAAATAGTCGTAAATGAACTTAAAAGTCTAACCCTTTGGGCGGCTGTTTTAGGGGGTTATCCACAGATTTTTCCACAGCCGCCCTTGGGTTTTAAGCGACGATCTTCAATCTATGATCGCCTTGTTCTCTCAGCTCATCCAGGGTATCAGCCCACTGCTGCATCATAGCCGTTCTATCTTCTAAATACAATGCAAAGTTATAAGATGCCGACACCTTATCTTGCTTTACGTGCGCTAACTGCAATTCGATCTGTTCATGGTCAAAACCGTGCTCATGCAACCAAGTTGAGGCGATCGAACGCCAGCCGTGGCCGGTCATTTTCCCCCTGTACCCCATGCGTTCAAGCGCCTGCAAAATTGTGTTGTTGCTCATCGTGCCATCGTGATTAAAATCTTTTGGAAACAGTCGGCCACTTTCACCTGTTAGGCCGTGAAGGCGCTTGAGTAAAGCAAAGGTTTGAGTAGCCAGCGGCACAATATGCGGCCGGTTCATCTTCATGCGTTCGGCCGGAATGCGCCATTGCTTTTGCGCCCAATCAATTTCATCCCAGCGGCCGCCAATCAATTCGCTCGTACGCACAAAAGTAAGACTTAACAGATCCATGGCAATCCGCGTCAGCGCGCTGCCGCTATAATTCCGCATATCGCAAAGCAACGCAGGAACCTCGTTAATCGACAAATGCGCTAAATGCACAATTTGCGCCTTGCTCAAAATGCGATCGGGCCGAATGCCGGCGGCTGGATTCATCGGGATTAATCCGCGGTCGCAGCCGAATTCATAAATCTGATTAATAGTCTGCAGCATGCGGCGGGCAATATCGCGCGCGCCGTGCGCATCAATCGATTGGATTAACGCCACAATTTCAATGCGGCTGATTTTCATCGGCGGCTTTTTACCAATAACCCCAAAAACATTCAGCATAAGCCGCGCTTCCATTTGCGTCGCATAACGGGGCGCCTTGTCGGCCTTCCACCAGTCGAGCCATTGCCGCGCCAGCCACTCAAAGGTAAATGCTGAGGTTTTTTTTTCTTCCACCCGTTCCACTTTTTGCTGCTCTTTGGTTTCTTTCCGCACCGCCATGGGATCAGTACCTTGCGCTAAAAGCAGCCGCGCATCCATATGGCGTTTTCTTGCGTCCAATAGCGATACATCCGGATATTTACCCAAAGCGATCTGTTTCTGTTTACCGTCAAACCGATATTTCCAGCGCCACAGTTTGCCGCCGGCTGGCGTTACCAGTAAATACAATCCACGATGGTCAAGAATGCGATATGGCTTTGTGTCGGGCTTTGCTTTTTCGCACTTAAAATTAGTGAGTTCCATTCTCCATTTCTCCTCGGTTTAGTCCTTGTGTAAACGCGTTTGCTTTCCGTACCAGACCCCTATTTTTTCCCGAACTCGTAAATTCGTTGAATGATCTGCATATCCAGTTGGTCAGTTAAATTTGCCAAAAGCAGAGAATCCGTTGTGCTATTAAAAATTTCGGGGTAGCGCAAACCAATCTCATGAAGCCACCACGCAAACCAGAGTTTTGCGCATTTGCTAAATAATTGCTTTCGCCCCTGAGCGGCATTTTGTTGTAGCGCTTTCGTCTTTCGTTGTAACGCAATCGCCTTTAGTTTTTGCTTTATTTTCTTCCGTGTTGCCATCGGATCGGTTCCGGTAGCGAGTTCCGCGCGAGCTTTTGCATGCAGCGTCCGGGCCTCAAGTAACGAAACCTTAGGATATTTTCCGAATGCCATTTGTTTTTGCTTGCCGTCAAACCAATACTTCCAGCGCCACAACTTGCTGCCAGTGGGCATGACAAGTAAATGCAGACCGCCCCAATCAGCGAGACGGTAAGGTCGCACCGCAGGGCGGGCATTTTCGCATTTTAAGTCGGTCAGTCCCATTTCTCTTTAAGCCTGTTTATTCTTCTCACCAAATCATGCCGTTGCATCTGTCCGATGCACTGTAGATCTATTGCTACCGCAGTAATCAGTCCTCCCCCTTACACCATCCTTGTTGCATCTGTTCGATGCACTTAAAGCCCGTTACTACAGACATCGATGGGATAGTTCCGGACCCATGCATCCAGTTGCATCTGCTCGATGCACTCAAAACCCGTTGCCACTCAAGCCTTCGGTTATTTGCGTAATTCCGATTCGTTGCATCTGCTCGATGCACTAAAAGCCCGGCGCTACACGAACGTCGGGCAACTCGAGTTGACTACTCCGGTTGCATCTGTTCGATGCACTCAATGCCCGTTGCTACTTCGGCCATTACGATAAACATCCGTACTCTTAAGGTTGCATCTGCTCGATGCACTCTAAGCCCGCTGCTACCATGCTTATTCTTCTCAAGAAGAGAAGGGGCAGGTTGCATCTGTCCGATGCACTGCAACTTGCATACGATCCATACACGCAAAGCAAACCACGGACTTGCATGTGTTGCATCTGTCCGATGCACTCAATGCCCGTTGCTACGCTGGATCTTCATTCTTGCTCATCGCTTGAATCTGTTGCATCTGTCCGATGCACTCAAAATCAGTTGCTACAATCTTGGCCGCAACAAAAATGACTGAGACGAGCGGGTTGCATCTGTGCGATGCACTGTAAACCTGTTGCTGCTCCCGTCTGGAGGCATTGTGGCTGATTCCAAAATTGTTGCATCTGTCCGATGCACTCAAAATCAGTTGCTACAATCTTGGCCGCGACAAAAATGACTGAAACGAGCGGGTTGCATCTGTGCGATGCACTTTAGCTCTGTTGTGCCGTCAGATCCTCGCTCTTACGTCGTCCGGTAGTTGCATCTGTCCGATGCACTCAAAACTTGTTGCTACGCAAGCAAGCATGTCCTATTTCGTGAGCAATCGTGTTGCATCTGTCCGATGCACTTAAAACCAGTGACAACGCATGCTTCTCAAGCCTAGATGTAGTCAATAACAAGTTGCATCTGCTCGATGCACCCCATAATTTGCAAAGACCGCTAAGGCATTTCTGGTGCCTCATATCCCTAAGGACACTTCCATTATACATAAAATGCCCCCAAAAAGTGTCCTATTGCATCGATATTTCAAAAAGCCTCGGCACCAAAAATAGCAAAAAAAATGCCAACAAATATCGCCCCTTGCAAAAAACTATCCTTATGCTTTTAGGTCGAGGTTGAACAGAATGTCAGAGGGAATATTCGCGGTAAGTCCTTTATTTTGAGTATATAAAAGGTAGGAAAATGGTCGAGAAAGGTCGAGAAAAGTTTTAGGATTAAGGGGGTGAAAAAGTGGTATTGGCTCCTACCTGAGGAGCCAAACATTCATTGTTTTCAATAACTTACAACGACAAAATCGAAAATAGCACTAAATATAACACCAAACAAACAAATGGCCGATCACCAGTTTGATCGGCCACAAAATCCTGCTGTTTCAGAAGGTTGCATCTGCTCGATGCACTCAAAACTCGCTGCTACGTGTGGGAGCGCTACTGCCCAGCCAGTAATGATTCGTTGCATCTGCTCGATGCACTGTGATTGTACCGTTCAAGGTTGCGCCTGTTCGGCGCACTATAGAGCGTCCAACCCCATTAACTTCCAGCAGTCCTCACATACGATAGCCATATCGTCATCGCCGTCGCCGACCTTAGAGTGAGCATTCTTTACGCCAAACAGGCGCTCAGCTTCCGCGTCGGCTTCTTCGTCCGTGCTCTCATTTTCAAATACTTCGCCGCAATTTTCGCACGTAAAAGTTCCATTGCTCATTGCTTCGTCCTCGGTGTTGCACCTGTTCGATGCACTGTGTTGCGCTTAATTTTAAACACAAGATTGGGTCTAGAAAAAAGCGCGACACACTGATCTTCCTTACAGCGATCCATCCGCGTCGTTATCCCCGAAGTGCCCTTGCGGAATAACCGACGCTAGCGCTTCATCATCCAAATTTTCTAGAGGCAAAATTGGCACGTCTTTCGGTGCTGGCACAATTATCTTGTGCTCAAGTGTTTTTACATACGCTTCTAAGTCCGACATGCGAAATTTGTGCATATATTTGCCTGTATCGCCCATTGGAAAGGCGATCGAGGGCAAGATTCCGCGTCGCGCCATACGACGAATGGTTAAAGGAGCAAATCCAAGGTACTCTGCCGCCTCAACTGCACCAACCAGCGGTTCTAATTGACGATTAGAACAAGTTACCTCCATGGCATCCTCCTATTACCTGCTTGGCCCGTGGTAACTATTTAGGGAAAAGCTGATTCAAATTAACCCTTTTTGAACTATTTTTCAACGGTTAAGTAAGAAACGCTGTGGAAAAGTGGAAAAAAGTGCTGCCTTACTATGTTACGGTGCCGAGCCGCCACCGAGGAAGAGTCGGCCCGGCACCGCGCATCGGCACCAGTTCACAGCGGAAGGGGTCAATTTTTCGCCGGCAGCCGAATCGCGCGTATCTGAGGAACGCGCTAGATCCATTGAAGAGAGATTTTTGTTCAAAGTCAACCCCCCTTTTTGAACCGACTACGCGCGAAAATGAACCTTCTCGGTTTTGTGCACTACAACGCCCGGAATCGAAAATCCTTCCCGATCAGCATCCGCCCGCTTGTCCAGGTAGCGTTGGTTTGGAAGCAGCGCTACGATCGGCGCTTCGTTCGCATCAACCGCATGTACTAGCTTGGGGAAGTCCACGACTTCCGCATGGAAGCGCATACGGTCCACCTTGCCACGCATTTTCGCTGGTATCGCGTTCTGCATGATGGCAGGTGCTGGCATCTCACCTTCCGCATTCGCTGGTATAGTCGCTAGCATCGTCTGCATATGCTCCGCATCGGCTTCCGCATGTACGCGCTCGAACTCCTGAATTGCGGATGCCAACGCATCCTTACTGGCGCTTACCGCATCCGCATCCGCATGCTCCATATCCAAAATTGGCTGCTTCAGGTGGTCGATCGCTTGCTTGATCGGCCTATAAAACTCAGTGACGCTCTTCGCCAGCACTTGCAGCAGTCTTCCGGCTTCAATTGCCTTTTCATAATCGTCGACACTAGCGATACCAGCAGTTATGATACCAGCGGAAAGATGAAGTACCGTCTGCACCTCGTGACGCAGCGCCGCTTGCTGAATATCAAAGTCCGTTGGCATCAGCAACTCAGGCTGCGCTACTGTCAATTGCCGCTCAATAGGCTCAGGATCAAAATCAATTTCCATCCCGCTTCTCCTCATGCTGCCAATTTATATCCGTGATTCATTTTCCAAATAGCCGAGTACGCCATGTATAAAAAAGTCTTTTCATCTTGAGAATTGTCGTAATAGATCGGCTTGACTCGGCCGTCCTTTTGAAGGTGCAAAACAACTCGCAAATATCGGTCAGCGCGCTCAATTGACTTTGCCGCTAAAGCATAAGCCGCCGTTTGAAGCGCCCACGTAGGGCTTTCTTTTACGGCCGTTTTAAGATCGATAATGACGTTACGGCGCGCTCCTTGGTATTTAATTGAGCCTCGTTGGTCGTACTGGTAACCAATCTTCATGCCGTAAACGTCGAGAATCCCTTGCTGCTCGCAAGCTCCCAATTGAAATTCCATGTTACGAAACCATAGTTCCGCACCGACAACGTAGCCCATGGCGGCATCGTCTACCGTATCCCAATTCAAGTTGTTTTGAAGGAGTAATTCTATGGCTTTATGTACGGCGATGCCGATTTCCGATTTATGACTTAATACAGTGGGAGCGACATCGCCGTAATCTACGAGGCCCAATATTTGGAAAATCTGCGTAACGCTGAGTATTTGATTTCCCTGTACGTCACGGTAAACATGTCCAACGGGCTCAAACCATCCGCCCGGTATGCTAACCCTATTCGGTATCGTCCTTGGATTCATCCTTTTTCTTCCTTGGGGAAGAAGCCCGAGGCTTGCCCTTGTAAACAAAAATTGCTCGTCCGTTTTGAGGGCAATGAACGCGCAAATCCAAGTGATGGTTTTGGCTGAAATTGCGGATCACATTCGCCGCTTTGTTCGCCAGTAGTACCGTGTCATATTCCTGGGTAACAACGAGAGGCATTCCATCGCTGCCCTTTGATGCATGCCCAGCAGCTTCTACGATTGGCAAATACGGCTCAATATTTGTCCGTTTCGGAAAGGCTGCACTAAATTCCAATGTGTGCATAAATCTTCTCCTCGGCAGGTTTTACCTGCGAGAGAATAATAAATCAATTTATGCGCGCTCCGAAACCATAATTTCTTTCAAGCCCCCGTAAATATTTGCCCACGCTTTCCGCTTCGCGCATTTCCGCATAAACAAAGGGCGGTATTCCTTTCCACCGATAGCGCGAACCATCCGTATACTTTACTTCCATTACCAAGGTTTTAGGATCATAGCCCGTCGCCGCCACATGGCTACTATGCTCTACCGACTCCAAGGTGATGGATATGTTCCGTAAAGGGGTATTAGCGCTCAATTTTTAAGCACCTCGTCCTCATTTAAATAGACGGTCTCTTCCTGCACGTTACCCTCCGCCCATTTGCAAAGCGAATCATAGAGATTTCGCGGCAGATCCGATACGTGTTCCACTCCTAATGGGTCCAAATATTCCCTTTTTAGATCCTCTTCCGTATGGACTTTGTGGATGCCGATGAGCTTATGCAGACGTTGCGCCAGCCCTTTGCCAATGGTTGTACCCTGCAAACGGCTTGCCGTGGTCACTTTTCCTTCCCCGAGCATGTCAGCCACATTCGGCGGTGCATCAGCCAGTACATCTTCTGCGGGTATTGAGACAGACCCTGCAGCGGCTTTATCCTTTTCCAACATTTTCAGCAGCCGTTCGAGGTCTGGTACCACCAAAGTCCGTGTATTTTCGTGCCCAGGGAATAGCGCCCTGGCGCGCTGGCCTAATACATGCCCATCCGGCTCAATCGCCTTGATCTTCGCGATAATCGCTTCCCGGCGAGCTAGCAATTGCTCCGCTTCCGAACTAGGAGCTTCTGGTTGAGAAACTTGACTCGTTTTAACCGGTAACGGCTGGCGCACAGTCTTTGTTGCCGGCGCTGACTGCATATCCTTTTGCACGTCAATGTCTTCGTCAGCAACAATGCCTAGCAAGCTGCAAAGATCGTAACGCCGGTTATACGTCGCATCGGTACCAACATCTTGCCGCGGCCCCGTCTCAATCAGCGCAAACCCATCACCGCACATCCATTCGCCACTTGAATGGATTAAATGCGTGACCACGCGCAGCTGATTTCCAACAAAGATGTTTGGCTGGATAATACCCAGCTCATGTCGCGTCAGCACAGGTAGCGCCATCGCCAACACGTCCGCTAGATCGGCATATTTATAGTAGTAAGTCTTCCCGCTTTTGGGGCTAAAAACCGTTGCCGTCTTGTTCTTTACTACGGGCTTAAATTCTGCCTGAGCTTGAATCAGCGCATACCAGAGATTTTTAATCTCCGCAGAATGATGAAGCGCCGGTATGCGCGATACCACTTTTTGCTCAAAATCGGTCTCTTCAAATTGCTCTACCATGGCTTTTCCTTACTAGCAATGGCAGTCTACCGCAATTTTTTATTTAGGCAAAAATGGCAACAAATAAGTCGATGTAAGTTCAGTTTGTTTCAATATGCGACTTCGTTTTGGCTTGAGCGTGCGTGCGCCGAATGGTTGGTGTCGGCATTACTCCACCACCAAGGTTCAGTTTCTGTCTCAGCTCGGCATCGAGTTTGGTAAAGATTTCCTTGTTCGATTTTAAAAACTCGCGTGCGTTTTCTCGCCCTTGTCCAATACGCTCGCCGGCAAAGCAATACCAAGCTCCAGATTTTTCGATAAGCCCGTTTAGAACCGCTATATCAAGCATGTCGCCCTCGCGGCTAACTCCCTCTCCGTACAAAATGTCGAATTCAGCTTCGCGGAAAGGAGCGGCAACTTTGTTTTTCGCGATCTTGGCCCTGGTTCGATTGCCAATCACGGCTTCGTTCAACTTTACGGAACCGATACGCCTCACATCAATTCGAATCGAAGCATAAAATTTTAAAGCGTAGCCGCCGCTTGTAATCTCCGGGTTGCCGTATCCTTGGTTGATTTTGAGCCGGATCTGGTTAATAAAAATCAGCACGGTAGGCGATTTTTTTAAAACGCCGGAGAGCTTACGCATCGCTTGCGACATTAAACGTGCCTGCAACCCTACGTGCGCATCGCCCATCTCTCCATCTAGTTCGGCTTGCGGCAACAACGCAGCTACCGAATCGACAACAAGCACACTAATCGCTCCGGTCGAAACTAGCTGATAGGTAATCTCCAGCGCCTCTTCACCTGAATTCGGTTGCGAAACCAGCAGATTGTCGATGTCGACGCCCAGCTTCCTGGCGTAGCCGGGATCAAGCGCATGTTCGGCATCAACAAATGCCGCCAAGCCGCCTTCCCGTTGCGCTTGAGCAATGATCTGCAATGCAATGGTGGTTTTTCCTGAAGATTCCGGGCCGAATATTTCCGTGATACGGCCACGCGGTACGCCGCCAACTCCCAACGCCATATCAAGGCTAACTGAGCCCGTCGACACAACATCGATCGGCAGCAATGCTTCTTTCGAGCCCAACCGAACAATGGAACCTTTACCAAATTTTTTTTCAATCAACGCTAGCGCTTGCTCAATACTTTTGGTTTGCTCTTCGGTATTCGTCATGGGGCGCCTCGCACCAGTCCAGATTCTGGACTGTATTTTTTCAGTTTATCGCTGTTCTTTTTATGGTCCGAATAAGTCGAGAAAGGTTTAGAACGGAGTCTAAATTTCAATCTATTTTGCGTTACAAAAATTTGGCTGGACGCAAATTGCGTTTTGTCTTAAGCTGCGCGCATGAGCAAACAAACAAACACGCCAAAATTGACGAAAGCCGATCCGGAATTTTATTCGAAGATTGCGGCGATCGCCGGCCGGAAATTATTAAAGGAACGCGGCACAAAATATTTTTCCGAATTAGCGGCTTCTAGTCATCCCAGAGATTCCTACCATGGTGGCAGACCGAAAAAAGTCAAGGATGCAAGCTGCGCTGTTTAACAATGTCGTGCGGCTCCACGCGTTGCATCTATTCGATGCACTAAAAACCCGCTGCTACTCACGCGGAGCCTGTTTGAGTTGACCATGGATATGTTGCATCTGCTCGATGCACTCAAAACTCGCTGCTACCCGAGCACTAAAGCTGAAGCGACGAAACAAATGAGTTGCATCTGCTCGATGCACTAAAAACCCGCTGCCACGTGCTCATGACGCAAATAATACACTACTATATGCTAGTTGCATCTGTCCGATGCACTCAAAACTCGCTGCTACGTATATCTTCCCGTTGGCCATCTGTACCTCCAATGTTGCATCTATGCGATGCACTAAAAACCCGCTGCTACGAAACGATTTCCTATGGTTCACTTCAGCAACGAGGTTGCATCTTTTCGATGCACTTAAATCCCGTTGCTACGCGCAGAAATCAAAATAAGATCTTCCGATTCCATTTAGGCCACTTGCCCTGCTTCAAGCGCCATTTCTGCCAGTTCTTCATTGCCTTCAAAACGCGAAAGATTTACTGCTGCGTTTTGATCCTGCTTGATTAACCGATGGCAGTTTTCGCATTGATACTGTTCCTTATCAACCGCCGGATTCAGATGATTGCAGAATTGGCATATCCGCGTTGTGTTTTTTGCTTCGTGAACGCTAATCATAATAGCGTATTTTGCCGCTACATTTTTAAGCAGCGTAACGAACCTGCCCACTGCGGCAAATTGGCGATATTTCTGCGAGCGCTTCAAACTTACCGGATCTTCATTGTCATGATGCTGTGACATTTTCGCCAAAAAATTGTTTTCGACAACTAGCCGCGTGATCCCCTTAGATTGCAAATAGCGACATACATCGTTCGCTACTTCCGATTGACCATCGGCTAACCGCCTCACTAGCCGCTTACCAAATTTATCTGCCATCTGTCCAATTTCTTCATCACGTTTTTGCCACTGATCCAATATTTCCAAAACCGAAATTTGCCACTCGGCCAGTTTTCCCTTTTCTGTTTTTTCGGCACGGATCTCCTCCTGCAGTCGCAGCATTCCTCGCCGCCCAGCTTTATCGAACCAATCCGGCAACTGGTCGCCGCCACTCTGCCTCATTAAAAGTTTGGTGTTTTCCTTTTCGTGATCCCGACGCATTTGCAAATAATTACGGATTTCCAAACCATTGAGGTAAGGATCGCCAGCCTTCCAACCAGGTTGAATCAGCTTTATTTGCCGTTTTTCATCGTGCGTCGGCCCCATATTTATGGAATATAGAATTCGTTTCGTTTCATTTCTCGGCGAAAGACCAAAGTCGATCGTCAATTCACGAAAAGTCTTCGTCGCCGGCTCATAGAGCGTTCCAAAGCGCAGCCCACTTCTTGTTCTGCGCCAGCCAATGTCTAAAGAAGCCACTAAGTCGGATGGTATAAAAACAGGATTCTGCACTTCAAGCACCAAGCAAAGCCAAAGTTTGGAATTTTTCCGGGTATCGCCGTCATCGTAAATTAGCTTCCATTCCTTTATATGGGAATTTGGCGGCAAAGGCCGATGCTGAAGAATACCAAAACGATAACTCCACTGGCTATTTTGGCCACTGGGTAGTGTGATTTCCACTTCCCGCAATTGCCGGCGGCCATGGCAGCTGTCTGGCTTTTGTAATTTTGATTTTGGTGCCGGCGGTTCAAAAACCAATCCTGGCACGCCTTTTGGCGTTTCAAGCAGCAGAGTTTCAACTCCGGCTTTATTAAAGTAGTAATGAATGCCCCAATCCCCCGCGCCAGGGCTGTCGGGATATTGAATTCGTGGCCATCCATCAGTCCAAGATACTTTTGTGGTTTTGCGCCGATCAAGTACAGCTTTAAATGCCGTACTTATCGGCCGCTTTTCAAATGGCCGCAAATTCAAGGCTTTTGCTTCGCGATCAATAGTCTCTGGAAGCGTGGCCATAAATTTGTTTAGCGGCGTGTAATCGGGATGAAATTGTTCAGCGAATTTCACTACCGTATCCAGCAATCCTTCCGGTACTGGCAGTTCCTTCTTTGTACGCACCCGCAATTCGCCAATAAAATGCCATAATCCATCCACGCCTGGCGTATCAACTTTTAGTTTAGCCGGATGCTTCATCTTGTCCTTGGATTTCCCCATGGAATCATTAAACTGATCAATCGCAGGCAAAATAGTGCTTTCCACAAACGCCTTAATCTGTTCGGGCGCTTCAGGAGAACACTTCCGACGCGCCTCGCGGCATAGCCACGCCATGTGATTCCAATACTCTTTTTGGCGAGCTACAGACTCTTTTAACCATACTGGAATTTCGCCATCGGTCTTTAGCCCAGGATGGGTAAAGTACGCTCGGTATTTGTAAACGATATTTGTCCAACCATCCTCCGCAGGAAACCTGCGTTCGGTTTGCGCATGGCCACCAATGCGGAAAATGTCAGGACGATTTTCGTCGAAGCGTAAAACCCCTTCGCGCTTCTGCTTGCGCAAATTTCCATCTGGCGCCACCAAAATAAATTGCAGCGTAATCCCCTCTTTTAACGTAAGTCCTTTTGGAATCGGTACCGGATCTACCTTGCCAAATGTTACGGTTTTTGTTTTTATATCAAAAACAATACTGCCATGCGTAAAGGCTTTCGTCGCTTTCAACGAAATTGACGATAAATGCACTTGAACTGTGGTTCCTTCCACTACCGTTAAATGATCGATCATCTCTCCTGCTTTCCCAGTCGCATCTGCTCGATGCACCGCATTTTAACCTTTTGAATTTTGCAAACGCTTGATACCCTTTTGCGCTTCGCGCTTTAAAAACAAAAACCAAATCTCTCCATACTTGAGCCACTCAACGAACCACCAATAAAAGATGCGCCCCTTTTTACCCGCGCGTTTGCACATTGCAACTAGTTCCGCGTGACCTTCGAGCGCATCTTCTTTTGATCTATACCGCCGCTGCTCTTCGTCATAAGGGCCGCCAAAAACCATCGTTTCCCACAAAATCGGCCAATGCGGTTGCTCGTCGCTTAGCTCCGGTTGCTCCTTGCGCAACATAGAAAGAAAATCGTGATCTATCCCAAGAAAAATCGTGGAAACCCATCCTAGTGGCCCTAAATCCGTTTTCAAAAGACGGCGGTGCTTGTCGTCTTCCATCCATGCCGCCCACTTGAGCAGATCCCTTTCTGGAACGGGATTCCCCTGCTCGTCCAATACGTACTTATCGTCTGTCTCGATTTTTATGGGATTGTCTTCCATGCGCGCAATTATATCTTAAACTGCTAATTTTGCGCACAAATAAAAGGGCCGCCCGCTACCGCGCGGACGGCCCCGTGACTCGATTGCCGGATTTGAACCGACGACATTCTGATTACAAGTCAGACGCTCTACCAACTGAGCTAAATCGATAACTTGTACAGCGACGCCTTGCGCACCAGCTCAGCACCATTAACCTAATCCGGACGTTCTACCGCTGAACCAAGGCCGCATTGTTTTTTGGGGCGGCCTGCTGGATTCGAACCAGCGACTTCCGTTTATTTGGTCCTGCCCAGTTTGCTATCGTTTGCTGCGATAAACCTTTGGGTAAAAGCCTCATCCGGCTTTCAGATGCCGGGGTTGAATCTGACAATAAGTTTAAGTCTGAGCCTGGATCGAGCCTTTCGGCCCTACCCAAACTTGGTTTTCTGCGAGTGATCTTTTGCCCGCAAAAGAAAACTAAACGGCTGTTTCAAGCGGCTTGAAAACAAAATCCAGCAAATTCGCACCGATCTTCTTGTCGCTTACGTCAATCGAATGGTCATTGGCCTTGGAACGCGCCTTGGCCACTGCTCGCAGCAAGGTTTCCACCCGATCCAATAAATCCGCCTTGGTGGCCGGCGTAATGAGCGAACTCCATTCCTGTTCCAAAATCGTGCCGATCGGTTTGTCGATCGAAATCAACTGCGTCTGGGCTGGATGCTCTTTTGTCGCTGGCGCCAAAGTAATTACTTGGGGTTCTTTTTTTGTCCGCGGCTTCGTCACATCGCGAGCTTGGTAATAACCACGTCCCCGCGCGGCATCTTCCTTAAAGCCCTTTGCCGGGTCAAGCGTGGGAATGGATTGAATCAGATCCTTCCATTCCACCACGCGCTTTTCCAGTTGCAGCAAAGTAGTTGCAGGTATGGCCTTTAGTAAAATTTCGTCGTCTTCCGTTACCACGTCGGCCTTGGCCTCGGTATTGGCAACGTCCACTTGGTAAGCCACATCCAACGCTTTTGCCAAATCTGACTTAATCCAATTGATCTCGCCATGCACCGAAGACTGAATATCCTTTTGCTCTTCAACCTGCGGCTTTTCCAGTTCGTCGTTAGGCGTAAAGGTCTTGCGCGTTTCCTCAAAAAGGTGACGCTTCTTTTCAAAGGTCGCCTTCAAGTCCGTGCGCTTCTTCGTTGCTTGGCCGCTCAGGTTTCCCTGTACCGCCAGCAACTCGTGCAGCTTGGTCATAGTCTCCTCCCGCAGAACGAAGTATACCCCATTTTGAAACGCGCGTACATTATTTTTTTGTCCAGGATCTGGACTCGCGCTACTGACAGGAACAATCTCTACATTTGTTCCGGCATCCATGGCTTTCGGAACAAGGCATAGCCGCTTTTGTAATCATCTAAAACTGCCGCCTCTGTACGAATAATTTTGTTTGCCATCCGCACAGGAAAGCGAACTCCTAAATAGGCGGTGCCCTCGTTGCGCCAAACACCATCAATTACGTTTCCCGCCTGGTCGGCATTCCACGCGTGATGAGTAGCCATAGGAAAACAATCAGGCAGCGCCATCCCTTCAACATAACTCAACTTTTCTGATTTCGCTAAATATAATGAATGCTGAAAACACGCCTTTGGTGGCCCTTCCCACCCACTATGACTCCACGGGCGCACAGTGAACCATTCGCCGTGCTGAAGCAAAAAATCCTCGCTGCCTAGATATACAAATCCCTTGATCTTTATTTCGCGGCGTATAACACGTATTGCCGCCAATTGACGAACCAAAACGGCTTGTGGTTCATCGAGACTGTCGATTTTTGATTCCCAATCCTTAGTCATCAATTTAAACAATACACACAAAATCACCCGCGCCAACTGCTCACGGGGAATTTTATTTCAAGTAAAAAAAGCCTACTTGGCCTCTTCGCTTTCTAACTTCAAGCTGGGCTCAGCCTTAAGCAAGTTGCATCTGTTCGAAGCACTACTTCATTCCGATATAGGAATCGGTTTGGGTACCCAAATCACCCCAAACATTTTTTTTAATTCCGCCAACGCCAATTTTCTGCGCCGACCCTTTTGGCCCCACGAACAAATATCGATCATGTAAAAGAAAATCAGAAAGAGAATCTGCGCTAACGCATTGGGAATATCTTGCCAATGGTGCGGCGATACTCCCAAGATTAAAAAATCCAGCCAGACAACCCAACCCTGGAGAAAAGCACGAAACATAGCGCCTAACGGGCTTTTTTGAGACGCATAACGTGACTCTACTGGCCGCAAATGCAATACCCACATCGACGAGCCAGAAAACAATCCTAAAAGGCAACCAAGTGTTATGTCTGTACGGGAACAACTGATAATAACCAGAAATACATATAAGGTAATTATCGCTTGTTCAATCGTTTTTTGGCTGATTGAAAACCACTCTTCCAGCCAAACGAGAAGCCCTTCAATTTTGGCGTAGCACCATTGATCGTAAGCTAGCAGCACTTGCATCAAAGCCGTCCTGGGGGAGGTAATCTTCAACTGCGCAACTTAGGACTTCTCGCATTCACTGAAAAAGCCCAAGTTTAGCAAATTCCTGTTCAGCCATTTTTCTTATTGCGGGCTGCAACTGAGCTAACAGTTTACGCCGATTATCAGCTTCCCACTCAAGCCGCGCGGCCAAGGTCATTTTTTTCGATTGCGCTGTCGGGTTTTTCTTCATCGGATTCTCCTCCTCCTTTAAGCCAAGCAAAACTTTGGTCGCATTGCACCCAACGAGAATCTTTCTTTTGCCACCGCTTCATATGCTCCATAAACTGTTCGTTCAAAATGCTTTCCAAAAATAAACCGGCATACGGAGTTACAGTTTGACAGTATTTTATGATTTCCGTCATAAGTCCCTTGCCAGGCCGTGAAACATCGGCACTGGCAAGATCAAGAAACCCGTAGGCTCTTCCATTAACCATATGAAAGCCTGAACGCATATAAAGGTGGATTTCGCTATTCATAATCCAGCGGCGATGGCCAAAGTATGGATTGCTTGGCCGGTCTCGAATGAACGCGTCTATTGCGGCTTTTGTCTCTTCCAGCATTGCTCTACAGAATTTACACTGACGGTTGCAATTTTTCAATTACTTTTTATTAAAAACGGCGGTTACAAATGGCGCCTTTTTCTTTCAAAGGCGATCGCCTGTTGAATCGCCTCCGCGCTAACGTACGGCCACTCGCGCTGAAAGGCTTTAATATGGTCTTCAGAATCGCTTCCGGCACACCAGTCGTAAACATGCTCGGTAGTCAACCGTGTACCGTCAACGCGAATACTACCGCTGCAGATTGCAAGGTTTTTGTCCAGCAGCGGCCATTTTTTCAAAGGCATAGCAACACCTTTTTGTGTATCGGTGCAAACCAATACTGTTGCATCTGTTTCAAAAACTCCGGCGTAATTTCTTCGGTTGCCGGCAGTACCGCATCAATGCCGCAGAGAGGGCAAAGCGCCGTTTGTTCGTCGTCAGTCCACTCAACAATTTGTGCTACGTCAAAAAACTCTAAGCAATAGAAACAGCCAGCTCTTTCAGTGTGGGCAAGCTGCTTCCGGTGAATAAAACTATGCGCCGAATAATACGGCTCTGGGATCTTAAGACCTGGCTGCTGCGACTTTAGATAGGCAGACACAGCCAAATCTCGGGCCTTTTCGCCGCGGTAATCGTACGTCGCACTGCCGCAAAGATTGCAAATCAGCACTGGAAAGGTAGCTTTCAGCGTTACTGGTCTCCGCGATCCAAACTGAAATTCGCACTCTTTGATTTCTTCTCGCAACAAAGCGCTTCCACAATCTGGACACATCAATTGCTCCATGTTTCTCCTCGGTATATGGTGGAGCTGGGGAGGATCAAACCCCCGACCTCTCCCGTGCAAGGGGAGCGCTCTCCCGGCTAAGCTATAGCCCCACATCTCTCAATCCGTCTTTACAATGTTTTTCGTGGCTTACGCTATTTACAAACCATTCTCCGATACCAAAGCGGTGGCCAATTGGTGTACTCGGGATCTCCAGCCCACAAACCGATGCCTTGAATGGCTTCTGTATGCCGCCGCCAATCATTGTCGCTGAGCCCCATATAGGTTTGTTTGCCATCACGATCCCAATCGTAAACTTCATTATGGCAGCACTCGAAACGATGGGGCATTAGCCCCAAATCTTCGTCTGTCCAATGGCAGTGCAACCACATATTTTGTTTACGGCGCATTCCGCGCGCCGCCATCTGTTTATCGAACCGCGCACCAGCCCCCGTAATAGACATAAAAGGGCGTTTATACGATCTGCTCATTCGAAGTGTTCCTTTAGACACTTACAGCATAAGCAGCTCCTTTCCAATCAAAGTTCCACAACATCCGGCTCTAGTTGTCGATCGCACCAGCGATGAATCAGTTTATGACAATTCCTTGGTGCCTGAAAATCCTGAAGTCCCTTCATTTCAACGCTGCCTGGCCAACGGTTGCTTTTTACTTGGCAAAGCACAATGTCTTTGGGGCCAATCCCAACGATGTCCCAAACGCCTAAGCTGGCGGCAGCACGCGTGCAGCGATAGCCCATGGTTTCGAGCAGTTCTATGCTGCGATGTTCGTTCCGGGTTCCTTTGCGCTTCGTTTGCATAAACGAGCGATCAACAAAAAGCCCCGACCGAAGCCAGGGCTAATTCAGGTCGGGTACCTTGGCCAATCACGCGGCGGATCTAAGCACAAATGCTTTTTGTGCTAGATTTTTTGCGTGATTATCGTAGGACAACATGGCCATAAAATAGCCGAAACGCAAGCGATTGTCAAGCACAAAAATACAGTGATCGGGGCGATCTTGTTGCATCTGTCCGATGCACTTAAAGCCCGTTGCTACGGATTTGCGCAAGCTGTCGTTACGGCTTATCGCGTTGCGTCTGTTCGACGCACTCAAAGCCCGCTGCTACTGAGGAGTTGGGTTGCACCACAACACATTTGTCTGGTTGCGTCTGTTCGACGCACTCAAAACCTGCTGCTACACGGCTGAAACTTTACCGTATCTCCATCTTCCGAAAGTTGCATCTGTGCGATGCACTTTAAGCCCGTTGCTACGACGCCCAGCTTGTCCTAAGAAAACCCTGAGCATAGTTGCATCTGCTCAATGCACTGAAAGCCCGCTGCTACCATACGACCCCCGGAATCTGCGTACAACTTGTGTGTTGCATCTGTCCGATGCACTGAAAATTCGCTGCTACAACCCCGTCATGGTTGTAGATCGAAGTGATTTCTTGTTGCATCTGTTCGATGCACTCAAAACTCGTCGCTACAAATTACGGTTGAACCACCAGCTTGCTATTGAATTGTTGCATCTGTTCGATGCACTGAAAACTTGCTGCTACTCGTATTGCGTTTCGTCTTCCAACAACTTATCTGGTTGCATCTGTCCGATGCACTGAAAGTCCGCTGCTACTCTGAGCGACTTTGCGGGAGTAATATTTCCTAACTGTTGCATCTGTCCGATGCACTGAAAATCCGCTGCTACCAACTGGTCGAGAAGTATCCCTTGCTCCTGCCGAAGTTGCATCTGTCCGATGCACTGAAAATCCGCTGCTACGGCCAATATTTGGGGACGCGTTGAGCAGTTCTGGAGTTGCATCTGTCCGATGCACTGAAAACCCGCTGCTACTTTTGCGACATCTCCCGTTTGTTGCCACAAAGAGGTTGCATCTGCTCGATGCACTCAAAACTCACTGCTGCGAGGTGCCGAGATGGGCAAAGACAACATTTATGTGGTTGCATCTGTCCGATGCACTGAAAATCCGCTGCTACCTTTGATCTGAGCGACTTCGATCTGAACCCAACTGTTGCATCTGTCCGATGCACTGAAAATCCGCTGCTACAACGTTATTATAACTCTTTTGTTTTGAATGGTCTCAAGGTTAATTTCCGCGAGACTCGCAAATTTATAGTTTTCCGGCTGTGACGTAGGATACATAGCCCATAGATCTCCTGCAAAATCACCATCTTGCACCTCCCGCGAACCTCCCGTCTTTTTGCCGGAGCTATAGTTTCGCGAAAAAGGCTATCAATCGCCAGTGCGGATTTGCTGTAAAAATAGGCTTCTTTCCCGGGACTCGAACCTTCTTCAAAACAAATAGCTTACAAGCGCCATCAGCTAAAATAGCACCAAATATACCAAAATTTTCTAAAGTAATTTAATAACGTACAAATTTCGAAGCGTTGCATTTTAATTTTTAAATTAACTTCATTTATCTTTAGGCAATTTGAAGAAGGAGTTTTCCTGAAAGATTGTTGTCTATTTCCGAAGCCGAAAAAACTTTTCCGTTTTCAGTCTGGTATTTAAAATCGCAAATGGTAATTCCAACTATCATTTGCGTCTTTTCATCAATACGAATAATAGTACCAGCATTGATTTCAACATATTTGCATGGATTGTGTGTCTTTGCAAGAATGATATATAAAACATCCGCATGGTCATTGTACGAAATTTTCATTGCAAACCACCTTTTTTAGTCCAAACAATTTTTCCAAGTCGAGGATTTGGATACGATTTTGAATCGATTGGATAAGCTGTTTGCACAAGGCCAGTATCATTTCCACTTGGCCATACTTCCGTAGAGAACTTGACAATTACACGCGCGCCTTCTTCCAATTCATTATACGGCGGGAATACATAAGCCGCAGTAAATGGAGTTTTTCCTTCTTGTATATAAAGTGGTTTTTCGACGATTTTTTTTACCAATTCCTCCTTGCCGATTATTTCTGGATGCTCAATAGCGTGATTCCAGTCTTCTGCGTAAAGGCTTATCTCATTCGCCAAAGGGCATTTAGTTGTCCAAATTAAAGGATCCATTTAATATCCTATTTGCATTTTGAACCAACCAATATAAAAATATCGGCTTGTTGGTTCAAAAATTTAGAGTTTTTTGCTATCGGTCTGTTGAAGAGGAGTTGCAGTTGCTTTTTCAAGAAGCCTGATCATATCCTTCGCCTGAGATGTTGGAAGGCAAACCATTGAAACAACACGAGTTTCTGCTCCCTCTTGGCCATTTTCTCCGATTTCATATGATGTAACTGCAAAAATCAGGGTTGTTTCGGCTCCTGCCGATAAAACTCCAGCGCAATTTGCGTAAACAGCACGAATTGCATCGGGGTTTTTAGGAAGAAAAGTGCTATTTGATTTCGTCGTTTCAGCCATGGGCGCATAATATCACACATACATATACTTATTTCAAGAAAAAATATATTTTTAGAACTTTTATCAAAGTCCATTTTAGGCTTCCCACAAGGGACTCAAATCCGCCTCAAAACAAACAGCTTACAAGCGAAATTTGCCAATATAGCATCAAATATGACACCAATTTTCACTTGCTTGGCCGGCCGGCGAACACTCATGAATGTTGCATCTGTCCGATGCACTGAAAACCCGCTGCTACGGTAGACGACGGGCTCCGGAATTCGGTTGGACGTGTTGCATCTGTCCGATGCACTTAAAACCCGTTGCTACGCCGTCGAACTTCAGCTTGACCGTCTGTCCCGTAAAGTTGCATCTGTGCGATGCACTGCTAGCTCATTGCTACGGACCGGTTCAGCAATCAAATGCAAGTAACGGATCTTGTTGCATCTGTGCGATGCACTGAAAACCCATTGCTACGAGTAGGCGCAATTAATCGTGAGCGTTCCCAGACGGTTGCATCTGTGCGATGCACTCAAAGCGCGTTGCTACCAGCCCGTTGCTCATACCACCAATGAAGTGACCTTGTTGCATCTGTCCGATGCACTGAAAACCCGCTACTACTAGAAATTGGTGCCGCAATGGCCCTGTACGGCAAGTTGCATCTGCGCGATGCACTCAAAGCCCGTTGCTACTGCGCACCAGAACATCATTGTCTGGAAGAATCTTGTTGCATCTGTCCGATGCACTCAATGCCCGCTGCTACCAATGGAAATGCCCTCTATTGCTGAGGCCACGGCAGTTGCATCTGTCCGATGCACTCAATACCCGTTGCTACATACTCAAGCACCCGCTTGAATATATCCACGCTGAGTTGCATCTCTTCGATGCACTTCAAAACCGTTGCTACGTACCAATGAGCGCTAGGCAAATGGTACCGAAGTTGCATCTTTCCGATGCACTAAAAACACATTGCTACTTAGTGCCAAGGTCATGTTGGACTTTCGGGTACGAGGTTGCATCTGCTCGATGCACTTTAGCTTTGTTGCGACGGTCGCTTGCACCCGACAAACCATTACCCTCACAAGGTTGCATCTTCTCGATGCACTCAAGACTCGTTGCTCCAGAAAAATGATGCGCAGTACATCTCGCATACCCGTTGCATCTGTCCGATGCACTCAAAGCTCACTGCTATTCTTTTTGAGCCTTCCGCATGAGATTCTCATCCCGTTGCATCTGCTCGATGCACTGTAACTACATGCTATCTATCTTAGCGCGAAAGTACTGTTCCAGAGCAGGTTGCATCTATTCGATGCACTGGAAACCCGTTGCTACAAAATGCCATGACCGGAGCAAAGATGGTACAGGTGGCGTTGCATCTGTCCGATGCACTGAAAATCCGCTGCTACAGACAAGGAGATTCTTTATTTGAGCAGCGTTATGGGTTGCATCTGTCCGATGCACTTTAGCTTTGTTGCGCCGCCAACTGTATCGATGCTATTGGCCTTTAATAATGCAGTTGCATCTGTCCGATGCACTTTAGATCCTTTGCGGCCAACGCCGCTCGAGTCAATCGCCCGGTTGCGTCTGTTCGACGCACTTTAGCTTTGTTGCGCTTTTACCTGATTGACAATATGTGGAGACCCATGTCGTTGCATCTGCTCGATGCACTGCAAAGCCGTTGCTACCCGTATACTTCTCGAACCTGGATGTAGTCAATAGCAGGTTGCATCTGTACGATGCACTAAAAATCCGTTGCAACATAGGCAATCATGTTGCATCTGTTCGATGCACTGCGTAGCTGTTGCAAACGAAAAAGCTATAGTGTTTGCGTTGCATTTACTCAATGCACTGTAGTCCCGTAAAGCTGCCGTCAAAGCATTGGCCGATAGGGGTTGCATCTGCTCGATGCACTGCATAGTCGTTGCTGCACTTGTTGAAAATGTTAAATTCGCTCCTGCGAATAGTTGCATCTGTTCGATGCACTCAAGCCCGTTGCTACGCAAAGCTAGCACAATTAATTGAATATGCTTTTTGTAGTAACATTTCTGTATGCACACGGCAAGAGAAAACGTTATGAAAAAGAAAATGGTTACCTATCAATATGATCCCGAGAATCCGCCTGCGTTGACGTCGGCGCAAAAAGCAGAACTGGAAAAACTGGTTTCAATGCCTGACAGCGACATCGACTTTAGCGACATTCCCCCGCTCGACGAGCGGTTCTGGAAAAACGCAGTTAAAAATCCTTTCTATCGCCCCAAAAAGACATCTACGACTGTCCGCATCGACTCCGACGTGCTTTATTGGCTGCGCACTAATGGCAAAGGCTATCAATCGCGAATCAATGCAATTTTGCGCCAAGCTATGCTGACATCGCTCAACAAGCGTTCAGCCTAATCTTGTTTGCTTCCTTTATAGCTCAATTTTCGCAGTCAAAATCAGCCCACTGTTGCATCTCTGCGATGCACTGCGGATTCCTTCTTGCTAATGCGCGCAGAATTAGCTAACATGATTTTAGCATTTATGGGGGCGTAATGACCGAAGCCACAATGTTTGAAGCAAAAACCCAGCTTTCCAATTTAGTAAAGCGAGCACAACGCGGTGAAAAAATTGTTTTGACCACAGGGCGGAAAAAGACGCCGGTAGCCATGCTCGTTGCCGTGAAACCAGCGAAGAAACGGCCTCTCGGCTTGTTTTATCAGCCTGACTTCGAGATTCCAGCCGATTTTGACGAACTGCCCGAAGATGAGCTTAAAGCGTGGAACGGCGAGTGCGAATGAGATTTCTTATCGACACACATTATGTGCTTTGGGCGGCCGTTAATCCGGCGCGCCTGGAATCTTGGGCTAAGGAACTTATTGTTGACCTCAACAATGACATTCTTGTTTCTGCGGCATCCATCTACGAGATCAGTCTAAAAGTGCGACGCGGCAAACTTCCTGAGGCAGTTGAGTTTGAAAGCAACCTGATTGTCAATATAGACCGCCTTGGATACACGCTTCTTCCTTTGGAACCGGAGGTCATGATGCGTGCTGCGCGCTTTGAGAATGCTCATGCAGATCCGTTTGATCGCATGATAGCTGCGCACGCGATCCAATACAACCTTCCCATTCTCAGCACAGATGCCAAACTTGATGCTTTCGGCGTTCGACGCCTAAAGAAACCCAAAAAAAATTCAAGATAACAAGTTCATCTGGTTGCATCTGTTCGATGCACTAGTGGCTTCTTTCCCTGGACTCAAACCTTATTCAAAACAAATGGCTTACAAGCACAATTTACTGAAATAGCTCCAAATATGCCAATAATTGCATTTAAAAACTAAAAATGCCTACTGTGCAATAGAATTATTAGACAAGCCACGTTTGTGCCATACAACGTCCACTTCCTCCTTAAGAAATTCGTCAAAATGACGACGTTCAACATCGCAATTAGACATAGAGCACAGCACTCTTGATCTTAAATCTGCTAATTCTAAATCTGACAACTTATCCAACATATTGATTCTTTCTTCTTTTGTTGTGGTCCCAAAGATTTTACTATGATAAATTTCGCTGACTTTCATTTCATTATCTCCTTTTCTTTCATCGGCTAAATGCCAGCAAATATTCATGATAAAGTTTGTTGTCTATTAAAATATTTTCAGCCCGAAAACGTAAGGTCATGGAAAATTCTGCTAACCGCATGTAAAGCTGAAGCTGACGATCATGATCACTAAATGGAGTAATTAATGCGCATTTCTGGATCTCGGCCGTTTGTCTCAACAATTCTTCTGTAGATAATTTTTCGTACCAATAGTTTGGTGAATCGGCCTTTGCCTTCTTGTCATCTACGTCCATTGCTTCCCATCTGGATAAGTCAGCCGTACATAGTTCGGTAGTTGCCAAGCTATTTCTACTGGCTGCAATGCCCCTTGCTCTAGCCATACCTTCATTCATACGGGCATCAATTTGAGGATCTTGTAAACTTTGCCCCGCTAGTGAAGAAGCTAAAGATAGAGGCAACACGGTAAACAAAATTAGCATTATCAATCTTACATTCATCGCTATTTTTTCCTTAAATCAATTATTTTCGTCATTGTCGCTTGGCTCATTCTCTTGCACATACGCCTTGCAGCCTTCCGCAAATGATGGCGAATTATGATTGTCGCCGGCAGTATCACAAGCGGACTCATCATCAACTCCATTTTCATTCGCCCAATTGTATCCAGCTTCGTGGCCACTTCCATCAGAACTATAGCCAGGATCAGTGTCTTGAGTTACATCTTGATCTGTTTGAGTAGCGTCATTATCATGTTTCGAATTTGCATCAAAACACGCAAATATTACAAATAAACAAATCGCCAAAAATATCAATTTTTTCATCAATGTACCTCAAAATCATATTACGACATAAAACTTTATTATAAATTACATTTTTCGTCTAGCTAGCAACTTTACAACAACAGCAGCTTGTCCAGAGGGGCCTACATTTTTTTCTTTATAAAAGTCAAAATCAAAAGCACTACTAAGTAAAGTTTTTAAATCGCCCTTTTGAGGCAATTCCAAATAATTACCTCCATTACCGGGAACTGTTTCAAGCAAAAAATAGCTTCCAGGAATCAATGAAGTCGCAAAGTATGGCAAAAGCATCGCAGAGTAAAAATGAATACAAATTATGCCTCCAAGACTTTTAGGACGAAAAGGCCATTTATTATTTAACAAATCAATTTTTTTAGAAACTAATTGTCGAGAATATTTTCCAAGATTTTTGTGTTGTCGCAAAATGTTTGCGTTAAAAAAATCAAGAGTTTTATCCATACAAACGACGGTAACTCCTAATCGCGCCATAAGCATAGCATTTCGTCCACCACCGCAAGCAACATCGAGAATCGGCTGCTTATTTGCAGCTGCAATAATTTTCATTGCAAACCTGCGCACATAAGGCGAAGCGTCTCGAGAAATCTCATCTAGAACAACTTGATGCATGCTATGCCCCATTAACTGCATTTTGTAAATAGCAGTTATTTTGATGATGTAAGAGGCTGAATTGCTTTACTATGGATTTCATTGCCAGAAGCAAAAAAGCCGCAGCAGCGATGGCGTACAATGCAATTATGGCATTGAGCCAAAAAAATATTTTTCCAATCGGAAATGCTTTGTCGTGCATCGTTCCATAAACCAGGAGCAAGCGTGCAAAGTTGATGATTATAAATTGAAACAGGAATATGATGCAACTTTAATTCTTGAACAGCTTCATTCAACTGCAAATCATAATCGACAGGATCAATCCAAACAGCGCTTAAATTGTTTTTGGCAAAGCCAGTAGGCTCTAATCCCATAAATGCAACATTGCAAGCAAAAGGAAGGTTCCTAGCAATAAACTGTGCAATTCTAAAAAGCCAAGCAGCATTAATTTGCGTAATTACAATTCTTAGCTCAACATTTATCCCACACCTAGCTAAATTTAAAAGGCCCTGAATTGTCTCATCATAAGCATTATTAGCTTGCACAATATAATCATGTTCTTCGGAAATATCAGAATATAATGGTACCCCAATTACAAAATCTGAAAGACACACTTTTGCTACACTTAGCGCAAAAGATAAATCTTTAAATAACCGCCCGTTGGATAACATATGCACTGCCGTATATGGCAAATATGATTTTACTCTTTGCAATATTTTGATTAGTTTAAAACCTAATAGAGTTGGTTCACCGCCCGTAACAATAATTTCCTTGGAATTAATATCCATCAAGGGGATCGCTTCGTGCGCAAAATAATAAATTACATCATCAATTTTTTGCGGTGGTTGTGAGCACATTAAGCAGTGATTGTTGCAGGCAGCAGTAACCATTAGCGAATTACATTCAGCATTTTTTCTATAAATGACTCTAAGATTCTTATTTCGTGAATCAATGGCAATAATATCTCCGTCGCTTAAATAAGCTAATGACGCTGGTAGCTCAATAACGGCTTGTCCATTATATTTATTAATATTTGATCCAAAAGCAGTAAAATAAGTACAAAATCCATCTGCATCATTTGTCTTTTTGTCATTAATAATTAAGGCTTCTTTGCTCCTTAAAGTCAATGGCCTGTGGGGATCGCTAGTAACTCTTACTATAAATGGTGATTTTTTGATTTCAGTTTTAGTAAAATCACTTAAAATCATTAGCAGATCCACCCTTTCAAAACATTTGAAGCCTCATTGTTTTTTTCGAGAATACCGATTATGTACTTAAATAAAGCCTTATGCCGCTGACAAAATTCACTAGTTGGTTTATGACCAATAATATTGCCTTGCATCCTATAATGACGTACAGGATCACTACCGCAGTAAGGGAGAAATGCGCAGTCGGAGCATCCTGGAACCCCTTCAGCCATAGACGACATAAGTGTATCAATTAATACATCTGACAACATTATGTCTTTATAACTGTCGGTCAATAGATTCCCTAGTTTAAAGTGTTGATCGCCCATTTCAGCAAGCATTCTAGATTCATCAGACGCATACACATTGCCATCGTAGTTAAAAAGAATAGCAGCGATACCTATGCCAGCCGGTGATTGTAAATCTACAAAACCCGTCCCAAAAGGAGTTAAAATACGCTTTAAAATTAATGAAGTATATCCTTCTCTAAAAGATATTCCTCGAAGATTTAAATCTATAATATAGTTTAGTGCTGTCTTATAAAAACTCATCCATTCAGAAACAGAATAGTGCGTCATAAGCCCAGCAGTTGTAGCATGACCATATGGATTAATTGGACGTAAAAAAATAGATTTAAAGCCCATTCCAACATATTCATCAATAATTTCTTTTGGCATCTTTAAACTTGCAGAGGTTGTGGTCATTAGCGCAGAAATTCCATCAATTCCAAGTGCTTCGCGTACTTTACATATACCGTCAACTGCTGATTGATAACTATCAAATTCTGTTGATGGACGGTTTTTGTTATGCAAACTCTTGGGACCATCAAGTGAAGTTGAAAAATATACTTTTTGCTCTCGGCAAAATGAAAGAATCTCTTCATTTATCAAAGACAAATTAGAACAAATAACAATGCTTAATGGTCTTTGAAGTTTAGATTCCTTTTCTCTTGCTTTCAATATAATATAGCGAACCATATTAAAGTTAAGCAAAGGCTCTCCACCCTGAAATTCTAATTTAAGATCAGACGAAGGGCTACAAAACATAAAATCAATCGCTTTATCTGCAATTTCTTCTGTCATGTCATAGCAATTTGCTTTAGAATTCTTATGGGATACTTGGCAGTAAACACATGACGTATTGCATCTAAGTGTTGGCACAATCATATGCAAACTGGTAAATTCTGATAGTAATGATTGCTTGGTACGATATTTTGTTGAAAGCAGATGAAGCGGTGCAGACTCTCCTTTTTTATAAAAAAAATGTTTAGACTTTAAAGAGACATAAGCAGAATCGTTTTCATTGATTTTTTTCCTTGCTAGACGTAAAATAATATCTCGAGTAGCTAAACAGTATTCACCAATTAAATTGGTCAACAAATAACGGGTTGAATCGTATTTTGTAAATCTAAATGGCAAAAGCAAGTATTGTTTTTTTTGTTGCCTAAAATGCTCAAGGCTAAGAAACTTCTTTGAAATAACATTAAAAAAATTCATTTGAAGTTACGCCTTTGGAATAATTGATTAATCCGAATTGTTGTTGTCAATAAGCGAAGTTTTTGAAAATGCTTGCGCAAGAATTAAATTGCGAACTGCCTCAGTTTCTTTGCCAATTTTTTCACGAAGTTGTTGATCTAAAACCTCTGTACAGAAGTTTGCAATTTCTTTTTGAAGGTTAATATCCTTGACTTTAGCCAACAAGTAAACCTTAAATTCTTCGTTGGCTTGTTCAATCCGACAGTCAAATTTACCGCTATATTGATATGCGGCTTTTTGTATGGCACTCAGCTGATAAACATTTACATCAAAAGTTACCAGCTGAGTACCATCTTCAAGTTTTGTAATTCCAAAAGAATTTGTTGCCATTTGCTAGAGTCCTGAGCTGTGGGAAGAATGAGAATCATGGGAAGAATGGGAATCATGGGAAGAATGGGAATCATGACTTGCAATTAAATGATTCGATGCAGTAGAATTTTGCAAGACCAACGCCGCTGGCAAATTTTGGTTAGAGCTGGTAGATAAAACAATTGATTCCGCAGGTTTTTGAATTGTTGAATTTGGCTGATTTGAAGTATTTGCTAAGGATACGCTTGCCAGCAAAGCAGCCGCAGCAGTAGACACAGCTAAAATCGTACTTTTTGATTTACGATTATCCATTTTGTTCCTTTCGTTCAAACAAATTTTTTGATGATGAAATTTTATACCCATTTAGAACCACGCGCGCAAATTTATTTTCGGCTTCCGTCACGGGACTCTAACCCTATTCAAAACAAACAGCT
>Ga0116132_1000306_pt1 | contig 49728 bp, 41 predicted proteins | sample June2015DPH_17_1_2_FD_89735 | JGI IMG/M metagenome (GOLD analysis project Ga0116132, IMG submission 89735) | Peatland microbial communities from SPRUCE experiment site at the Marcell Experimental Forest, Minnesota, USA - June2015DPH_17_150 | ecosystem: Environmental > Terrestrial > Soil >... | reverse complement strand
CGCGCCTCGTAGGGGCGAATCAGGGAAGTGAGGTAGATCCTCGAATAGTTGGATGCCAGCCTCTTGATGAGAAGGGAGTGATGACACAGGAGGACATGCTTTTAGTCAGTCATAGTTGTTGTTATGGACTATCCCCGCTAGTCGGATTTCCTTGATGTGCGCCGTGTGGGGAAACTCGAAGTGCGAAGCCATGCCGTAAGTCCTCAAGCCGTCCGTTATCAGTGTCTCAGGTTCCTTCCTCGCCGTCTCCTTCGCCTTGCGGAACAACTGAGTCGCGTTGGTGTTCTCCTTGAAGTTAGAGACCTGTTGGGCAATCCAGAAGCGGGTTTCATCGTCCATCATCGAGAAGAGATGCTTTATGTCGCCCTTGACATTGGCGGACCTTCTTGCAGACCCCCGCGGACCCACGAAATTCTCGCCCAAGGTTTAATTATCTAACTCGGAATCTGCGCGTGGCACCTTGGAAGCAGGAAGGCAGAGCCTATTGAAAATGATCGAGGAGCGAGAAAGAGGGTTCCTGCTCGAGAATAGTAGAGTCATCATGAAATCGTCAGTGGAGAACATTGAGGTGGGAGACTATAGGATAGAGAAACTGACGGAAGGACAGTCGGTCGAGCTGCCCAGGTGGATTGGAGAGGAGCTCGTGAGCTTCAACCTTGCCGAGATGACTGAGGAGCCCTTCGAAGCGGAGCTCTTCAGAGCATTGAGCAAGGAGAAGATGATGGGCATGCTCCAGCTTTCGGAGCTCCCCCGGGACTTCTACTTCAGGATGAGGAGGAGGCTCAGCTTCCTAACACAGGCCCTTTCAGAGGGAAAATCCAAGCGGGAGGAGGTCGACAGGCTCAGGGCTGGGAGCTACGACCTGATCGGAATGAGGCTGAGCAAGCTGCTTTCGCTATCGAGCTCGTCGACCCAGGGTTCCTCCCTGACCGACCGGCTCACGCCCGAAGAGGACGCCTTCTTCTCGGTTTCTCAGTCGCTCTCAAGGGAATGGAGGGCGGCACTGCTCGGGAGCGCGACGTAGCGGGCCATGCTAGCCAGCGGCCAGCTCTCGGAGATGTTCGAGGACTTCCTGAAGACCGTCACCGACAGGTCCGGGAACCCAGTCTACAGGACCAAGATATCCGAGCTGATCTCGAACGAGGGCAAATCCCTGACGGTCGACTTTGGGGACCTCCTGAAGTACGATGATGACCTTGCAAACACGCTTCTGCTGAGGCCCGACTCGGCGCTGGCCTCTTTCAAGACCGCGGCGTTTGAAACGATGAGGAGCGAGAACGCGCTCTACGCTGACAGGGTGAAGAGGGCTCTCATGGTCAGAATCCGCGGGATACCCGACCAGGTCCCTCTGCGGAAGGTCGACACATCTTACCTAGACAAGATGCTGGCTGTCGCCGGGATGGTAGTCAGGAGCTCTGAGCTGAGACCGCTGATGACCTCGGCGGCGTGGGTCTGCCCGAGTGGGCATCTGACCTATCAGGACCAAGAGGACCTCCCACTCAAGCGGCCCCCGAAATGCGAATTGTGCGACGAAGCGAGGAATTTCGAGCTCGACAGGAAGCAGAGCAGGTTCATCGATTTCCAGATCCTCCGGGTGCAGGAGCTGCCGGAGGAGCTTCCGCCGGGCCAGCTTCCTCAGTTCTTCGACGTCAACCTGGAGGGGGACATAGTCAACACGGCAAGGCCGGGGGACAGGGTCGTGCTCACTGGCATAGTGAGAGCCGTCCCGGATTACACCATGGGACAGGTCAGGACCAGACTGTTCACGTCTCAGATCGACTGCAACCTGGTCGAGGTCAAGGGGAAGGGGCCGGAACAGGTCAAGCTTACGAAAGAGGACGAAGCGCTGATTAGGAGCATCGCTGCATCACCCGATGCATACGACAAGCTGATCGCTTCTATCGCCCCGGCGATATTGGGCCACCTTCCCGAGAAGGAGGCGATATTGCTTCTGCTAGGAGGCAGCAGCTCGACAACGCTCCCAGACGGGACAAAGCTCAGGGGAGACATCAACGTCCTTTTCGTCGGTGACCCTGGAATGGCAAAGTCTGAAATGCTGAAGTTCGCGGCACAAGTCTCCCCCAGGGGGATCTTCGCCTCCGGCAGAGGCACTACCGCCGCGGGGCTCTCCGCGGCCGTCATCAGAGAGAAGAACGTCCTGATGCTGGAGGCCGGAGTCACGGTTCTCGCGGACCAGGGCATAGCGGCCATAGACGAGTTCGACAAGATGAAGCCCGAGGACAGGACCGCGCTACACGAGCAGATGGAACAGAACACGGTAACAATAGCGAAGGGAGGAATCTATGCGACGCTCAACGCGAGGACCGCGATCCTCGCGGCGTGCAACCCAGTCCTGGGGAGGTACAACCCTTACCAGAACCTGACGGAGAACATCAGCACCCTCCCGATACCGCTGCTGACCAGGTTTGACCTGATCTTCGTGATAAGGGACCAGCCCTCGCCGGCCGAGGACGAAAAGCTGGCAGCTCACATCCTTTCAGTCCACACGCGGAAGTCGTATGCTACCCCGCCCCCGGTCGAGTTCAGTCTTCTGAAGAAGTACATCGCATACGCCAAGAAGGTCACACCCACTCTGACGAAGGAGGCGACAGCCAGGCTGAAGGACTACTACCTCGAGCTGAGGAAGAGCGGAGGGGGCGAAGAGGAGGGAGAACAGATACCCGCGACGCCGAGGACCCTGGAATCGCTGATCCGGGTCGCCTCAGCGAGGGCCAGGATGCTCCTGCGGGAAGAGGTCACCGAAGAGGACGCTATGGCCGCGACCGCCCTGATGAACAGGATGGTGACGGATGTACTGACGGATGCGAAGACCAAGAAGACCGACTTCGGCATCCAGCTGGGCAAGCCCGTGGGGGAGACGAGGAACTTGAGGGCCGCCATGGAGATCCTGAAGTCGCTGGAAGGAACCGAGAAGAGAGCAGTGGAGAGGAGGGTCTTCAAGGAAGAGCTGCTCAAGGCGAAGTTCGCGGACGAGGACGCTGAGAGGATAATCAGGACTATGGTCAGGGAAGGCATGGTCTACGAGTCAAAGCCGGGCTTCCTCAGGAGACTCGGTGGCTAGCATCCGGGAGACAGCCCTTGAGGTTCGACGAGATCCAGCTTCCTCCCGAACTACTCGGCTATATCGAAGGAAAGGGCCTGACCGAGCTGTACCCGCCGCAGGAGGAGGCGATCAGGTCAGGACTCCTGGAGGGGAAAAGCCTGGTCGTCTCCAGTCCGACGGCCTGCTATGATGGAAGCACTGAGGTTCTGGCAAGACGAGGCTGGAAGCTATTCAAAGACACCACACCGAATGAAGAAGTGGTTTCCATGAACCCTAGAACCTTCGAGATAGAATACGTCAAGGCCGTCCACAGGACGGAGTATCTCTACCGTGGCACGATGGTCCGGGTCAGAGGTAAGGAGATTGACTTCAGGGTCACTGAGAACCACAATATGTTTGTTCGTAACGAGAAAAAACGTTCGAGTAGTCTTCCTGATGCGTCTCAGCAGCCAATTCGGCCGACGGATGAATACCAGTTTAGGCCAGCACGAGAAATCCGTCAGTCTTGGAAGTTCAAGACAGATGGGATCTGGAAGGGCCGTTCCAAGAAGTTCTTCGTACTTCCAAGCATGAGACTATTGGGGGGCAGGCTCCCTTCGTCAGGAAGGATTCTGTCAGCTAGAAAGATTCCAATGCGTGACTGGCTGAATTTCTTCGGTTGGTATGTTGCAGAAGGCAGCACTAGATTCGGTCATGGAGATTACGAAGTGACCTTGTGTCAGAGAAATAATCCTGCATCCGTTCAAGAGGCGATGAAAAGGCTAGGCCTAGGGAATGTGTACGTCACAGGAACAGATAGTCACAGACACTTCAGCATCAGTAGTCCGCAGCTCGCGCGATATCTCTCTAAGTTTGGCAGGGCTCACGAGAGATTCGTTCCTGACTTCGTGAAGACCCTCCCCCCAGACGACATCGGTGTCTTCTTGGATTCGTGTTATCGGGGGGACGGTAACATCGGTAGGGACAGGGTCAGTCGCACTTTCCGCACGACTTCAAAGCGTTTGGCGGATGATTTGCAGGAATTGCTCCTCAAGGCGGGAACAAGCAGCTCGGTCAGATTCAAGGGCCTAACGCCCACTCACGCCATGCCGGATGGGCACCAAATTATCTCTAGGCACCCATGTTACACCGTGGCGTGCAGGCAGAGCTCGGAGCATGGTATCGATTACGGGAAGCCCAGCAGGCCTGCGTTCGAAAGTGCCGATGGGGAGATGGTCTACTGCCTGACCCTGCCCAGATACCATCTGTTGTACGTAAGGCGGAATGGAAAGGCGTTCTGGTGCGGCAACTCTGGGAAGACGCTGATTGCGATCATGGCCGCGTTTGTAAAGACCAAGCTCCAGGGAAGGAAGGTCGTCTACCTCGCCCCGCTCCGGGCTCTCGCCTCTGAGAAGTACGCCGAGTTCTCCGAGCTTGCGCGGTTCGGCATTCGGACCGTGATCTCGACCGGCGACTACGACTCGAGCGGGGAATCCCTGGGCAGAGGAGACATAATCGTGCTCACCAACGAACGCTTCGACTCCGTGATGCGCCACAGGGTGAGCTGGCTCGGCTCGGTCGGCCTGTTCATAGCAGACGAGGTCCACCTGGCCGGGAACGACTCGAGGGGCCCGACCCTGGAGATGATCCTGACCACGATCATGCACCTGGGGCTGGACGTACAGATGCTCTCGCTTTCGGCCACGATCAGCAACTCGAGCACGATCGGGGATTGGCTACGCTCGAAGGTGGTGAAGCTCGACTGGAGGCCCGTCCCCCTGAGGGAAGCGGTCTACGACTACGGTAGGATCGTGTTCACTGACGGCGAGGCGAGGCCGATCCCAAGGTCTACCTACGGAGCCCCCATCGACGTCGCAGTGGACGTCCTGAAGGCCGGCGGGCAGGCGCTGATCTTCGCGAACACGCGGAGGAGGGCCGTCAGTCTGGCGACCAAGGCGGCCGAGCTGACGCAGAGGTATCTGAGCGAGCAGGAGAAGAAGGCAGTCTCCGAGGCGGCAAGGAGGATTCTTACGTCCGGGGAGGAGACGAGCTTGAGCAGCCTCCTCGCCGAGACAGTGGCGAAGGGTTCGGCCTTCCACCATGCCGGGCTCGACGCGGAGCACAGGCGCATCGTCGAGGAGTACTACAGGGCGAGGGCGATCAAGATCCTCGCGGCGACTCCGACGCTTGCCGCCGGCGTGAACATCCCGGCAAGGAGGGTAGTGGTCGCAGACATGACCAGATACGATGCTGAGCGCGGAGGAAACACCGAGATCTCGGTCCTGGAATACAGGCAGATGGCCGGGAGAGCAGGAAGGCCCCAGTACGATGATTATGGCGAGACCGTCATCATCCCCCCGCCGTCGCAGCCGTCGGCGACTCTGCTTGAGCACTATGCGAAGGACCCGCCGGAGCCCATAGAATCGATGCTCTCGGAGGAGGGGGCGATGCGCTTTCACACGCTAGCCGCGGTGGCGACAGGCACGGGTCTTTCGAGGGGGAACCTCGACAGCCTCTTCGGAAGGACGCTGCTCGCGATCCAGGCAGGAACGGAGAGGGTGGGGAGGCTGACTGACGGAGCGTTGGGATACCTGCACGCCGAGAGGCTCGTGGAGACCAGAGGGAGCCTCTTCTACGCGACAGACTTCGGGAAGAGGGTATCGATGCTCTACATCGACCCGGCCACAGGGGTCCTGTTTAGGGAAGCTCTGAAAGGCGGCGAGTCCGGAAGAAGCTACACCGCGGGACTGCTGCACCTGGTTGCGCGGAGCCCTGACTTCGTCCCAAAGTTCCCGCTCAGGAGCAAGGACTACGACATGGCGATCGCGTTCATGGAGGAGCATGGGTCCGAGCTGCTGGAGCGTCCGAGTCCCCGCTCGTTCTCCGACTACGACCAGACCCTCCAGGAGATGCGGACCGTGATGGCGCTCTACGGATGGATCGATGAGTGGCGAGAGGAGCAGCTCCTCTCGAAGCTGGGGGTCGAGCCCGGAGACATGCACAGGGCGGTGGACAACGCCGAGTGGCTGCTCCATGGTCTGGAGGAGCTGGCGAAGCTCTTCAAGAAGCCCGAGATGGTGAGACAGGCCGAGTTGCTCAGGCTCAGGGTGGAGGCCGGGGTCAGCGAGGAGTTGGTCGAGCTAACGACCTTAGAGGGGGTCGGGAGGGTGAGGGCCAGAGCCCTCTACAGCTCCGGATTCAGGACGCTCGAGGACATCAAGGAGGCTCCCGCCGAGAAGCTCGCTGCTGTGGACAAGGTCGGGACGACTGTCGCGAAGAGAATCAAGGAACAGGTGGCAAGGTTCTAATGGAGCACCCAGGGACATTCGAAGATTCTGGGAGGAGGCTGGCTCGTGCAATAGATGCCTCCGTGGCAGGCATAATCAAAGGGCGTTCTAGGGTCGCCGTCGCCTTCTCTGGAGGCCTCGACAGTTCGATAATCGCCTCGTGCGCAATGAGGCTGACGGAGGTCGTGGCCTGCAGCGCCTTCGCCGAGGAGGCCCTCGACAGCCGCAGCGCAAGCCGGGGAGCCGCCATCCTGGGAATCGAGATGATAGCCACGAAGCTCACCCGCGAGGCAGTTGCAAGCGAACTGAAGGAGATGGACCTCCCCCTCCAGACTTCTCTCATGGATAGAAGCCTCTGGTGCCTGTACTCGATCGTCTCCAGGAGCGCCTCAAGAGGAGGGGCCGAGGTAATTATGCTCGGACAACTCGCCGACGAGCTCTTCGGCGGATATGCCAAGTACCAGGCCGCCCTGACGGGCGAGGGAGAGGAGGCGGCCGCAGCCCTCATGGACCAGGACGTGAGAGAGTACCAGACAAAGGGGATGACCAGGGATGTGAACGCTTGTTCGAAGTGGCTGGAACCTCGCTTCCCGTTCGCCGAGAAAGAGGTCGTCGGCCTGGGAAGATCAATCCCAGTTTCTTTCAAGATCAGAGGGGGCGTCCGGAAAGCCGTCCTCAGGGAGGCCGCGGTCGTCTTGGGGGTCCCCGAAGAGCTGGTAAATGCGCCCAAGAAAGCAGCCCAGTACAGTTCGGGGATTCAGAGAATCGCCATATAGCTCACGCTTTTAACGCCCCTTCTGGAAAGGCTCTTCATGATTCCTTCACCTCAACCCAAGGGAAAGCTCGTTGGGTTCAAGACGCTTCAGGAGAGATTCAGCTACTACGCGCTGGATGACGGGACCGTCCTAGGCGTGAAGCCGTCGGTCGTAAAGGTGTACAGGCTCCAGAACTCCGACAACAGCCTGGCATTGTCTCCGGACGGAACTCCCGCGTACTTCTACCAGACTCAGAACATCACTCAGGTGCTCAAGCCCGAGGAGTACAGGTCGTTCAAGGGCGACGACATCGCCGAATGAGCGGGCCCTACCTAGCCTCCGAAGACTCTGTTCTGCTCAAAGGGGTCCTGAAGACCTACTCAGGCGGAAGCGCCCTCGAAATCGGCGCGGGGAACTGTGGCAATCTGATAGTGCTTGCTCAGAGCTTCGAGACTGCGGTCGGAACAGACATAGTCATGCCTGGGATGACTGACTGGAGAGATTCGGGCGCAGACTTTCTGATGGCCGACGGGGCATCCTGCCTTCGGTTGGGCTCCTTTGATCTGGTCACATTCAACCCTCCCTACCTTCCCTTCGAAGTCGCGGACGACCCCTCCACCGAGGGCGGTGCCGCCTTGGAAGTGCCAATGAGGTTCCTCCGAGATGCCCTGCGGGCGGTCAAACTGACCGGGAGAATCGTCATGCTCCTAAACGACCAAGCCGCTATCGGAGAGTTCGAGGCCGAATGCTCGCGCCATGGGTTCAGGCTGGCGAAGGTCGCGACGAAACACATGTTCTTTGAGGACCTGTCAGTGTACGAAGCGTCTGCCTTGTAGCGGAGAGCAAGACCAAGGCCTCTACTCGCCTAGCAAGAGAGTTTAGGGAGGCAGTCTGCCCTCGCAGGCAAGTCGCGTCAGAGGGACCCCACCTTCATGTTCGAATTCACAACCCTTGAAGCCGTGGATGACAATCGGGGGAGCCTAGGGTCAATGGAGCTCCCAAAAGATTAGGGGAGGCTGGTTCAGAAGTGGCATTCTCAAGAATGGGAATTGTACTGTCGCGTTAAATAGGGAGGTACTACCCTAACGTATTCGGGAGCATGCTAAGGCAAGTCTCGTTGGAAGTCAGAGCGGAGAACAAGCTGCAAGAAGCGGCAAGAGAGTTCGGAACCAAGATCAACGTCGTAGACTGCAAGCCGTTCAACAAGAAGGGGATGACCCTGCTCCTTGAAATGAAGGGTGAATCCGAAGCTGTAAGGAAGACTGTCTCAGCAATCCGAAAGCAGGAAGGAGTCAGGCAGGCCGTGGAAGGGGATGACGGTGGTGAAACGCTTCCATTGTTGCTGGTGCTTGACAGACCCAGCATCTGCCGGGCATCGAGCGACTCTGCGATAATCTGTCTAGACTGTCCGCTCAACGCTGAGGACCAGCCCGCCTCGTGGCGGTTCATCGTGAGGAGGACCAACGACCTGAGACAAATTCTGTCCAAACTGAGTCAGAACGGCGTCGAGACGCGGATCGAAGATGTTTCGCCGCTGGATCAGAAAGCGACTCTGACGGGACGACAGAAAGAGATCATTGCGACAGCCGTTGCGCAGGGGTACTTCGAATTCCCCAGGAAGATCAGTCTGACCAACCTCAGCCAACTCGTGGGAGTCAAGCCCTCCACCCTGAGTGAGATTCTCCGTAGCGCGGAGCGGCGCATCATGGAGAACGCGGTCGGCGTTCCCTTCCCAGAAGACTAGCCCGCGTCGTGTGTTTCTAGGTCAACCGCTGGTCGAACCTCCCACCAAAGGCTCAAAGGGCTACTAGCCATTCCGTACTGCAGATTCTGCGGTTAGAGACACGTCAGAGGACAGACTCATCATCCTTGGCTCGCCGCTGACCCGTGGTGAGGGGATCGCCCGCGATAGGAACGAAATGAATCTGGGCGTCAGACTCAAGACCGTCGAGAAGAGTCTGAACGAACCTTAACCATCAAACGATTCCACACTGCGCCCAGATTCTTGTCTATCGACAGAAGACTCTCCAGAACCCCCGGCCAGGATTCCCCCTGTAGGGAGCTTAGTATTCTGAGCGAATCCTGACGCTAGGAAACTCCTGTCAATCGTGGCGGGACCGTTTCTGACAAAGAGAGAGGAATGCGGAACTTTCAGTACGGATTATGGCTTCACAATCGTCATAAGGGCAACTCGCGCTAACTGCATCCTATGCTCAAGGAAGAAGTTCCCTGCAAACACTGCAGAGACAATCTCCATCGCATCTGCGATACGCCGACGCCAATACCAACCATTCTAGCTTTTGTGCGCGGACCGAAGAAATCGTTGCCTGAGACTTTTACCTGTTGCGACAGGAAGGAGTTCTGGACGCAGCCGGTTTACTAGTGGCATACCCAAACGGGTAACCGCAGAGAATCCTCAAGAGGAGAGGCCACGTAGAGAATCTGCCCGAGTCACGAACGAGTTCCTCGTCTTCCTCGGGGAGGCTTTCTCTATCGACGCGCTTCACTGCTGGGTCGAGTTTGAGCTCGCAGTTGTGAAAGTCAGCTATTGGTTACAGGTGGTGTCAGAGTCTAGAACTACAGCGTCGGGGCGCCTAGTTGAGGAACAGGCGCCCTGGCCGGGAACCTTCACTCGATAACCTACCCGGACGGCACGGTCGTGAGCATGACGTACGACGCGCAGAACAGGCTGACATCGGTGGGAAGCTACGTCACGAGCATCCTCTACTCGCCCGGGAACGACCCTTCGACTTTCTACTACGGGAACGGTGCGACCCAGAGCTTCAGCTACGACGCCCGGGACAGGCTATCCGGGACCGGCTCCACGAGCTATGGACTGGATGGGGTGGGGAACGTGGGCGCCAACGGGTACAACGGGGTGACCTACGGCTACAACGGTCTCAACGAGCTCACCGGCACGACGGGGGGCTGGCTCGGCACGACGAAGTACACCTACGACACGGCGGGCAATCTCCTGTCCATGAAGGAGAATGGAGTCACGACGACCCTCAACTATCCGACGAAAGACTACTTCAACGAACTGCAGAACACATCAGTCAACAAGGTCACCAAGACCACCTACACCTATGACAAGGACGGCAACATGATAACGAGAAACGGAACCGCGTGCCAATTCTACTACAATGACCTCGACCAGTTGACCAAGGTCGTGAAGTCGGGGCAGACGGTGGAGACGAACGTCTACGACGGGTTCGGCAGGAGGATCTCGAGGACCGTGGGCAGCGTCACCACCACCTACGCCTACATCGGGGACGAAGTACTCTACGAGCAGAACTCCACCGGAGGAACGGTCACCGGCAAGGTGCTGCACATCTACGGCGACGGCCAGGAGGTGGCCGAAGTGGTGAACGGGGTGACGTACTACCCTGTCCAGAACTACGTCGGGAGCATTGTTGCGGTCCGGACAGGCTCCGGCGCGACGAGCTTCTCGGCCAACTACTATCCGTGGGGAAGGATCAGCGTCACGAAATTCGGCTCCGAGACGCTGAAGTTCACCGAGATGCCCTACGATTCAGTCACAGGGCTGTACTTCTTCGGGACCAGGTTCTACGACCCGACGATAGGGAGGTTCATACAGCCGGACTCGTCCGCGGGTGTGCTCTCCGACCCCTTGAGCCTCAACGCATACGCGTATGCTGGGAATAATCCCGTGACATTCAGCGATCCAACGGGACACGGCTGGCTCAGCGATGCATGGAACTGGCTTCAAGGCAACTGGGAAACAGTGGCTGTAGTTGGGGGCATATCGGCAGGAGTTGCGGTGGCCTGTCTAGGGATCTTTGATTGTCCCGCGACAATCGCAGCAGGAGGATCTTACATCGCAGGGATCTTAGGGATAGGAGGAGCTGCGGCTGCAGACGAGCTGCTTCCTGAGGCCGAACTTCCTGATGATGCGTTAGTTGTAAGAGGAGGGCTCAACTCTTATATAAATAACATAAGCGAGCAGTTTACCCTACACGAATATTCTCTTCTCATTCCTCTCGCATCGCGGAGGGCGACAGAACTTGATAATCCCGTTGAGTCTTGAAGACTTATGTGTCGCTAGTTGAATAACTCAATTCAAGTGAATGAGCCGCAAGACCAAAACTGTCGCTGTAACAGTTCTAATGGCGTCAATGCTATTCTTCTTGTTTGTTCCGGTGATTCGACACGAGAGCACTCCGAGGTGCATCGGAACTACTAGTAACGTATGCATGCTACCGCCAACGAGCTACCAATCAATCACCCTAGAGTATCTGGGATACGGTGCTGCCTATTACGTGAACGGGACATACAGCCTATGGCAGAGACCTTAACACAGATCTCAATGGTCGTCTCGCTTCCCGGTCCGCAAAACCGGGTCATCGCGCGCGCTAGAATGGAGTTTCGACCCTGCCGCGCGGAAAGTCGATTTGGAGTAAGTCTCGGAGCATAGCGCGATGGAGCCTGAGGCTAGGTCCTCAGAAAAGGTTTCAAAAAAAACACTAGGAAAAGGAGAAGAACATCCGCATTTCTAGTGAGAGCCCGGGAGAACTCTTCGCTTTCTCTTGTTCCTTTGACTAATACCGGTATTAGGAACCTATGCCCCTATGCGTTCATGCGTGCAAGGCCCCCGACCTCATCTAGAGTTCGTATATTACGAATTGCGTCTCTCCAGGCCTCTTTATCTCCGTGCATCCAAATGGGTCGTTCCACGTCGTTCTCAGGTTTTGTGTTCCAACCCCGCCTCCATTGCGTTCGTACGAGTTCTTGCTTCGAAGAGTCCTACGGCTGCTTAACCTGAGGACATTGCACGCCCGAAACGAATTTTGCGGTTTCAGTTATGGGGGCGTACATCTCAATCGTTGCCCAAGTGCTATAACCTGTGTATGACCCATTCCCTGTGCCAGTCCAGCCATCGAACATTGATCCACGTAGTGGTGGTGGGTCATTAAAACAAGTCCCAAAAGCGGATATTTGCACTGACCCAGAATAGTTCCCACTTCCAGGAGACATTATGCCGGCTCCATGCGCTACCTCATTGAGGTGGAAAGTCCCGGTGATCCCGAGACGTTCACATGGGCTGGTTGCCGGGCTGTCTGCCGAGTCTCCCGAATAGGTTGCAATCCAGCCATACAGTCCGGCCTTGTTGAAGGTCCACGGGTAAGAATTCGGAACGACCCCGTCTGTAACGGGCTCTTCGGATTCGAAGTAGGAGTTCCCCGTGCAGCCCGCCCCGGTAAAGAACCTGTAGGTGACGTTACCTCCCGCCGTGCTATACGCACCCGTAAGTGTCGCAGTGTCGTAAATGGAGCTACCTGCTGGGGCAATCGATGAAGAAAGGGCAGTAGAGATGCTTGGTTCGCAACCCGTCCCTGGATTTCCGGTAAGACCAAAGTACTGAGACATTACTTGTGTGTCAGGATTGAGCATACAGAAGTAGATGACGTTTGAGTCCTCAGAAGTAGGAGCCCAGCTTGGAGGAGGGTCCTCGGTGACGTTCAAGTTCGAGCGATAATGTATTACTCCTCTGGCAGAAGTGAAGTTAGCGTTATACACGATGCCTCCGTATTTGATACCACAGAAGCAAGCGTTCGAGTTAATCCAAATCCAAGGCCCGGGATACCCCGAGGGTATCGGCATCGTGACCTGCATCGAGGCTCCGTTCGAACCTTTCCCTGAATAAACCACCGACACTATCCGGTTATCCAGGTTCGGGCCTGAGGTTGTCTCACGGATTGTCCAATTAGCTCCCGCCCCAAGAATTCCCGTGATGGCTCGGCACCCACTGGTCGGATAATCCTCCCTCCAGGCCGAGGCCCATGTCACCATCCAATACACCTCTGTGGAGAACTGAATGCACCCTCCATAATTCTTGTTAGCAAAAATGAGGGTTTGGAACCAATCCGCATAGTTCTGGAACGAGAAGGAATTCCAACCATCTGGGTTGTACTGCAAGCTGACTGTGTTTGCCTGATTATATGACCAATCCAGAGGCTGAGAGAGTATGGCCGAAACGGAAGAATAGCTCATGTTGGGACAACCAGAGCAAAAGTTCTCGTCGAACTCCCCATTGTTCTTCCCCACCCAACTAGTGGCGTTAACATGAAGGATTGCGAAGGGACTTAGCAGAAAGAATGCGGCGAGCAGTAGAGCGGGAAGCTTCGAAGTCCTAACCAACTGCTTCTATCCCCACCGAAATGGTGTGTGGAGATGCTGTGCCCAAGGCTGGGAGAGACCCAGAGAGGGTTGAGAAGGGCTCTACCACCGGGTAGGTGTGAGCAGAAGCGGAGTCGTCGGTCTGAACCCAGATTGAATTCGTTGAAGATACCGTCAAAGTAATTGCAGAACCCGTCGCAATGGACTTGCCAGGATTGGAATAGTAAACGCTGAACTCGATCAGGGCCTTCTTGTCCTCGTCCGGGATGCCCGACTCGGCTATCAGGACGAGGTACCGCCTGACCCTCTCTTCGTATCCGTGGATGTCGGGGCGGGGAGCCTCCGTGTTCATGGGAGGCAAGCCCGTACCGCCTTTTAACGGCAGGGAGTCGAAGTTGAAACGTAGGCGCCCTGGCCGGGATTTTCGTCTTGGAATTTCGAACCCGGGTCACGACCGTGACAGGGTCGCATACTGACCTCTATACTACCAGGGCGTCTGAGAACCCCGTTCTTTGACAGTTATTTAATCTGCGAGGAAACGTACGACACTCCTCAGATTCTCTTGAGGAGGTTCTCAGAATGGTCGAGAGGCGTCGTGGATCGCTTGTAGGTCTTGCCACCAATCAGCTTGCCGAACTCTGTGCAGAGAGAGGGAGCCGATTCTCTTCTGCTGGCAGTCACGCATTGCGTATCCTCACTAGAGCGATCCACAAGAGTGGCTATCATGGTCCCGAGGAATATTTCGGATTTGCGTTCTATTTCACGCTGGAGGAAGAGCCTCTTCCTTTCCGTCGAGCATCCTCATGTAGTAGCGTCCCGAGGTCCTCCTGGTGTAGTAGTAGTCGTAGAGGGAAACGTGTTTCTGCTTGATGCTCATTAGATACTCGTGGATTCTTTGGGCTGCCTCTCTCCCTTTGTCCATCGCCTTTACGACTAGGCTTTCCCCGGTGACGACATCGCCTGCGGCAAAGACACCCGGCATTGACGTCTGATAATCGTCGTCGATTGCTATGGCACTCTTCGGTCCGACCTTGAGCCCAGCTTGCTTTTGGATGAAGGAGTTGGGGCCCCTCCCTATCGCCACGATTACCGAATCGCACTCCAACTCGACCTCCTCCCCCGTTGGCTCCGGACTCCTTCTGCCGCTCGCGTCCACAGCCCCGAGCTTCATGACCGTCATGGTTGCGCTGGAGAGCTTCCCGCTTGAGCCGTTGTAGGACTTCGGAGCCATCAGGAAACTCAGCCGCAGACCTTCCTCCTTCCCCTCATCAATGAGGATGGGGTCGACGGGCATCTCAACCTCGGTCCTCCTGTAGACTATCGTTACATTCCCCTCCGTCAGCCTCATGGCCGTCCTCGCGCAGTCGAGGGCGCTGTCACCTCCACCTATGACTAAGATATCCTTGCCAAGTTTGTATTTCGGATTCGCCAGATACGCGTCCACACCCCTGCTGAATACGTCCTCCAGGAATTTGTAACCATCATAGACGCCCTTCAGATCGGAACCAGGAGTGTCGAACCTGGAGACGTCTTTGGCCCCTGTGGCCAACATCACGGCGTCATATTCTGACCTAAGGTCGGCGAGGCTGACTTCTCTGCCCACCTTGATGCCTTTCTTTGCTTCGATGCCCATCCCAAGGATTCGTTCTACCTCATACTGTAGAACGTCTTTGGGCAGGTGGTAGTCAGGTATGCCGTACCAGGCCGTCCCACCGAGGAACGGTAGCTCTTCGTAGATTGTAACGGAGTGGCCATACCTCTTCAGCAGTTCAGCCGCCGCTAAGCCTGCTGGACCGCCACCTACGACAGCCACGCGCTTCCCAGTTTCCTTGGCTACGCTGGGGTCGGGCTGTCTTGACTGCGTCCGTTCCCAGTCGGCAACGAACCTCTGGATCATGCCCGAGGCGACTGGGTGCCCCTGGGTCCCAACCACGCATGCGGCTTCGCACAGGCTGTCGAGTTGAGGACAGCACCTAGCGGTCGTTCCTGGAAGAGCGTTTGTCTCCCTGACTCGGCGGTAGGCCGTCACGAAATCGCCCCTCGCCACCGCCTCGCACATACCTCTGATATCGGTCTGAACCGGGCAGATGTCTATGCAGGCGGGGTTGCCGCATGTCACACACCTGTCTGCTTCCGCCATAGTCTCCTCCATTGTGTACGGAAGCTGCACTTCTGAGAAGTTACCCTTCCTCGCCTCAGGCCTAGACTTCGGGAACGGGAACTCGACCCCTCGCTCTGTCTTGAGGGACATTGTCTCTTCTGAGTGGCCGCGTCTGTGTTCTGCTTTTAAGCAAATGAGACGATTCTCAATGTTGGAATCGAAGTTCGGAAGAGAACGGCTCTCGACCCGACGATAGCATGCGATCCTCGCAGTTCTTCCGTGGTGATTCTGGAGTGCCCCCATGACTGACCAAGACTTTTAACATCAGCAGGGCGGCTCGTCAGCTCGGCGTGAGGTAACTGGCCATGGCAAGAGTTGTGCTCGTCTCAGACACTACGCTAAATCGGCAGTACAGCAACTTCCCGCTGCTTGACTTCCTGCCATGCGCTCCTTCTGGCAAGGTTCCGAAAGTTGTCTGGGAGTTCTTGAAAGGGAAGCCACCCCCAGCAATCGGAGGCCGGGCTTCCGTTGCGCCCTACGCCCTTAGGAAGCTCGAGTCGGCACTTCTGACCCAACACAGGCCAGAAGAGATTGTGGTGGCCCAGGAGGATTACCTAGAGGAGGCGATTCGGGACGACACCGAGGTGATAGGAGTCTACACCATGGACCCGCTGGGCCTAGGGCCCTTGACGATGAGTTACTCAGCCCTGTTTTCGGACTCGTCGAAGCCGTGGGTCAGGCTGGAGTTCGAGTATCTGATGGCGAGGCTCAACAGGGCGAGGGCCGGCAAGAAGGCCAAACTCGTCGTCGGCGGTCCCGGCGTGTGGGAGCTGTCTGTCCTACCTGAGCAAATGGAGGCACTCGGAATTGACCTCGCCTTCCAGGGTGAGGCAGACGACATTGCCAACGAGCTGTTCGAGGACTTCGCGACGGGAGCCATCTACGGGAGCGAGTACTTCCAAGGGTACTCGAGCTTCGGGAACGACTTTAGGCGGAACTGGGTATCGCATTCAAGGTTCGTGACGCGCAAGCTGGGGCAGAAGCAGTTCCCCAACCTAGACGAGATACCACTGATCAAGGGCGCCACGGTGAAGGGGTTTGTCGAGGTGATGAGGGGTTGCGGAATAGGTTGTGATTTCTGCGAAGTGACACTCAGACCGCTCCGGTACTATACCCCCGAGATGGCAAAGAGTGAGGTGGCTGTCAATGTGGCGGCCGGCAACACGAACGCGTGGGTGCACAGCGACGAAATCTTCGCCTACAAGCACGAAGCGCACTTCGTTCCCAACCAGGATGCCATCGAGGAGCTCTTCAGGGCGATAATGTCCGTAGACGGGCTCGTGTCAGCCAACCCAACTCACGGGCGGATTTCAATCCCCGCAGCGTATCCAGAGCTTCCACGGGCCATCAGAAGCATCGTCAGGGCTGGCCCTGGCCACTGGATTGGAGTCCAAACGGGCCTAGAGACTGGGAGCGAAAGACTGGCGACAATCCACATGCCGAACAAGACCCTGCCGCTAAGAATCGGACCGGACGGAGGATGGCAGGAGATAGTTCTCGAGGGATTGGTGAACCTGAACAGGGCTTACTGGAGACCAGCATTCACGCTGCAGGTGGGTCAGATGGACGAGACGCCGGAGGACAACTGGGAGACTATCAGACTGGTCAACAGGATGGGCGCGTTGGAGGTGCGCGGTCGACCTGCCGAGTTCACGATCACGCCGATGCAGAACATATCTCTGGGAACAATCAAGAGCCGGAGGGTCGGTCACGTGGTGTTGGACGCCTCTCAACTAGCGGTCTATTACGCATGCTATCTACAATTGGTGAGAACCACCGCGAGGAACGCGCTGAAGGACAGCAGTGGGAATCTCTTCAAGAGAGCGGTAGTGGCCTCAGCTCTCAGCCTTGGCAGCTGGCGCCTGCTTGGGCTCATCGAGAACATATGCAAGAGGCGGGGAGTAGACTTGGAGAAGGTAAAACGGTACGGCCTGGAACAGCGAGAGAGCATCCGGGTGAACGCCAGCTGACTAAGCGAAGAATTCAATCCACAAGGGAATGTGTCGTCATTCAAACGAGCGTCGAGCCCTCATCCCGAGCGCTGTAGAGTTCGGATTGAGGATAGTCTACGGTCGTCTGGACATATCAGAGTTCTTCGAGTTTCGAATGCCGCAATTCCCTCGACCTGGGCTTTTTTCGATAAGACGAGTTCCATTCGAGTTTTTTCTGCGGGCCCGACGGGAGTCGCTGCCATACAGGTTCGATTCTTCCCCTGGTTACGAACCTCCGGGATGGTGGTAGCCCGGCTAGGATTCGCTACTAGGATGGGGTTGGAACCGAGAACTATCTTCCATCAACCTACGACGGCTTCCAATTATCTATGTCCATGTGCCACTGAAACTCGGGTCCTGCCAGTCTCCTTTGACGAACCAAACTTGTCCCTGAACAGGAGAATTTCGTGCTTCAAGCAACTGTCACCTGGAAGTACAGGACTTGGACGTGCCCCCATGCGTCCCCGCAGATCAACGTGTAGACGCCCGGAGTGAAGGGATGCAGGACACCCAGCGACACACCGCCTCCTGGGTGAAGTGTCTCCCCTGCCGTCCAGTAGCCCAGCAAGTTGAGGGATTGCGCATCTGTCCAGAACGGTGCCAGTTTGAAGGGCAACCCAGACATGGCCGGACACGACCAGAAGGTGAACTCATCGACAACCGGAAGATAGTGCGCCGAGGACAGATTCTGAAGGGTGTACAGGCCCTGGTAGAGAGCGACGCCCATGGGGTAAGTTTCTCCGCATGGCTCACCTGTAAGGTTCAGGGCTCTGTACCCGGCGTCATCAGATGGAGCATTGGCGAAGGGGAAGAGATTTGTGTCTGACATGCTGACCCTGATGGTCTCGTTCTGACGTGCAATGGTGGGGCTCACTGATGATCTGAACACGACTGCCGCCCCAACTTGGGCCGACACCGGGAAGGAAGGAAACGCAGAAACCAAGATGAGCAGTACCGTTGCCGCGACACAAAGAGCAATTACAAGCCGCCTCCGACTCCCCCGTGCGGGCCTGGGGGCCGTCCCTTCAGCATCGTATTCGTGCTGCCCTCCTTCCAGTGCCATCAGGATTCAATGTGTGAGTAGACCGAAGGAGTATAATTCTATGCTCGAGAACAGACGAAGCCGAGGTCGGAAATCACTGACGATCATTGCTTCTTTGGAGTGCTACGGAGGGCTCCTGGTCTTTGATGGCTCCTCGAAAAGCGGCAAATCGTTGCAGGGTAGTTCAAGCTGCCTCGAATCAGCCTTTGCTTGCCATTTAGAGTTTATTCTGAGCTTATTTGTCTGCGGGCCCGACGGGGCCCGTACCCGAACGAGTGCGGTATCCAATCTGGATTCCGCCTTCGTTGGCCAATGTAAGCCCGCTAGAGCGGCCTCCAGATATTAACGTTCGCAGGGATTGAATTCAAGGCCTGCATATCCTACTCATTGCTTCCCCGTACGAAGGGTGAGGAGGGGGGAAACAGGGTCGGTTCCCAAGACTTCCCGACAGGCGGGGAAGGCATGCCACTACTGTCATCATACCATCTGATCTGTATTGATGAGTATATCTTCACCCCTATCCGGGGGGGTAATGCTGTGTCTTTGGGCTTGGTGCAGAAACTCATTCGTTATCGTCTTCGCTTGCTGATTGGGAAGCCGGCGTAGGCGAAGACGGGGCCCCAAAGAGGCCTCGTGATGGGACTTGGAGTAAGTGTCTTGTTTGATGCTGATTGATGGTCCCACGCTTATGCAGTTCTAGTCTTCTACATGTAGAAACGGTACTGAGGACGGGGAACGATCTCCTCAGGAATCTGGGAGAGTACCATCCCGATGCGATCTGAGAAGGCTAAGGTCATGGGGTCTGCAGAGGCGAAATCAGCTGTGTTCCAATTCATCTTCGTCAGGCCCATAATCTCCTTACAAATCAGTTCAGGTGTCGAATCACCACGATGCTCGATGATTTCCAAGGGACGAGGGACTCTCATTCCTGGATAAGTACCGAGGTAGGGAACGAATCCACGTGTATAGAGGATGTAATCCTGGTCGCTCAACATAATTGCAGTCCCTCGGAGCGGAGGGTAAGCCCCCTTTCTGAAGAACCTGATGCCTCTGCCCTCTATGGCAACAAGGTCCTTCTGATGCACGCCGTCCATCGCCTTCAGGAAACCTTCAGATTCCTCTTTCCAGTATCTCGAACTCTTGTGAACGACAATCCTTCGGGGTCTCTGGTTCATCTGCCTTTCGTAGAGGTCAATGCTCCGTTTCATCAAATCTGTCGCCCCTTCCTCGCTGAGATGCGGAGTCTTTGATCTTGGATTATCCCAGACAAAGGGGTTTCCCCTTAACACTAGTCCTTCGCCAGTGTGTGTAAATATCTGGGCGACGCTCGTTCTCATTGCTCTGCCGTCGTTGGTCCGGTCCACATAGAACGAGACACCAATGTAACAGGTTCCCGCCTCAGCCTGTTCCATCTTCCATGGATACCCTTTGGCTTTGTAGTACAACGCCACGAAGAAGTTCCATGCCCTGGCCGAAGCTAGCTGTACTTGCCTTCCCCTCGCCCCCACTCCTGTAAAGGTACTGGGCCAAGCAAGCTGAGTTGGGATATCGTACTTCATTGATTGAGCCTTCAGAAGCCTACGGAAGTTGCTGACTGTAGGTAGGAACTCAAGACCCAGTGACTCTTCCTCTTCAAAGGGGAAGAGTGTTTGTTGGCCCGCTTTCCTGTTGGATTCGATTGTTCGTAATAGTTCTCGCTCGGCGGGCATAAGTTTGGGCCTTGCCTCTCGTGAGCCCTCTCCTACCGTCGCGCAGGCGTCGACGATCTTCTGAGGTAGTGCGCAGACAATGGCATCTAGTCTTGGCTCTCGCTCCGCAAGGTTTGCTATCTTATCACTGAAGAGGTTCACGGCTCGGATTACACGTTCGGAGAATCGTTGGGTTGAGACTACTCTGTCTACCTCTGTCTCCGTAGTGAGTTCGTTCCACGTATTAGAAGTGACGATGTCAGTTCCGAAGACGCGCAAGAAGCCTGGGAAAGGCGGGAAGAGTCGTGGGTGCGACTCAGATCCCTCTATAGGTCTGCGACAATCGCTAATCCACCGTTCGCAGAAGCCTATTGTTTCCCTATCGCCGATGATGCCAAGCTTGATCGTGGAGACGATTGGGGAGCTTATGTCTCCAATGACCAACGGGCCAAAAGCTGTCAAGCCCGCCTTCGGGTCTATGTGCCTCTTGCCTTCACCAAAGATAAGGTTCGGCTCCTTGACTAACCAGCTCCGCGCCTGCTCTCTTTCGGAATTCACGTAGACTCGCCCTCTTCAGTCTCTTCTTCGAAAGGTTCCGGCATCTCGGCGAACATTTGGTCCATGCTCAGATTATCTCCCGGTACGCCGTAGGAGAGGTTGGTCGAAACTGGTTCTGTGGAGACCTCGAGCCTTTGGCCTCCAGTGGGTATGTTCAACTCACTACCATGCCTTGCGAGGTACGCAATCCAGAATCGAACATGATACAAGTATCTTGCGTTGTACTCTCTCTTCATCCACTGCGTCGAGAGCGAGGTAATCCTCTTTGAGTCGATGGGTACAAACCCATCTTTTGTAAATGCGAAGCCAGGTTCGACCTTAAGGAACATGTCTTGAGCAATGGTGGAAAAAGAGACTTTGGCTGAGTATTGACGCCAGAAGTTGACCAGGCCTCCAGGCCCATCAAACCTTTTCGCAACTGTGCGTGCGGCCATTCTTGTACCTGGATTCCATTTCACGATGTTATTTGATATGCCGTTGGGAAGGAAAATGAAACGCTTCTTCTCTCGATCATAGAACAACCCAAGATGGCGCTTGCAATACTCCTTCAATGCGATGTTCGCTAGCTCGACCACCCAGGCCCACCGGGTTGGCTCTGTCTGCCAACTTGATACCCGGTGGACAGCCACATCATCAGATGATGCTGTTTCCAAGAGTGGACATGAGTTGTTAGTTAGATCTCCGAAGGTAAGAATTCTATGCTCCTTGATCGTAAAGGTCGGAATCATCATCTCTCCCCTTAGTTTCCTGATGATGGTAACTGCAGAGTCGGCTCGAGTCGATACTGAGTAGACGGTCTCAGGGAAAGAGAGAACGGGAAATAGGTTTGATATGAGTTGCTCCTGAATCTTGGCTGGCGCATATTCGTCTTCAGGTGGTTCCACCTGCTGGACGACCTGTCGGGTGCCGCTCTCTTTCTCAGTGGCCCCGAGATTGACCAGCGTTGACACAAGATTCCTTACAGGACCTTCGACGTACGCGCGGTCTGAGAGAATTCGCGCTCCGTCTATCATTTCGCCGTGGACTCTCTTGCCATACCTTCTCTGAGAGACAACGACTTTCGAGTACTCTCTGAGATACTCAGGATTCTGTAGGACTTGCGGACTGGCTATTACTAACTTGGCATCAGCGTCAGACTGTTGGAGCATGTTTATGTCACTAAGGAAGTGACTGCGACTATCAGACCAGATAATCTCGATATAGATAGTACTGCCTTCGATAGTTGCCGAGAAGATGTCTAGTTCATGCCCAGATGAATAATACTCTGGAACAGAGACGCCAAACCATTCGGTGAGCTTATTCGCCAATAGACGTTTGATTTCACGATGCTCAAGTGTTTCGGGTATAGGCACCGTTTATCGCCAAGTTCTAGGCGTTTGCTCCAACAGTAGGTTCGACATTTAAGCAATTTCTCGCCAACAAGGGAATCATCAGAATCGAAGAGTGGAATAAGTTTCATGAGCCTCGCAGCGAATTGTATGACGAGTTTCTTGTCCCCCTCACTCAGTATCTTCCGATTCTTCCGATTCTTGTGGATAATGGACTCGGTGTACGCCAGAGCGGCCTCCTTTCGCGCTAGGAGCAATTGGTCCTTGGTCTTTGGCGCAGTCCAGACAATGGGCAACTAGCGTTCGGAGCCTCTATGGACCTTCTTTGCATATATCCTGAATCCGTTTGGCGCGCGCACCCGCGTTTCAGATTGAAAAGAGGGACAATCAAAGCAGGCGTTAGGTAGCCCGTCCAGATTGTTCTTGAGTCTGCGTCCTACTCCCCGGATTGGCCATCCATGAAATGTAGACCTCCGCCTTCTTTCTCTGACAGGGCGTTTAGGGTTTGAACCACCGGCTGTATCATCTGCCAAGCCTCTCTGGCACGCTGCAATCTGGCGGGAGCGATGCCCGAGGCAAATTTCGCCATTGGTGTTTCCTTGTATCTCTCGACGCTCTGGAGCTCGCCCGATTCGGGCTGCATTTTCGCCATCGCTGTCATCCCAGAGTCTCGGTAGGTCATCATGGTGTTGTACTCATCAACAACCTTGACCAGATTGGAGAGAAACTCTACGCAATGCTGGGCTGATTCTACGGTCTGTACCCGGTTCCAGAGCCAAGAGACCTCCGGAACCTCATGGCGATAGGTGAAGTATTCGAATGATGCGGGTGCGAACCGGCTAAACATTGTTTCGTCAAATCGCAATGTTTTCGCCTGCATTCCGGGCGTCGGCACTGGCCTCGCGTAGAGCCCCTTCCAGACCAGAATCGAAGTGAAGAAGAGGATTGTCGTGCTCTTCCGCATGAACTCGAATGTTCTGGTCTTGAGGAAGGGGCCAGGATCGTTGGGGGGTGGAGGTTGGACCCAATCCATCCCCTTTGTCAACAGTTCCTCTGTGGCCGAGTCCAAACGGTGGCCAGGCTTCGTGGTCTCTGAAAGCAGGCTATCCCTTCGGAGCCTTCGCTTTTGATATCTCTTGATTGATTCAATTACGTCCGAGACGAGCTTGGAGTAGGTCTGCATGACAGCGGATAAGCGATAAATCGTCCTGTCGAGCTCGGAGAGCTTTTCCCTTTCGTAATCGTAGTCCTTCTTCGCCTTCTTCGCCTTCTTCTCCGTTTTCAGACGCGCCTGCAGCCACTCCACCCTCCTGACCTGAGCCAGTCTGAGTTCATTGAGTGTGGCAAGTTTCTTGACCACTCGGTCTGGAGTATCGATGTTTGGGCCTGATGTCGACACGGAGATGTAGATGCTGATTAGCGCGCCAGGAAGGTAGGCCACAATCGAATCCTGCCAGTGCACCACACCGGATTGAATGTTGATGATGCTTGTCACCGCGAAAATGATGGAAATGGGGAGGAACACAGTAAGTCCACTGCTAACAGAGTTGTATTTCTCAGCCTTGATTCGGTTCATCACACTCCTCCATCCGAGAGCCGAGGCCCAAACGATCAGGCATAGCTCGGTGACCAGGGCGAGTACTGGCGTCAGACCGGCGACTACGATGAACGAGTTAGACGCAGCCGACCACGAATATATCACAAGCGCCACCGTCACGCCCACTGGGACTGTCAACGGGGCAGCCAGTTCCTTGAGCCAGTGTCTGATTTCTTCGAACGTCTCCGGCAAAGACCCCCCATGGGACGTTACTTCCTTCGCTCTTCTTGCCAAGTTAAACGGAATGATTCCTTGCGCGAGAAGAAACAACACAATCATGGAATCCGTGATGCCTCCTCCTGTGGCCGAAACCCCCGTCAGAATGTCGAACGTGAAGACAACTCCGCTAGAGAGGAGAATGATTACCTCATCGGAATAGCGCCTGAGAAAGAAGAGTACTCCATAGTAGAAAGGCGAGGAGTTGTAGTCTTTGGGGTCGAGATACTTCTCCGCGCTCGTCATTCTTTCATCTTTTGCACGAGATTTTGTATATAAAGTCGGAACAAGAGTCATGAGCTGGGGAACTTCGCGCCAAAGACTATCGCAGCGACTCACATCGGGCTAAGGGTCAATGAGAATGGCATCTTGCACGACCGAGGGTTCGGGCCGGAAGGGATTCGTCAGCTGTCCTTGCCCATATTTCAGGCCCACACCACTGAGAAACAGGCTTAACTATCTACCATCGCATGCGAGATCGATTACACGATTGTTCCTCGCAAAGACCTCAAGTTCGGCGGAATGGAGAGCTGTGTCATCAGTCATCAAGACGCTCGTAGAAGAGGCGACCTTCGAAGCCAGCAGCGAGGCGCTGACCTTCAGGGCGATGGACCCCTCTCACGTAGCGCTCGTCGACCTCCACTGGCCCAAGAACGCCTTCGAGAGGTACGAGTGTGACAAGCAGTTCAAGTTCAGCGTCAGGGTCGAGGACTTCGTGAAGCTGATCGGAAGAACTGAAGTGAAAGACAGTATCGAGATGACCTCGACTGAGGGGGACGCGCTGCTTCTGCGGCTGATGGACGGCTACAGGCGGGAATTCGAGATACATCTGATCGAAAGCGCGTCGGGCGCCTCACCACTGCCAAAGCTGGACTTCGATGTGAGACTGATGATGAACAAGGCCTCCTTCGAAAGGGTTCTGACTGACATCTCCGTGGTCGCAGACCAGGTGATGATAAGCTCCTCCAAGGACGGGGTCTCCTTCTCCGGAAAGAGCGACGTCGGCGGAGCAGTGGTTCAGCTCGGTAGGGATAGCGCCGAGATTCTCGAGCTGGACGTTAAGCAGGATGCTACAGGAAAATACAGCTTGAAGTACCTTCTCGACATTTCGAAGGCCATAGGAAGCGCTTCAGACGCATTAGTCATTGAGTACTCGACCAGCAAGCCCGTGAAGCTCGAGTTCAAGTTGAATGAGCAAGGGGCAAGGATCGACCAATTCTTGGCGCCGAGAGTTAGTAGCGACTGAAGGGAACCGAGGACAACCGCCGAACAGATCGCCCGCCTCCATCTACTGAAACCGAAAGAGCGACCTGCGCGCGCGCTTCCAGAACGGTATCGAGAAGAGTTATGTAAGAATTCGCCAACCGACGAGGCGGATGTAGCCGTCGTTGACATCGTTGAGATTCCTTGGTGGGGTTGGGGAAATAGGGGGCAACAAGATTCTTCTTTCAGATAAAGGGTCCAACGTCTTCCTTGACTTCGGAAAGAGTTACGCCCAAGAAGGCGAGTACTTCGACTTCCCCCTTCTTCAGCCCAGGGAACCTAGACACCTTCTGGGCCTAGGCATTCTACCGAATGTGGCAGGTCTCTACAAGGGTCAAGAGGAAGACCACGACATTGATGCAATTGTTCTCTCCCACCCGCATGGGGACCATTGGGACTACATGCGCTTCGTCAAGGACGACGTCCCGATTCATTGCGCCCCGCTGACCGCGAAAGTCATACTTGCTAGGGAGATGTCTAGTGCGGGAGGGATTTCCACTGAGTACAAGGTGGCTAACCTGACTGGCTCAAGAGGCCGCCAGATTTCAAAGACATTCGAAGAATTTGCCCCAACAAAGACACACTCTGTGGATGAAGTCCAGATCAAATCGTACGAAGTCGACCATTCCATCCCGGGATGTTACGGAATGATAGTGGAGACGAGTGCAGGAACTATAGTCTATACCGGCGACGTGAGGGTGGCTGGCCCGCGCAGGTCACTCACGGAGGAATTTGTGAAGCGAAGTGCCGCAGCCGAACCGGAGGCCCTCATAGTAGAAGGAACGAATGTGGGGGAGGCCTCGATTTCTTCAGAGGACGAGGTGAAGGACAAGGCTGAAGTCATTGTCGGCTCAACGAGTCAACTCGTGGTGGCAAGCTTCGCAGCTGGTGACACCCAGAGGATCAACACGTTCTTGACAGTCGCAAAGGAATCAGGAAGGAAGTTTGCTCTCTCGATGAAACAGGCCTTCACGCTCATGGAGCTCCAGGGCGACTCCTCTTTCGCTGGACCCAGCCTTGACGACAAGGACATCCTCATCTTCAGGAAGGACAAGAAGACTGAGAGGGAGTTTGAGAAGGAAGTAGGCGAAAGATTCGCGGACCGGATCGTCGACAGCACAGAGGTTAACCAGATGCAGGACAAGGTCATCCTGGCTGCCAGCTTGTTGGACTTCAACGAGTTGTTCGAACTGGACCCCAAACCAGGGAGCGTCTTCATCCTGTCACAGAGTGAACCCTTCAACGAGGAGATGGAGATAGATCATCGCAAGCTTGGCAACTGGTTGGACCGTTACGGCCTACCTCTCTATCAGGCGCACGCCTCGGGACACGCGAAGCCTCACGAACTGAAGTGGCTGATCAACACAATTCATCCGAAGAAGGCGTACCTTATTCACACCGAGCATCCCGTCCTCTACCAGCGATACTTGGCGGACCTTGGAATTGAGACCGTCGTCCCCACTCCGGGATCAGAGTTTGTTCTCTAGCTGTCTGGCTTCTGAACTCGTCGAGCGTTTAGGGTCAAGCTCGCGCGCACAGTGCGAACATGATTGACACCTACACTGGGCCTTCATTCTGCTAGTTCTTCGCAGATACATTTCACGTGAGCGTGTCCGTCTTCTGCCTCTCGTCTCTTTCTATTTTCTCTTCTACGGCGTGGCTGACAAACGCAGACATACCGGAGACAGCACCGGACTGGGACGTGCTCATAATCTCGCCGGACTCCAGCTTCTCTATCAATCTGGACAGGCCTTCTGAGGCATCGGTTGCGCCTAGCTTCTCCAGTATCGCTTTCTCTACAAATTCTGAAACGCTGCGCTCAGACAGGTGGTGTTTCCTCCTAAACTTGGCAGCTTGTGCGCTACCCATCTGTCCAATGTCTTTCTCCAAGTTGCATATGTTGCCTTCGTTGACTGTCTTTCCGAGTTCGGGGTCAGTTGTTCTTATCATATGCGCGCATACCGCTGCCATAACCGCTCTCGACACGCCAAAGTAATTGTGCCCAGTTGCCAAGTCAGCTCAACCATTGGAAGGTGGGTTACGGTCAGAATTAAAGGAGTTCACTGAGGCGCGCTTACTCCTGGGAACCCATGCGTTCCGTCTTAGGTAAAGGCCCGACGACAGTGTCTTCTCCCAAGAAACGCGACTGCCTCTTGCAGGTTTTGGACCACTGATTCCGGGACCCGCTTCGACAGACAATCTCATCAGGCGAGCCTCCTCCTGAGCTCTGGAACCCTGTCAATCCTCTCCCAGGTGAAATCGGGGTCTTGCCTTCCGAAATGACCGTAGCACGCCGTCTTCCTGTAAATAGGTCTCAGCAGGCCGAGTTGTCTTATCACCATACCAGGCCGCAGGTCGAAGACCTCTCGGGCAGCCTGCGTGACTTCCTCGTCGGAGCGCACTCCGGTGCCCCCGGTGTCTATCATGAACGAGACAGGCTGGGCGACCCCGATCGCATACGCGATTTGAACCTCGCACCGCGACGCGAGCCTGGCGGCGACGACGTTCTTCGCTATGTACCTCGCAACGTAGCTGCCGGAGCGGTCTACCTTGGTGGGGTCCTTCCCCGAGAAGCACCCTCCGCCATGCGAGCCGAACCCACCGTAAGTGTCCACTATGATCTTCCTTCCAGTCAGGCCCGTGTCTGCTAGTGTGCCTCCGACTACGAACCTGCCCGTCTGATTGATGTAGATGTCTGACCTGCTGTCCAGGAGGTCCGCGGGGATCGCGTTCCTGATAACGTACTCGGCGACGTCTTCGCGTAGTTTCTCCAACTCGACGCCTTCGCTGTGCTGAGCCGCGACGACCACCGAGTCCACGCGAACAGGCTTCCCATCTTCATACTGGACGCTGACTTGCGACTTCCCGTCAGGCCGGAGGTAGGGCAGGAGGCCCGACTTCCTTACCTCTGCTAATCGTTTAGTGATCTTGTGGGCGAGGGTGATAGGGAGGGGCATCAGCTCGGGCGTTTCTTCAATCGCGTACCCGAACATCACACCCTGGTCGCCGGCTCCCATCTCCCTGAGAGGCTTGTTGACGCCCAAAGCGATGTCGGGAGACTGCTCCCCTAACGAAACTAGGACCCCACACGTCCGCCAGTCTAGGCCGTCTCTCGCGTTGTCAAGACCCAAGTCCGCCAGGACACGCCTGACGGTCTGCGGTATGTTGACGCAGGCATTGGTCGAAATCTGACCTGTCACTAGGACAGATCCCTGCATGACAAGAGTCTCACAATCGACCCTCGAGTTTGCGTCATGACGGATTACCTCGTCAAGAACGGCGTCTGAAATCTGGTCCGCGACCTTGTCGGGGTGCCCTTCGGTCACGCTTTCCGAAGTGAAGAGAGTCTTTCCCAAGAACTAGGGCCTCCCCCCTGCCGCACGCCACCAACGCCTGGCCTTCTCCTCCTCTTCTCGTCGGTTGGCGTCGATGGTCTTCTTCATGTCCAACAACATAGCGCGCGTTTGTTGGCCCTTCCTGACTAGCTCGCTCCATTCTTTGGGCTTGAGCTCCTCGCAGATCCTTTCCCATTCATAGCGATACTGGTTCTTCAGGAAGCCATAGTGTACAGCGTCTGCCCAGCCTTGATAACCATCTGTGACGTGTTTCTCGAGCCGCAGAAGGTCATAGACGCGCCTCCTATGTCTTGAATTCGAGAAGCTCGCGTTTCTTATCAAGCCTCTCAGGAATGTTGACTTGGGGAAAGTCCTTCTCACCCCCACAATCCTGTCGAAGTGCCCTTCAGTAGTGGTCTCTGAAGCGGGAAGGCATATCCTTGTCATCCTTCCTCACCAGATTCGTTGTCTGCGACCCAGTCGTGGTCACCATTGCTTGCTGGACATGTTCCGCCCGTTCTTCCTTCAGGCCACCAGGAGTACGCTACCTCAACGACCACACCACAGTTGACACATCTGTATCTTTGCGATATGCTCTCACCCGCATGACCTATGCTTATCGTCATAGAATAAGGGGAGGGCTACGCAATAATGCGTAAGTATGCCTGGGCTTTCTACTCATACATGAGTGAGTCGTTTGCTTCGGACCTTCCTGACAGGCAGACTCTGGTTAACAAACTAGCAAGCCTCAAGGCGAGAAAGAGAATATCCGATTCGAAGATTGAACGGCTAATCGCGAAGGCCTCAGGAGGCCGATATACTCTTGACCAAACCACGATCTCGCGTATCTTCAACCAGACTCAATCGCCAAAGTACGAGGACTTGTGGTGGATTCAGCTCGTTCTTTTGCAACAGGCTTCCGACTTGTCTTACAGCCGGAGTCTAAGAGACCTTTGTACACCAGAAGAAGAGGTTGAGAGAGTTGGTCCAGAGAACACCATCAAAGACGCAGCACGACTCATGGCCAAGAACGGATATTCACAGCTCCCAGTTTTCGACGCCTCCAGGAATCTAAGAGGGGTGGTCACGGACGAAGCCATTATGAGGGCAATGATGTACCCACCAGAAGAGCAGTCGTCGGAAGAGTGGATTGGCGCCCTGGGCAGGATAAAGTTCGGCTACATCTTTGATTTCCAAGAAAGGAGAAGACCATTCTCGTCCAAGGGGCTGGCCGAGCTAGTATCCCCGTTTCCCTCTCACATAATAGACGAATCACTTCACGCAGTAGCCCAAGCACTTCTCTTCGATCCTGCGATAACGCTAACCGACAAAGATGGCAAGCTTGCAGGTCTGATAACTCGGTCCGATTTCCTCAAACTGCAAATCGAGGACTAATCTACCGCCCGTGCCCTTTGGAACACTCGGCGTCTCCTATGCATTATTGCATCGAAGTCCCCTTATTCTAGTAAGGACTGCATGGGGTCTGGTATGAGCAAGAACCAATTTGACGCAACCTCATCAGCTGCAGGTCAAGCTGACAACGGAAAGCGAAGCACAGGCCTCCAATTGCGCGCGCACATTTGCGCCTTCTTCTCGTGCCATGGCAGGGTAACCTTCTACGACCCATGCGAGGAGGGGTCCCGCCTCCCGCACCGGGAGGCTAACACACACGAGGAGACTTCCAAATGAAGGTTCCCGAAGTCCGGCTAACGAGCTACTGCTCGTTCTGCGCTTCTTACAAGAGGACCGAAGCGGAGGATGTCTGCTACGTCTGCGGGGACGACGTCTGCTACAGTCATGCGAGCACGCTTGGGGTCTGGAGGGAAGGCATCGTCGGGCGGCTCAGGTCCATGGGCAGGAAACCCACACCCAACCTCATGACCCTCAAACTGGTCCCAATCTGCCCAAGCTGCGCAAGAGAAGGCACACTATTCAGCGTGATGAGGAAGGTGATAGCAAGAGGACTCGAAGGGGCCGAAGGTCGCAATACTGGAGGTAACCTGGGTTGACAAACGGCCTGGCGGTGGGACTCCAATGACGGGTCGTCGTGAGAGCTCGAAACCACAAGAGAAGACTCTGCGAAAGACCGTGGTCATTCAGTGCATCGACTGCGCGAACGTTATCGGAACCGAGAAGGGTCGAACCCCTCAGGTTGAAACCAGTTGGAGTCTCTGCGGACGATGCGTCGCGAGGAGGAACGGAGTCATCGGAGCCAGGAGTTCGGATGAACTTGGCATCTACTGACTACATCGAAGATGCACCATGGGCCCATGCTCTTCAAAGACTAGACGATCTAGAAAGAGCCCCGGACGAAATGGGTGTTCGCCGAATCTACCCCGTAGGTGACGATGTCGGGGTTATCCTCGGAAATGACCTTCCAAACCCACTGGGCGGCAACCTGCTGCTCTCCAGCAGTGAGAAGGTCAAGCTTGCCGAAGAAGCATCACTCGTGATAAGCGCAAAGCTGGGGAACACGGGTCAGTTCATTCTGACCACCGAGCGGATCGTATTCAAAGCCGGTGCGCGTGTGACAGGCAGACTCCTGACCTCGATCGTTGGCGTTGGCGTTGAGAGCAACCTGCTATTCATGGGCCAATTCTGTGAGGTCCTCAAAGTATCGTATGGTCCATCGAGTAAAGATCTATTCATTCTACACAGTCGAGTCGCCAGCCATTCAACGCAGGTAGTTGCAAAGGCCATTCAAGAACTCCGAAGCCAAGCAGACCATCGAGAGAGACTGCGCTCGGCCTGCGTGCAGATTGTCTTCGACTTCTCAATGATTCGAGATTATCTGGACAAGGGAGGGCTGCTGGTGTCGGCGGTCAAATGTCCCCAGTGCGGCGGCGCCGTTGATCTTCCAAAGGAGGGCAATCTTGTGAAGTGTCGATACTGTGGTTCAGCAGTCTACGCACAAGACATCCTACAGAGGCTGAAAGAACTGGCAGGAGACTGAGACTTGTCCTCAAGTGGCAAATCAATCGGCTTCTTTCTCATATTGTTCCAGTCGGGCCTGGCAATTGCCTATTTCGGAACAACCGAATACTCTACGACTTGCGACCCAATGGAGTTTCCATGCTATTCGATTCTAATTGGCCTTGGTGCCGTGATGCTTGGCCTGTTGATCATATGGCCGTTCGCCTATCGTGCCGAAAGAGGGTTCAAGCTGCCTGGGAGACCCACGATAAGCGGGACCTTTCTGTTGTCATTCGCCGTAGCCCCTTTTCTGGCAATCCCGGTCGCAATCTCGGTCGGCAACTTCTGGGATTCCTGCTTTGCCATTGCCTTCTTCTTGGCGGCCGCGCTGTTCCCTCTTCGATACTGGTGGAATGGGGCAAAGCGGAGGTGCCCTTCCTGCAGAAGATGGTATGCGCGAGTTCTGCTGGACAGCGAGCTTCTGCACACCCGTGATTCCTGGGAGACCGTCTACGACACGGTCTACGCCAACACGACTACGGCGACCTACGATGACAAAGGCCAGCGGCACGATGCACAGTCGACCTCTTCGACGACGGTCCCACGAACCGCCAGAGTGACATATCAGAAACATCTCAACTCCTTCCAATGCGGTTTCTGTGGGTACAAGTGGTCCACGACCACGAGTTTGAGGTTCGTGCATTGAAGACTGCTTCTCGGAATAGCGACTTCAAAGTAATGGCCAGCATCATGCTTGGCCTGTCCATTGGGGGAGTGCTCTTCACCCTTCTCGGCGTTCACAGTCTGTCGTTAAATTATGGTTCAGGTTACGCCTTCAAAGTCACGAACGTCTGCCTGGAATCGTGGGACTATCCGACGCAATACTGGGACTTCAGCTTCGTCATGAAGAACACGGGGAGCGAGCCGATAACCTCCATCAGCGTGGACTTCGCGGGAAGTACACTGAGAGGCGGCCTGTGGGACCCGGACCAGTACGGGTATCAAACCTGGGAGCAATGGACTGGACCCTTGTACCCTGGGCAGGTCGTCTTCGGTGAGTGGAGGACTTCGTCACAGAACATGACGCTGCCAGGAACCTTCTTTCCCGGGGACAGCTACTCCCTTTCAGTGATTGCTACTCTTGAGAGTGGCAAATCATCTGTGTACAGTGGCTCGGCGATGGCGACTGACGACCCTCTTTCATGCCCAATCTACCAACCGTAGCGATTGTCGACCAACCACGTCCATTGGACTCCGCCTGCCCTAACCCGGAGATTGACGGACGGGAGGTGTGGTTGGCGTGCATTATCGGAATTCCACAGTAATGCGACGAGCGCGCGTGGAGCATCCTGAACTGTGGTGAAACCTGTGAGGACGACCACTGCAATTGTCAGCCACCGGATCCCCCTCTGGAGCGATATGTCATCGAATCCAAGATGGCGCGCGATAGGTTAACTAGATTCCAATCAGGGTCTGATTGAATCGAGAGTAACAAGGCGAGAAGGGGAGAAAGCCAGTGAGAATCACTACGCAGTGTCCGGGGTGTGGGACAGGTGGATTCGTAGCGGACTACGAAGAGTGGCCCCATTCTGATGCAAAGAACTGTCATAATGTCGTAAAGCTCGACGATGGACGATTTGTCTGCAAGTGCTGCCATTACATCGATTCCTTGGATGCATTCGCGAAACACCGTCCTTCGGCCCCTGCTACCCGAGCCAACGTTCCAGCGAGTCAACTAAGCCCGCGCGCAAAGCGGTTGTATCTCAAGCATCTAGAAGATGCGGAATATGCGACTCGTAACTTGGGGCTGAGCGATTCGAATCGCGTGGGGCAAATTTGCAAAGGGCGAAGAAGGCGCGAGAGAGCGAGACCCAGGTAGATTCGAGCGCTTGGTGGATGGTTGACGCTCTCGGTATTTACGTTGGGTACTATATCGCGACGAAAGCACCCGTGTCACCCTACTCCTCCTCAGTGTCCTTCTTGAGTACCCCTAATTCGTCGAGTGGTTCTTCAACAGCATTCCTGAGCTTATTCACGTCCAGTGGCCTCTCTGGCTTGGCGTCTATCCTCATCGTGATCTCGCGCCGAGAGTACAAGTCATTCCTTAATCTGGTCAGAAGATGTTGGGGAGATGAATTCTATGGAGAGAGCCTTCGATAAGCCGAATTGCTGATGTTTCAATGTTGGGTCCCGTCAGGTGGGGCCTCTTTGATGTGAGTCATTCCGCATGTTCTGCATCTCAAGTAACTTCCCATGTCAACAAAGTCATGACCCCCACGCCCCTTCCGCACGCAAGACGTGCCTGCCCGATATTTCTTGAACCTAATTTCTTCACTCGCCAAACGTCTCTGCCCTCTCAGCTGTGCGGAACATGTTTGAGTAACTCCGAGAAGTCGTAGTATTGTGACTTATCAAAAACCTCCTGGGGAACAAACGCATATCGCCACTCTTCCCCTTTGATCTTGGACACCTCGCTACACCAGTTCCTTATTGCGGCGTCCTTCTTGTCGGTATCCTCGTAGAACCTGCCCTTCGTCTCGATAATCCAGTTGACAAGCTTCTTCTCGACCTTCTGCACCGCGACGAAGTCAGGATAGTATAGCCGAATTGCGCCCTTGGAGCTCAGGTAGTCGATTTTGAACCCGGCATTCCTTTCTGCCAATGACGCGAACCTATCGATGTCCTTTGAGTGGTCGAGGAACTCTGCGAACTTTGCCTCGAAGTCGTTGTAGCAGGCAACGAAGTTGAAGATTGTATGCTTAGCCTCGATGTGGGGCCTTCTCCACACGAATATAGGGACCTTCGAGAGAATTACGCCTTCTTGCTTCAACTTCATGGGGTTTCTAATCACTGACGCTTGCCCAAGGGCTTTCGCTACTATGGATATGATGGCGCTTGCTATGTCGGGGTCAGCAAGCCTCCTTCTTACGGACTCGACATTGGGGTCCACTTCTTTCTCAAAGCAGATCTCGCTGACGTACGTCTTGACGATGGGATAAACTGCAGAGAAATCGCTCCCAACGAGTTTGGCCCTTTTGATGACCTCGCTGGTAATGTGAGATAATAGCTCTGCGGCAGTAGGTATAACCGTCGGTGTGATCTGGATAGTTCCCAGGTAGACCTTCGGTGTTACAGTTTCGACTGTTATGATCAGTTTTTGTAGGTCGATGACAAGTTGAGAGGCCTTCAGCGATTCTATCTTCAGCGGGTCAACTTCGGATAACTGCCTGTAGTCCCTAGAGTAGAGGAGTTCGGTCTGGGGGATTTCTACGTCATAAGCAAGTTTGGATTTAATCGGCTCGATATGGATGGGCAGTGGAGGAGGAGTCGTGAAAGTACTGATACCGACACCTTCCTGCTCCAGTTCTCTGACGAAGTCCTCAAAGGCTTCGGTCCCGATAACCTCGAGGCTCTGTCTTGTTTCCGGGCCGATTCCAGACATCAGGCGAAGACCTCTTCCTATCGCTTGCTCGGGGAGGATTTGCGCCTTGGCAGTGAAAGGCCTCAGCCCGAGGCTGATGGTTACGTTCTGGACGTCCCACCCCTCTCTGAGCATGAGGACGCTCACAACTACCTTGATCTTGTTCCTAGGGAGGTCGATTTCTCTGGCCTTCACCCTTAGGTCTTCGAGGTCGCTCTTTCTGACTTGGCCCTCGTTGTCCGTATGAATCACTAGCACCTCATCGAGTCTGATTCCGGGTAGGGTCTTCACAAGATCTGCTAGGCTGTCCGCGAACGCATTCTTTTCTGCCATGATGAAGAGAACTGGTTTTTTCCCCAGCTTGCCGTAGAGTTTGGCATGTTGTTTCCACCTTTCAAGTGCAGCGTCGATCCAGGGACGGTAGACGCTTGTGACATTGTCTTGAGTGACTCTTTCAGGATCTTTCTTCTTGACAGTGTGAAGAATGATGGGAGTCTTGACGATGGTGTCTTCGACAGCCTCTGCCAGGGGATAGTCCACAATAATCCAGGGGAAGAAGGTGCCGTTCTGGTCTTTTGGGGTAGCGGAGAAGTCCAGCCAGAGCTTCAACCCGCCCGGAATTGAGCGGTGCAGAGTCATCAATGTCTTGTGCCAGGCGAGTTCCTCGTCGTGGACGTGGTGGGCCTCGTCGTTCATCACAATCAAGTTTTGCAAATTCCTGACGTGATGAAGTACTGACAGCGTGGTCTTCTCGACGGTCTTCTGCGCAGGTCTTCCTAGAAGGGCCTGGACAGCATTCTCAGGACTCCACCTGTCGACATCCTTCGACTCGTAGAGTTGCTGGATGTTTTGGAGGAAGAGGTTCCCCGAAGGGTTCGGAATCCCGGAGTCCCCGCGAGTGGTTACTTTCAGGTTCCACTGACCCCTGAGGTAGGGCGGGATCATCGGGAGGTCCATGAAGATAGAGCCGTCCAGAAAGTCCCTTTCCAAGCGCTCCAGGACGATGACGTTCGGAGCAACCAGAAGGAAGTTGTCCGCCAGGTTCGTCTTCCCCTCCATGAGGCGGTTGAAGTAGGACCATACCATCACTAGGGCCATCACGACTGTCTTCCCCGAGCCAGTGGCCATCTTGACAGCGTAGCGGACGAGGTTTGCTTCCGGGAGGTCCTGGGTTCCCACCGCCTTCAGCTCAGGGAAGTACCTCCTGATTGACCTCTTCCCGTCGGGGGTCTCGAAGAACACATCGTCAGAAAGGAGGGACTCCTGGGTCAGTGTGGCGTATTTCCTAATCAAGGGGATGACGTCTGTGAACCCCTCGACCTCGACGAGGTAGGCAATCGTCTCTATGGCTTCTCTCTGGGCGAAGTAGTACTGAAATGGTCTCCCGTCCACCTCGTGGTCCTCCTCGAACCAGAATGAGAAGAGCTCTCTCGTAGTCTCAGTAGCGCCTTCATAGCTCCTGAGCCTCCATTTCTTGACGGCGACCCGAAGCTTGTCTACCAGTAGCATCTTGCTGGGTCGGCGGCCCTGGACTGCCTTGTAACCCTCGCCTTTCTTGACGAGATACGAGTCTGGTTCTATGCTAGGCCCTCGGTCTGGGTTGAAGGGGAGGTCCCTATCGTAGGGGATTACTGACCCTGGCATCCTAGACCTCTACTTCCAGGAGCTTCGAGCTGTCGATCCCGAATATGTCGACAACCTTGACTAGCACTTGGTGCTTCCCATGCTTCTCGTACTCGTGACTGGTTGACTTTAACTCCAGCTTTGGATTGTCCTGGGTTCGATAGGCCTGCCAGCTGTTGAGAAAGGTATCGTTCTTGAAGTCGAAGTCAACAGCCCAATAATCTATGAGGTCGGACCAATGCCTAATCTTCTCTCTGACGTCGTCCCTGATTAGATCACTGCTGGGTATTCCGAAATCCTGTAGTTCTACCTGAACAGATGTCCTCCTGACCGTTGCTTTGACTTGGACATATGCGAGGTCGAAGAAGTGGACATCCTCCTTTGAGACTTGGGGGTCCATGACGTCGCTGGGGATTTGCTTTAGAAGCACCTTCACGCCCTTTTTCCTAGCCTCAGTCTCGATTAGATCATGAATCCCCATCTCCCACTCCCAACCGAGAACGTGAAGTTCGGGCTGCTTCGCCGAAATGCACTCATCGACGGCACCCATTACTTCGCCAATCGTTACTGGCGCATCGACCGAACCGACATGAACAAGGGCCCCTCCTCTTCTCCCGTGGACACTTTGAAAACCCGAAATCGGTTGAGCATCATAGAGTCTCAAGATGAAAGCCAGATATTCGTAAATCAATGACTGGCCTTGCTTCCCGGCGAAGCTGAGTCCTTGCCACACTTGCCGTTCATACTTGCCCAAGTTCAGAATCTCAAAGGGGCGGCAATCCTGTATGTCGAGTAGTCGCTTTCTTGTAGTGTGGATGGCGAACCTGCTCAGGTCACATCCAATCCATCTCCTTCCCAACTTCTCAGCTACTGCGAGAGTCGTACCCGCGCCACAGAAGAAGTCCGCAACCAGGTCCCCAGTATTGGAAGAGGCGCTGATTATGCGGTCAAGAAGAGCTTCTGGTTTCTGAGTGGGGAAGCCGAGTCTCTCCTTAGATTGGGGAGGAATCGGGGGTATGTCAGTCCAGACGTCCTGAATGTCCGCTCCTTCCAGGTCATCTTCGTACTGGATGAACAGAGGCGTCCCGCCTTCCTTCTTAGGCCAGAACACTCTGCCTATCTCATCCAGCTTGTCCAGAGCGGCCTGGACGTCTGGAAGTGGTTGGGTGCCCAACTTGGACCTCATGTACCCTGGAATTGCCCAATGTCGTCCAATCTTTGTTGGGTTAGTTCCACGCCAAGGCTTGCCTGAGGATCCGCCACGAAGTCCTGACCCGGTTAGCAATGTGAGCCGATATTTCTTGCCATTCTTAGGATCTGTGAACTTGAAGAAGTTCTTTCGATAGCTTTCAGAATAAGCGATTTTCTTGGGGTGCCAAGTGTATCTGTCGGACTTCGAATAGAATAGGATTGTATCGTGTACCGGCCCCATTCTTTCCGCGCCTCCATGAGCGAAAGTTCTCTTCCAGACGACTTCGTTAACATAACTCTCTCTTCCTAGGACTTCGTCCATCATCACCTTCACGTAGTGACTCACGTTCTCGTCCAAGTGAACGTAGATTGAACCGGTTGGCGAAAGCAATTCCCTCATCAGCAGCATGCGATCGTACATCATGTCCAGGTAAGACGAAGTGCCCTTTGCCCACGTGTCTCTGTACGTCCACACTTCAATTGCTGACGGTTCCTTGACAATTTCGTCGTCGCCCACTGTCACCTGATGTGCGAAATCATCACCCGTGTTGAATGGGGGATCGATGTAAATCAAGTCAACTTTGCCGGCGAGGGATGAAAGAAGTGAGGACATGACGTACTTATTGTCTCCCCAAATCAATTTGTTCTTCCAACTGGCCCCCTTCATGCTTCCTCCCGCCCATACATCGAACAAGTTGCCCTGGGACCCTAAGCTTCCTGATTCCCTCGTCGCCCTCGTTTCGTTGACCGCCTCGATTATCTGTAGTGGGAGATTCCACCTAGATACATTGCGTATCTGACCCTTGTCGTCGAATTTTCCTGGCCAGACCACTTGCGCATCCTTGACCTCGACTTTAGCCATTCAACTCAGCCCCTCGGAGACACCTCTTCAAGTGTCTGAATTTGAACTTAATAGTCCCCTGCCCGTCGCAGTAGGTCCTGAAGTCGCACTCTTTGCAAACTGTCGAAGTCGGAGGGGACCCAACGCTGAAGTCCTCGGAACGGATGGACCTGACTACCTGGTCGAAGTGATCTCCCGCCCGCTGGATGTTCCGCTCGTCCACAGGGAACTGCATCAATGCAGCTCTCCTCGACTTCTCCCCGGTCCAGTAGATGTAGAGTCTCTCGGGGTTCTTCCCATGCCTCTCCTTCAGAATATGCGAATAGAGGCAGAGTTGCTTGTAGTACCTCTCCGTCAGCGGATCGTCTAGCTTTGGTCTCCTCTGAGTCTTGAAGTCTAGGACCTCGAGCTTCCCGTCCTTTCCCATGATCAGGTCAATCTTCCCGGTCAATATGTAGTCCGACTTCTCGACAGACACGTCCACCTCCGTCTCAACCACGCGATGCAACTCTGCCATGTTATTCTGGTAGTATCTCAACACATGGTTCAAGGCAGCCTGCTTGCGCGTGAACGACAGGGGGCGCATTCCTGCAAGAAGCAGGCTCTGGTAGTTTGATTCGAACCACTGAGTTGATATCGCCGAAGGCGTAATCTCCCCGAACTTACCCTCGACGGCCCTACGATGGATGTCCTCGATTGTTTGGTGGACCAATGTCCCAAAAGTCATTGTAGCCGACCTGGATGGCGAGAACGCATACTCCTGATAGAGCTGGTACTGCCTCGGGCAGACTTCGAAGACATTGATGTGAGACGTCAGGCTGTAGGATTTCTTTGGTATGAACTGCTTCCTGGCCTTGAACTTCAGCGTCTCGAGGATAGCCTTCTCTACATAGGGCCACTGAGGGAGGCCCTGCCAGATTGGATCAAAATACTCCCTGGGCTGCTCGCTGGCAGTTAGGATCAGAAGCTTGGCAGCCCTAGAGAAGGCCACGTAGTACTGTCGCATTGTGTCGAAGAGGGAAATCCTCTCTTCTGGTTCGAAGGGGGCCCTATGGTAGAACGCGGAGAGGTCCCTATCAATCTGTTTCGCGCTCCGCTTGTTGACGCTCAAGGACCCAACTGCGACAACAGGGAACTCTAGGCCCTTAGACTGGTGGACCGTCATAACCTGAACGTACCCTTGAGGTATTGGGTTGTACGGGTCCTCGTAGTCGTCTATCCCGTTGTCAAGGAGTAGCTTGATGAAGCTAACAAAGAGCTTCTTGTTAATCCAGTCCTTGTTTCTGGCTGTCACCAGCTTGACGTGATAATAGTTCTGGAACTCAGTCAAGAGTTGGGAGAAGGTGGCCAGGTTCCTCGCCCTGTTCTCGTTCTTCATATACGAGGCGAAGGGCTCGAAGGCGAGGAGCTCGTAGAAGTAGTCCGAGATTGTCATGTCAAGGCTCTCCCCGGCCTTCAGGCTCTGGATGTCTCCGTTCCTGTCCTGGATGTACTTGGTCAGCAGAGGACTTGATTGAGAGTACGGTCCGAGTCTCGAGATTCCGTCGTTGACGTAGTTGACCATGTTCTGGAAGCTGAATGATGTCAGCTCCTTCATTTCGTTGTAAAACCCGAAAATCACAGCGTAGCATCCAATCATCTCGCGGACTTCATCGTTCTCGAAGTATGCCCTCGCCCTGGGTGCGAAGTAGGGGATCCCCAACTCTTCTAGCGCTTGTAGGTAATGTCCGCTGTGCTCAAGCCTGACACTGTGGAGAAGGAGGGCAACCTGGCTGTAGTCCTGGATGATTCGCTCGTCCTTGAGATATTTCACCAGGTTCGCAAACCTCTGGGCCTCGTCCTTCTGAGACGTCCCCCAGATTGAGAAGACGGCCGGGTAGTCTGGGAATTCTCCAGTAGGGTCGGGACGAATTCTCTTCTCGAACCTATAGTCGACCTTGCCGTCCTCGCTCTTCCAGTCGGCACCATCCATGAACCTGTTGTACGAATCGATGATCTTCTCGTGTGACCGGTAGTTGACATCAAGGACAATCTGCTTGCTGTTTGCGAAGTGAGTTTGGAATTCGAGGATGTTTCTGACTGTGGCTCCACGGAACCTGTAAAGAGACTGGTCCTCGTCTCCCACGATGCAGAGGTTGTTCGCTGGCTGAGCGAGCTTGAATAGGATCTGCTCCTGGATATAGTTGGTGTCCTGGTACTCGTCTACTAAGATGTACTTGAGATTCCGCCGTATCTTCTCCTGTAGCTGAGGCTGTGCCAGCAAGTCGAAGAACAGCTTCTGTTGATGGGGAAAGTCTATCCTATTCGCCGCGTACAATTCACTCTCGTACTTCTCGAATACTTGCCCGAGTAGGTTGAGGAATTCACTGGGTGATACTTTGAGCTCCCTCGGGTCGATTAGCTCTTCCACTATTTTGTTAAGGTAAGGTGTCAGACCTCTAATCGTGGTCCACTTGTATTCCCATCGGCCAAAATATAGTCCATTCAGTTTCGTTTCTTCAGGAACGATCTTGGAGAAGTGCTCGTTGAGGAAGAGCGATTGGGTCAGTTCGTCGAGCGTTTCATAGTTCCTCTTGATTGGAGAGTTGTTTACATATTTCCTAACGAATTCATCGCACATTGAATGAATAGTCCCCACACGCATCTCGTACAAAGGACCGCTGTAGCCGAACAGCCTAGCGTATTCATTCAGACGGTCCCTGAGCTCGAACGCAGCCTTCTCGGTGAAAGTTGTTACCAGTATCTCATTCGGCGAAGCCTTACCCGTCAGGAGAAGGTACAGTGTCCGGAGAACGAGGACGAGCGTCTTTCCGGACCCTGGTCCCGCTACTATCTGGAGGGGACCCTCTGTTGCCTGAATGGCTCTTAATTGACCCTCGTTGAGAGATGGAAAGAGCGTCTTGATCTTCGCTATGGCTTCAGCATCGCCCATCAAAGCGGGGGCTTGGATTTGAGCAGGTTCCAGGGTTTCCAGACACCCGAGGATTCGACCTTGGATATATTATGATTGAGGAGCCTATCCCTCACAGAAGATAATACGGCGTTACTCGTCGGCCGGGACCTCTCGACCTATCACTTCTAAGACCCAAGTTCCCAATGAGATTTCAGATAGGATTAGTCAATGATCGACGCAACGAGGACAGCTGGTCAACTTCCCATGTTCTGAATTCCTTGGGGGACTTCCAGAAAACTTCCCAAGCAGTATTCAACATGAACCTGATCTCGCCGGTGTTGGTTGACAATACTTTCGGGTAGGCTACCGAAAGAGATGATCCCTGTAGACCTTCCAACGAAAGGCGTGCTATGTCTGCGAGAAGAGAGTCTGGATACGCATATTGGTACTCGGAGGGCGGGTTAGACCAAAATTTTGAAATCTCTGCCCACTTGGAATGCATCTTCCCACTCTCAGCTTCGTAGCCTAGGTTCTTGAGGCCGTATTCGAGTATTCTCATTCTCGCTTCATCAGCTGGATGAGTCTGATTCTGTAGCATGTCCAGTTCATAGATGTCCTTCGAGCGTTTCAAGGTTAGGTGTATGTGTGACCAAGCGTATGCAGGGCCTACAGTGTATAGCGCAAATAGATCGCAAAAGAATTCCACGATCCAATTCTTCCATTGAGAATAGCACCGGCTTATTGCAAACTGGATTCCCTGTGGAGCCCCCTCCCTCTTCTTTGTCTTCATCAATTCCGTGTAATATCTGGCAATGGCCATGAAGCAGGAATCAAAGGCCTTCGTCATTGTCTCCAGTCTGAGATCGGCGTCTCTGTTCTCCAACAAATAATGTCCAATCTCATGATAGAGATCTGGCATATGCAAGAGGAATTCCGATTCACCTAGAGGCACGAAAATCACGTTTGTGAAAGGGTGGGAGAAGTAATGTTCGCCCGACCCTCCGCAGATAGCAGGGTGAGGTAAAGGGAGTTTGATTTCACCATGAATCTTGAATGTCAATCGGTTGAGAAATCCTATCTCTGGAGTCTGGTAATACAAAGGTGGAATGCCATAATACTCGACCAGGGCGATCTCCATGCCGCAGACTCTCACGTCTCTGAAGATGTCTCTCAGGTCATTTTCCTCTCTGGTTTCAATCATACTCTCCAGTTCTTTCAGATTCCGAATTTGGTCATCGAGAATCCGAGTGCACCTTTCAGCCAACCCGGCCAGTTCGGAATACTGCAGGGGATACCTGATGAAATTCTTGAGAGCAAGGGAACGGTTGATCTGTTCTACGACAATGGCCTCAAGATAGTCCTTCACGAACGACCTCCTATGCGACGGAACAAGCTTGCGCACTCGGTTCCCATAGCGTCCGCGACATCGTTTAGTATGGAGAGGTCATTAGCTGAGAGAGCGTATTTCCCTGACATCAGTTTCTGCGTGAGCTCAATTATTTCAGTCCTTCTGAGCTGCCACTCCCTAGTTGACCTCTGGCGTAATGTACTTACGAGGAACTGCTCGTCGAATATCGCTGTTCCGGAAAGTGTGCCATTAAGCACCTCCGTTACCGGTTTTAGCACCCGGAGAAGGTGTGCAACCTCTTCTCTGGTCCGATCAGGACCCTGTATCGAACGTTGTCTAAGATAGCGAAGCGCACTATCAAAGTCTCGTAGGGAGTTCGTAGTCTCGTGGAAACGAAAGGAGAATGAACCTAGGTCGCTCATTCGTCAGATCCCTCCTCTTGGAACCTAAAGTTGTCTTCGCTGTATTGACCAGCAATTTCTCTCAAACGGATGTCATTCATCTTCATTGTAATGGGGAGTCGGGAGCAGTAATCTATCTTGGTCCAAGTCAGGTTAGCGAGAGCAAACACATCTTCGACGATTGTGGCGAGTTCCATCTTCCCTCCGATTTTCGTGACCTGAATCGGCTTGGCCGTTCCACGATATCTGAAAGGTCTCCCGGTAGTGCACACGTAAGCATCGTTATGCACGATAACGTATTCTCCAACCCATGGGTTTTCCGTACGCTCTTGCAGGAATCCTTGGACGGTTTCCTGCTCGAAGAACCGCACAGGAACCCTTGACGACTTCTTGATTTCGACGAAGTTGCAGTTGAAATTACTCGCCAATATGCCTTCCCTTGAAAGCTGGTTCAACGCCTCCGTTATGCCCTTCATTTCTTGTGGGAAGAAACGGCCATCACGATGAATCGTAATGTCTGAGGGACTCTTTTTCGCAGTCTGGAGTTCGTCCTTCAGCAGCTCATACACTACTGTCTGAACCTGTCGCGTTCCCAGTTGCTCTTTCTGGTCCGAGGTACTGGAGGTGAATCGGAAGGTCTGACCATTCTTTGAGACGTACATGAATCCTGCAGTATTGTTCTTGACGTCTATTCCGATCACTGCATCTGTATTGAGTGGCCTTGCTAAAGCGAATGGCCAACAGTTGTTGAGGAGAAGAATCTTGTTGAGCGCGACGTTCCCCAAATAGCCTCTGTAGCGTTTGGTTGTCCGTTCATCAGTTGCCACCGTCCATTGCGTTTGACCATCGGCGGAGCCCGTTGCGACGTAGCTGGCCCTTGGGATTTCGACGTGCGCGACTGATACTTGAATGTCCTTTTTCCTCAACTCGCGCATCAACATGTTGGTGAGTTCGTCTTCCTTGTCGGGTCTCCTAGGATTCAGTCTTGGGATGAGCACGAGCCCGTAACCAGAGCTGAATAGCCCCCCTCCCGTGGATTGTTCGACCGCATCCAAAACCGCCTTCGCAAATGGGTAGATTGAGGTGCCGACGGAATCATCATATTCAATCACTTGGGGGTCCCATCCTCGTAGCCCGTTCATCGGGTAAAGCCTGGTGAATTGATAACTCAGATCCTTAATGTACTGATGACCGAAGGTTAGATACATCGACTTAGGCATGATGAGATATTGGCGGTCGAGATTCTTCCTAACAAAGAAACCCGCCCCAGGATCTAGGAGCAACTTCATCTTTGTGTAGCTAAAATCCTGTAGATTAGTAAGGGTCGTGCCGGTTCCCCCTGTGAAAGAAAGAATTTTCCCCTGACCGAATAACAAGTCAGGGGGAGTTAACCGATTTCCCTTTACAGAAAGCATTTTATCGGAAAAGACTACGCGAACTCCTTGAAACTTCCATCCCAGAAGGTATTTTTGAACCACAAATTCGATTTCCCTTTTACGGACGTGTGGTGGCATTATTGTCGCCGCATGGTGCTCACGAATCGTCGGATGATTGGTCGGGTAAGTCAATCTCAGGAGAGCACTTGGCATATGTCGAATTTGCCCCAGGCTGGTATGATAGGTGAAGACAGAACAATCTCTCGGCAATGTAAGCAAGGCTTGGGGTTTGGGAAAACTCGTAACTTGATGGATGTGATCGAACAGGTTAGTATTTTCAATTCTGACGTTTGACGTGTCAAAGTCGCTTATGCCTTCGATTCGGACTTCGTACCACCTATGGCCGTACTCATATATCGCGTTTCTTCCTTTGTACTTCCCGAACTCGTCGGTGGTAACTCTCGATGGGAGGAAGTACTTGGATGCGTACTTCCGAGTAATATCCACGCTGACAGCTAACTCGTTGGATGGGAGTGCGACGACTTTGTAACTGAAACCGTGATACATACTAATGTCGGTAGATTTGAATTCAGGGTCGGCCTGTTTGTGGAAATATGGCTTCCCAGCAGAGGGGCGCCACAGATTCTGGACATCGTGCAATTGTCCATCGAGGAGGAACTGCAGGAATCTCACCGCCAATTGTGCGTCTATATCTGTCAATGCATCAAAGCTCAGTTGTCTCTCAACAATGGTGGCTGCTACTTCGGCTTCGGTTCCGATAAGGGATACTCGTCCTGGCAGCCCGGAGTACCCTTCTAGTTGAGCAATGTACAACTGCTTGTCTTCTACGAGTTTGACGCAAGGCGATTTGGAAATCTTGCTCAATTGGTCGCTTAGGAGCTGAACATTCATGTCGTACTCATCAGAGTGAGGAGAGATTCCTGATACCTTGTAGAGCCTGTAGCGACACGACAGGTCTTTGAGATTCTCAACTTTGAATAAATTTATGACAGTCACGATGCGGTCGTCCTCCAGCAGACTTTCCTAAAATTACAGGATAGACAAGTTGTAGGCCTGCGGGTTTTTGGTATCGAATCAATGAGCTGTTCAGGTCTAGAAGAACCATTCACGACGTGCCGCATTCGTATGGAGGTCGTGAAGATGTAATCCTCGATCTCAGTCAAGTCTTCGTTCGTCAATGCATATTCGACCTCTTTGTTCCGAAGCAGTTGAAACTCAAGTAGGCGTATTTGTTTTGCATCAACTCCGTCCTTTCGGAATTCCTCAGGGAAGTCTTTGTGCGGTTTGACTCTAGAGAGTGCGTACCCGTAGATGGTCAACTGCAACCTGTGTTCCTTGTAGCGAGGGGCTTCGACTTTCCAATCTACAATCATTGGAGGCTTGTCCCTGTAGAAAACAATCAAATCAGGCATACATCTCACATTGACACCTGCGAATTCCAGCTGTAGAGGCCGCTGACTCAAAACGAGCGACGATTCTTGGCTTATGCCGCTCATTAGGCTCCCCTCAAGGAGATTGGCTAAGGAGACTTTCACCTCTTCTACTGCACGATTAACAATCTCGTCTGAGAGAGGCAATCCATACGCCATCTCGAACAGAGCAAGGAAGTCTGCCTCTCTTTTTGGAAACATCAAGTGCTTCTGAGCCTTGGCAAAACTCAACTGTGCTTCTATCATCTTCAACGCGTGGGCGAGCGTGTCATCCAATGTTACCTTCTCGCGCTTGTTAAGTCGTGGAACAACGAACTGACTGATTGTCTGATCCACAACCTTACCTCTCCACGCGTGAATTGAGTCCAAGTGCTTCAGGATGTATGCCTCCTTCCGATCCTGGTTTGTCGTCTTCGAAGTCGCGAAAGTACTGCCATAATACCACTTCTTCGGGCACTGAGAGAAAACCCTGCTTGAGCTGACAGACCAGTTCATCGTTCTTGCCTTCTGGTCCGAATGAAACGAAGATACTCAAGAAGTTCTCTTTCTTCTTGGGGGGTCAGCTCTTCTGCGCTATCTGATGTCCTGAACACAAGAAGCCGCTTGCCTTTGGGCCCTAACGCTGGATAACCGGAGAGTTCCATGAGGCGTGAATACGAGATCTTGTATGCCTCAGCTAACTTACCCAGAACTGACGGGGATGGCTTGACGATTTTCTGGTTCTCCAATTGGCTAAGGTATGCATTTGAAATGCCGGTCTTCTCCTCAACTTCCCGGAGACTCAAACGGAGGTCGTCCCTCTTCCTTCGTAGCACTTCCCCCAGAGATTCCATAGGGCCTGTGCAAGAGTTCGGTTATTTATTGTTTGCTAAGTCTGTCAAGCACTTTCTTGACACGCTTAGCGGAGTTCGTCACCCTTCAACCCTTCCCGGCACTGCGGATGACTTGCCCGTCCCAAAAGAGCCATCAGCAACCCCGTTACCCGAATCAAAGGTCTTTCGAGCGGCCGGGGAAGAGCGATACTGGGGACAAGGTCGACTCCTCGCAAGTGGTGCTAAGGAACACCAGAGTGAGGCGCAAAGCAAATCTCCAAAGGATCATTTTATCGCAAGGGCTAGTTGACGATGCAGGGTAGATTATTATTACAAGCCGCAGGACAATGGAAGACCCGAACCAGCGGTACCGAAGGTCGTTCGGAGTCCAAGTTCGGAGAATAGCGCCAGGGAGCTTGAGGCTAGGTCCTCAGAAAAAGTTCCAAAAAAAACACAGGGAAAAGGAGAAGAACAACCGCAACGACATTTCGGTCGCGATTCATTGCGCCTCCCCTCGCTCGTTGAGGCCCTTGCGAGCCTGCGAGACATTTGATTCGTATCTAATCCGTCTTCGTACCACTCAAGTATTTTGATAACGCCTCCAGCTCGGAGTCATGCTCCCATTCAGACTTGAGGTAGCAAAACTCGTTCACAAGGAATCTGGGGTCATCTATTGCCCGTCCTAAACTGAGCCAAGCCCGTCGTTTATACTTGTATTTCTTGAGAATCCCCAAGTTGATGACTTGATTTCGCATGTTCACTCTTGAATTGGCTGCAAGGAACGAAATCCCGCAATCTTGGTAAACTAGCGTGACGTCATGCCTTTCGTGATCTTTTGCGGTCAATTGCGTTACTTGGTTTATCGCGCCAACGAGTTCCGCCCTCCTTTCTTCGTCGAGTTCGAGCAGAAGGATTATTGCGGAAGTGTGCCCATTGCCTCCATATGTTTGTAGCGTCTGGAGTATGTGCCTGAATTCCGGCCTGTCCGGAGCTCTCAGCGGAGGAGTTTCATACTTTATCCCGATGCTCTTCAGGTACTCTCCATTGAGTTTCTCCGCAAACCCGGAGAGAATCACATTGCTTGCATTCTTCCACTCTGGCGGAAAAGGAAGTCCGTGCATCAGATAAGCTCCAACATAGTCCAATTCGTCGAAGCTGATCATCTTGCCGTAGCATTGTATCCGTCGCTCCAAGAAGTGTATGAACATGTAAGGGTTAGAAATGTAGTCACAGGCGATTTCCAGATCAAGAATGCTCACTACCCATGGATACGGGTCATCATGGTCCTTCTCAAGCAATCGTGTAATCTCTGTAAGGAGCGCCGAATATGACTCTGAGGTAACGCAGACAATGTAGATTGCGGCGAAGTCGTTTCTCTTCAGAACAATGTTATCGCCACCTTGCGTGGTGAATCTTGCTAGCTCGCCGCTCTCGATATACTTCTTAGTTCGGATAGCCTGGTTGTACGCGTCTTGGACTGCACCCGAGAAATCGCGAATGATTCGATCGTAATTCCCCAATTTGGCAGATGCGGTAAGCCTTTTCGACTTTGACTCGACGATGAGTAGCCGGTCGTCGAATGTTACTAAAATGTCGGTCTCGAATTGGTTCTCGTCACCGTACCTTAATGAATGGTGAACTCGGTCTTTTCCGAAGACCCTTGAAAAGAATTCTGATGTCTTGCCCTCTTGAAAGTCTCCAATCGACCTTTCAAACTTCGGTGCGTACTCCTCATCCTTTATGAGGTCATAATACATCGTACGAAGCGGTGCTTGATAGAGCAGCTGCGGGACAGGCAAGAACAGTGAATTGCCCATCAAGATGATGGGCGTGGCGTTTAACTCATTGAATTCTGTGGGCGAGTCGAAGGCAAGATTCATTTCGCCAAAATGACGGGCAAATCTCGAAATAAAGGCGTCTACCAAAGGCCTACGAAATCTAGTCTCGAGTTCGTCACGGGGAATCTGCAGTATGTTTGGTATCGTGCTCGCACTGGATAGGAACATATCATCTAGGTCCTTCCTCCTCATTCCGTCAATCATGCTTCTGAAGTCGTTTGGTGAAATACTTCCTGAGTTGAGCCCCTTGTATACCTCCGGAATTTCACAAAGCGCATCTTTGAGATTGGCAAGGTAGTCATTTACTGACTTCGACGCCAGAAGAAAGAGGTGCTGGAAGAATTCCGATATCTGCTCGGCAGTAAGGCCGTAATGCTGTCTCAGATAATCGTCGTGCAGAGAATACTTCTCTGTGAACGTTTCCAGTAAGCGGTGGGGGTACCCTTCTCCTCTCGCGTAGTGGAAATAGGCAAAAACAGAATGTGAGAGTCCACTGCTGGATACGTCGGTCTCCTTTGTGAGAGACGCAACCCTCTCTAATTCCGCAATTGTGTAACTTTGGCTGATTTCGAAAAACAGATTCTTCAGAGACAAAATTTGTTTTGAGTTTGGACGCGCCTTGGAATGAGTTCTTTCTGGCATTTTTGAGTACAACCCGGCTACATACTCCAGCGTTGCCTGGGAGTTCAAGGGATCTCCAATGGTCTCCTCCGCGAACATCTGCCAGCAATCGAGCGAGAGAACCGTCGTCGTTGTTATTGGGTCGAATTCAGCTAATATTGACTTGAATCGCATTAGAAGTGACTGTCTTGAATCTTCCATTGGCTAGGTCGTTTGACAGGCAAAACCAGATTGACTATTATATCTCGTTGTCTGTTGGCCGAGCAAGTTCGCTGACGACCACGTTATCAGACTTGTTACCTCAGATTTGCTAGCGAGGCAGTCCCGACATACCCTCCACTGCTGGACACCCCTGTTCGGGTTAGCCCAACAGATTCAGCAGGTATGTTTCGGCCCAACCATCTTTCGCGATGATAGGCCAACCCCTCCAACAATGTTGAAGGAGCACCCTCGCCCTTTCGGGTTTCGGGATCGTCAGGGGAATCTTCAGCCCATCTGGCTGGTATTGGCTCACGACCCTGGTCGTGGGCACCTTCCCTGAGTCTAGGTTCTATTCAGAACCCGCACAGTTCTTTCATTCAGGTTGCTTGTCCAGTT
>Ga0116132_1000261_pt1 | contig 53330 bp, 80 predicted proteins | sample June2015DPH_17_1_2_FD_89735 | JGI IMG/M metagenome (GOLD analysis project Ga0116132, IMG submission 89735) | Peatland microbial communities from SPRUCE experiment site at the Marcell Experimental Forest, Minnesota, USA - June2015DPH_17_150 | ecosystem: Environmental > Terrestrial > Soil >... | reverse complement strand
CTTAAACTGCTTCTCGCTTCAATCCGTTCCGCTGTTCAACACGGCGGCGGGAACTAACTTTACAAATATGTTCTTAAACTGCAACTCGCTTCAATCCGTTCCGCTGTTCAACACGGCGGCGGGAACGAACTTTACCGGCATGTTCTACAACTGCTTCTCGCTTCAATCCGTTCCGCTGTTCAACACGGCGGCGGGAACTAACTTTACAAATATGTTCTTAAACTGCAACTCGCTTCAATCCGTTCCGCTGTTCAACACGGCGGCGGGAACTAACTTTACAAATATGTTCTTAAACTGCTTCTCGCTTGCTGAGGGTGCGATGGCTGGAACAACCTACGCTATATCTTATACGGCATGTAAACTATCCGAGGCGGCGCTTGTGGCAATCTTCACTGCCCTCGGGAGCGCCAATGGCGGATCGCAGACGATCACCGTGACAGGAACATGGGGCGACGCTTTGCTGACGGCGGCGGATATGGCAATCGCCACGGGAAAGAATTGGACCGTTGCGACATAAAGGAAAATTACAATGAATGGGCCTGGATTCTACAAAGCAGTTGGCGACGGCCAGTCAGTCTACTACGCTCCCAACTCGGTGACTGGCCCCGGCTTCTCACTGGTCGCGGCGAGTCAAGCGACCTATACCTACCCAGTGAATGGCTGGACGTGGTTCTCTGACGAGAACACGGCGCGGACGGCATTGCTTCTCCCAATGCCATCCACGCCGCCGCAACTCTCTTTTTTGCAGTTCATGGCGCTGTTCACTTCGACGGAAAAGGCCGCGCTGGTTAATTCGACGGATACCGGCATCAAACTGTTGCTCTTGCAGGCCGCGGGGAACAGCGGCGTGACGCTGACTGACGCCGCGACCGTGAACGGTCTCGCATATCTGGTGAGTCTTGGGATTTTGACCACGGCGCGGCAGATGGCGATCTCGGCTAATCAGCCGCCTGGGTAAGCTCCCGCTGACGCCAAATCAGCGGCGCGGGTTCGCCCGCGCCGTTTTCGTCCTCAAGCCCAAGTGAAAGGAGCGGCGCTGTAATTCCCGGCCGACTCAGCGGCCTCAACAAAGGACAATCGAATATGAAAAGACTGCTTGTTATCGCTCCGCTGTTGCTCGCCTCGGCGCCGGCGCGGGCGGATTTCTTCTCCGATCTTTTCTGGGCTGCGCCTTCTTTGCGGAAAACGCAAAGAACTGCTCGCCATTATCGCTCCGTCCCGCTTCCTCCCCGCCGGCCCGCGAGCTTTTGGGCGCTGGCTTCCTATTATGGCGGCGGACCTAAGAAATTCGAGCCCAACAGCCATATGGCGAACGGCAAGAGGTTTAACCAATGGGCGATGGTCGTGGCACACCGCACGCTGCCATTCGGGACGCGGCTGCAAGTCTGTTTTCACGGTTGCGCGGACGCGGTCGTGGGAGACCGAGGCCCCGCCATCTGGACGGGAAGAAGCCTTGACGTGTCTCGTGGCGTCGCTGCCCGCATCGGAATGCTCGCGGCTGGCGTGGGCCGCGTGAGCGTGACGAGGCTCGATTGATCGATCTCGCCCTTGCGCTCGTCATCTTCGGCAGTGCGCGGGCGATTTTAAGATGGCTGGCGAGAGGATGACATGAGAGCGCCGCTCCAATTCCGTCTTCGCTTCGCATGGACGGTGTTCGTCGTCATGGTTCGGGCGGTGTGGGGGCGAAAGGCGCGGAGATTGTGAGCCCGCGTTTTTGTGGTATCCTGACCCAAAGCGAGGTCCGCCATGACTGATGACCAAATCGCCGGCGCCTGTTTGATCGGGGCTACCGCCCTCGCGATCGCTTGGATTTTGTCTTGGTCGGTCGAGGAACCGAAGATCGACAAGCCTTGGAAGACTGGCGATCCGCCGCGCCGGCCTAATCGCCCAGGCGCTTCGACTGTCGGAACGGTCATTCATATCGTCGGGTGCGGATTTTGGCTCATGTGCATCGTTTTCGTGATGCAGAAAATGGGCTTTGGGTGACGCCATGCCGCTCCCGCAAGATCACGACACGCTCTGCCGGTGGAGCATGTTCGCGGTCAAATATTGGCTCATAGATATTCACCCGCATTTCTCGTGCATTTGTGCGGTGATGCTCGGGATGAATATGCGGCGCGCGGATTTTATGGAGATCGTGCGCGTCTATGTGGATCACAAAGACAACTCAGAATGCAACGGGCCGTGCGATCCCGACTTCAACCTCAAGGAGTGGATGCGATGATCCGAGACCTGTTCACGCCATCACTATTCGTCGCCGCGCTTTTGATCGGGGTGGCGTGCGCGATAACGAAATGGTGGTTCCGATGAACTCCGCAAAATTCTATTCTGCGATACGGGAAACACTTTTTCACCCGCTCACGCCAACGCAAGTCGAGGGCGTAAATTCGATCCTTGACGCCTGGACGAAATGGGCGCCGGCAAGCGACGCGCGCGACATCGCCTATTCGCTGGCGACAGCCTATTGGGAAACCGGCCGCGCGATGCAACCTATCCGCGAGGCTGGCGAGGGTCGCGGACGAGCTTACGGTCACCCCGCCGGCCCGTGGCACGCCGTCTATTACGGGCGCGGATTGGTGCAAGAAACTTGGCTCGCGAACTATCAGCACGCCGACGCCAAGCTGCATATTCTCGGGCTTCTCAACTCGCATGAAAGCCTCGTCAAAACGCCTGACCTCGCGCTGCGGCCGGATGTCGCCGCCGCGATCATGGTGCGCGGCATGGTCGAGGGTTGGTTCACCGGCAAACGCTTGGCGGATTATTTTCTCGGCGCTCATTCCGATTGGCAAGGCGCGCGCCGGATTATCAACGGGCAGGACAAGGCCGCGCTAATAGCTGGCCTCGCGCTGCAATTTTATCACGCTCTTACCGCTGCGGAGAACTGACATGCGTAATTGTTGGCAAACATGGTATTGGTTCAGACCGGGTCTGAGTTTGGTGCTTGATGCGGCAGGTCGCTGACGATGAACAAATCACCTATTGGGGAGCGTGAGCATGTCCAGACCCTCAACATCTGAAATCGTCGGCCTGCTTCTCGCCGCCGTGTTTGTCGTCGTCATGGTGGTCGGCTGGGCGCGCGGGGCTCATGCGGCCGATGTGGCTCAATGCGGCGCGGCGACCGAGCGCGGCGCGATGGCGGAATACGACATGCTCGCGGGAATGGTCGGCATACCTCCCGGAGCATCGATCCGTACGCTGGAAAAGCGGCAATATGTCGCCGCTGTGTGTCTGCACGAGGAGCTTCGCAAATGACAACTTTTGGGTTCCGTTTGATCGATCACGGCCGCCATTGGCGAGCCAAATCGCCTTGGGCCGAAATCACCGGTGGTTTTGGGTTATCGCTCTCTTTGATGAATTGGGAAGAGGACGAAGACTGGTCGCTACACATCCGCCTCGGCTGGCCAAACATCTTCATCAAACTTCCGCTGCCTCGTCGAAAGCCAAAAGACGACATGATGGACCAGTGGGGAATCGCGGCTTCGCCAGCCAGTTGGTCAGAAGTCATGGTGCATTGGGGCGAACACACGAAAATCATTCACGCGCCTTGGTCGCCGACGCATTATCGCAGCTCCATCCTCGCCCCGGACGGTCGCAGTTGGATCACAGAGATTTCTGGCCATCGAATCCCTCGCAATGCCGTGGCGCTTGGCGAGGCGCAGTGCGATTGGTGGCGGTTGGCCGATGTTCCGCATTGGAAAAAAGAACTGCCCTACAGGTATGTTTTGCAATCTGGCGAAATTCAGAACTGCACCGCGACAATTAGCGTTGAAGAGCGCGAATGGCGCTGGCGATGGTTTCCTTGGTTGCCGATTGGGAAAGTCGCGCGCTCTATTGATGTAGCGTTCAGCGCCGAAGTAGGCGAGCGCGCCGGTTCCTGGAAGGGCGGGTGCATTGGATGCGGCTATGATCTACGCCACGACGAGACGCCGGAAGAGTGTCTTGCTCGCATGGAGCGTGAAAGGAAATTCTAATGCGCGCGCTCGCACTCATTCTCGCGCTCGCGCTATCGTCATGCGCCGCTGGTAACTGCGAGCGCGGCCACCTGACTTGTGGCGTGAACTGAATCCGCGCGCGGCGGATTCCGCGCAAACCTGGAGAGAAGACAATGATCCAACCCACCATTGGTCGCGTCGTTTGGTTTTGGCGGCAAAAGGGTCTCGATGAGCCGAAAGTTGAACAGCCGAATGCGGCTCTCGTTACTTATGTCTGGGGCGACCGCTTGGTCAATCTGGTCGTGTTCGATGCCAACGGCAATTCTCGCGGCGAGACTTCCGTGACGCTGTTGCAAGACGATGACGTGGGCAATGTCTACGGTAGTTTCGCATCTTGGATGCCATATCAGAAGGCTGTCGCCAAAGGCGAGATTGCTCCAAAGTTGGAAGCGAAGATCGAGCGCCTCGAAGGCCGGGTCGAAGAGCGCGGCGACGATCACAGAGATTAGCCCAATCGCCGGCCGCATTGGCTGGTGAACCGAGTGCCGGAGAATGCTTGGCGGGCCGGCACCATCTCCCCCGCCAAGCGCAAACCTGGAGAATCTAAATGTCTGGAATTGATCTTTCGAGCTTGACCAATCTCGCTGGAAGTCTTGGCTCCGCCCTTCCGAGCGGCTCCGCCATCATGGAAAACGTGCTCGTGGGCGCGGCGTCGTCCGTCGTTCTCAAGGGTTTGCAGGCAGGCGGCGCTTCGTCTCTCGACCCGCTCGGCTTGTTCCATCCAGCCACCACTCCGACCGTCGCGGGCACGAACAACCCGGCCGTCGTGAATGGCCCGACGATCACCGCCAGCGCCTTTGCCAGCCTTCCGGCCGCGTCGCAGGGCTCGGTTCTCGCAGCTGGCGTGCACGTCGTCGCGGGCTAAACGATCATGAGTAGCGGCGCGATTATTGCGGCAATCTTGGGCGCTCATTTCGTCGCGACGCCTCTCGCGAATGAGATAGTCCCGCCGCTGCTCAACTTCGGCCTCGAAATCTTCAAGGAGAAGGTGCTTGACCAGCCCGCCGCTCCGCGTCTCTCCGCCCCCGCCGGGCTTCGCCAGGATTCGGTTTGTCACGCAAGAGACAAGCCTGTTCGGGCGGTTAATTCGATGGCGAACCATGTCTCAGGTCAGCCACGCCGAATGCGTCCTTCCGAACGGGACGATCATCGCGGCGCTGAGTGATCGAGGCGTTCGCAACGTCCCTGGAGATTACGACACGACCTCAACGAGCCAAATCTTCGTCGACGTCCTCATGCCGCCTAACGATCTCAAGCGCTGGGTGGCCTATCTTTGGAGCCGCGTCGGGCGTCCGTACGACTGGACCGCGATCTACGGCGAGGCGATGCATCTCAATTGGCGGGCGCCCTGCGGCTTCATTTGCTCTATGCTCTGCGCTCTGTCCTTGCGCGAGGCGGGAACATTCTCGCGACCACTTTCCGAGGAGGCGCACAAGCTCTCTCCTAGAGACGTTCTCCTGATTCTATCGGCGCACCCCGCCGCGCGCATCCACCCGAAGGAAGTCAGAAAATGATCCACATCATCGCAGACACCGTTACCGCCGCCCCGGCCGCCATTCCCAGCATCGCACAGGCGCAATCCGCCCTCACGGGGCTGCAAACCGCTTGGAACGATCTTCTCGCCGCGTGGGACGCCTTTAAGCCCGTTCTGACGTTCATTGGAACATGCGCCGCATTCGCTGCCGGGTTGCCTCATCCGTCTGCCGGCTCGATCTTGTCGCTTCCCCGCAAGTTGCTCGACGTGGCCGGCGCCAACGTGCTGCACGCCAAGAACGTCGAATCTCCGAAGGCTTAATTCACAGGGCGGGGGCGGCAATGCCTGACGAAAGTTGTCATGCAGCATTGGCAAACATTGGCCAGTGCTTCCTCAACACAACCTTGGAAAAGATAGGGGCCGCAATCGCGATGGTTGGATTGACGGCCCCGTTATGGCATCAGATTTTGAATGACTATGTGACAAACCTTCCGACGATTTTGCAGACGCTGAGTTGCTTGTGGATCGTGCTACAGATCATTTTTGGCGCGCATAAATTTGCGAGAGAGAGACGCAGAAGGCTGGATTAGTCATTCCTCCACGATAGCCGGAACGCATTGAGGCTCGATCTTCGACGGTGGAAGCTGGCACCATTTCAATAGCGTTGGCGTGACCCATTGCAGAACGTCTCCATCGCGCGTGTTCTTCGGTGAAATATAAGCCAAGCATTTGACTGCATTCTCCTTGATATTCCCATTGACATCCGGGTTAAGACAATTGGCGTTGTCGCCAAGAGATGTTGGTTTGATCGGCGCTTCATCGCACGCGCCAAGATAGACCATTGCTAAAACCGCGATCATACGTTTCATGCCTCAATCCCCTTCCTTCCCTGCGTCTACACCAAGAGCGGCTGCGGCGTCTGTTTTGTCGGTCATTTGTTCAAATCTCCACAGATTGGCGACATCCCGACAGCAGGAGGCTTGCGCGACATCGCGGCTTGCATGCACTGCTCGCGAGTGTCGAATTGTTCCTCACGCAGCCATATTGCCCATTCGCAGCCATGCTCTGGCCAAGGTCGCACGCACGCCCAAACTATCGTATAGTGGTCCCATTCAACTCGCGGAGTTCCGTGAGTTTCCACAAAGTGGCAAGGAATTGTTTTGTCCCAACACTTTTCAGGTTGCCGAGTTCCGTCATGGCCAGTTGTGTAGTCGATCGGTGCTTCATCGCACGCGCCAAGAGTTACCATTGCTAAAACTGCGATCATGCGTTTCATGATTAAATCACTCCCTCCACGGCGCGAGCTTCCGCGCCAGCCTCGATATGTTCTCCCCACGTTCGGCGTCGCCTGATGCATCAAACAGCCTGCGGGCGAGTTCTAGGGGGTCGATCCGGTGCGACCGCCACCATACCCGCTCCCCGGAACGATGTTGCGCGTCCGGGCCCTCTCTGTGGCAGCGCGAGCACAACGGAACAGTTCGCGCGTCATCCGGCTTCTGCCCAACCGCCGAAACGTGACCGCTCGCCGCATCCGAATATCTGACGTGAGCGGCCTCGGAGCGTGGGGCGTGGCAGATACAGCAAGAGAGTCCCCTGATGAAAATCAAATGAAGCGGCCGTTTTTGACCGCGCAAGGGCTTTGGGTGGGGGCTCATTCTGCTTCGTCTCCCGGCCCGTGGAATTTGACGCCATGCTGCGCGCCGAATGAATAGATTAGCTCGATCAAATCTGCCGTTTCTCCAACGTCCAAGTCCGCAGTCGATCTCCCAAGATTGACGAAGCCCGTCCCTTCGAGGTTCGGAACCACGCGCAACTCACGTTTGAGCCCGTCCAAGAACATCAATTTCCAGTCGTCGACATCGAGGGTCTTGCCGTACCAAACCAATTGTTCCGCGACTTCGGCTACCATGGCGTGCATCTTCGCGTTCTGATCGTTCGTGCGGCGCGGTCCCTTGATCTCGCAGCGAGACTCCTTCGGGCAGAGCCGGATCATCTCAATAGCCCGCGCGCGCATGGCGTCGTTCCACAAAACGAACAATTGGCGACTCATGGCGACGGCTCATATTTCGAGCGCAGCAACGAAACCTTCTCGTCAAGTTCGCCGAGAAATTTTCTTACTTCGTGTTCAAGTTCCGCGATCAATTTAAAGTCGCGTTGAACCCGAAAAACGAAAAGCCGCATTGATTCCGGCAAGCGCGGGTCGAACGAAACGAAGTCGCAAAAGTCCGTCGCCGTGCATGCCATTTGCCATTGCATTTGGGTGATGTATTTTCCAGGAGCCGACTGGCCAAGCAGCGTGTCGAGATGCGTCGACGTGTTCGGGCATTTTATCTCGACGAGGCCGTTTATTATGGTTTTGTCGCCCATGATGGTCGTGGGCTTGATAATCCCGTCAGGGCTCGCCCCCGTCATTGGGATCGTTGGATGATCGACGAAGGCGACCTGTTCAACCTCAAAGTCGTGATAGAACTCATAGGCCCGGCGCGCGTCGGCCTCGTGATCGGTTCCCCATTGCATCGCGGCATTGGTGAATCTCTCTCCTGGGACGCCCGTGAGGCGCTCCGCGATCAGTTCGGCCATGTAGTTCGCCCGCGATGCGCTTGGGCCGCTCTTGGTCTTCGCAACCACGTCTGCGACACGCGAGGCCGTGACCTTGCCGAGCCTGAGTTTCCTCCAGGCGTCGCTTCCCTGTTCGATCTCGCTCATTTCGCCACCTTCGCTTCAAGAGCCTTCACCGCGCGGTCAAAGTCCTTCGCCGGCAGGTCGAAGACGCTCTCGATGCGGAAATATTCAAGGAACGTCTCTCCAGCTTTCGGTTTGTCGATCCGCTTGATGAGGTCGATGATCGTCGCCACCTGTTCGCTGTCGATCGGCTCCGCGCGCGGTGCAGGAGTTGCCGTCTTGCTGGCCTCGTTGCCGTCATCATCCTCTCCGGCAATCCCAACCATTGCGAAAAGGCTATATCGGCGGGCATAAGTCATCGCCGATCCAGCTTCCTGCGCCTTGATCGGGAATTTGCAGACGGGATAATCCCCAGCCATCCATTGACCGCTGGCGTGCGTAAGGCGGGTTTCCATCATGAGCACGTCGTCAATCATATAAGTCGCCTGCGTAACGGCGATCTTATGTTTTGCCAGCGCATCCTTTACCGCGTTGATGCCGCTCGCCAAGTCTGAATATCGAGACCGAAAATGGGGGTTTTCCGATTCCTTGTGTGGGTTCGCGCTTTCGCCCTGCGCGGCGGAAAGGGCGGCGGCGATCTCGTTTGTTGTCTCACTCGTTTTCATAGAGCAGCTTCCTTTTGCAGAACCTCGATAAATTCCGGGTAGTTCTCGAACGAGTCGCGCAAATGCGCGTCGCGCTCCGACTGCGGTCGATCCTTCCAAAGCAGCAATATCCTCGCCCCATAGGGCAGGCGGAACACGCAAATTAACCGCGCGATATAGCCGATGGCGAGGATGGACTTTTCGTCGGCAGCGATCGCTGCGGCGAACAGGTCGGCGCGGATGACCGCGGAAAGGAAGCTGCCCGGCACTATGCCGCGCACGATCCAACGCGCGAGCCCAGGCCGCAAATTCTCAGGTATTTCCGCCCACAAGGCGGTGGGGATGTTCGCAACCATGATCTTATCCCTCCGAGATGACGCGCTCGCCGGCATGGCCGAACATTTGCGCGAGCCGCAAGGCGGAGTTGACGATCTGGCCTTGAAGAATGACCGCATCGTCAGAGGTTTCGGCGTTAAAGTTCGACGAAATTAGCTTTGTCAGGCTCACTTGCAGAGACGTTAAAGCCGGAAGCGTCGCCTCACCATCGAAGTTGATTTTTGTCGCCTCCGTTCGCGTGATGACGACAATCGTCAGCTTACACAATTGCTTGTCTTCTTTTTCTCCGCTCATCATTCCCCCTTCGCGGCCAAGACAGCCGCCTCATTCGACGCCACGCCGAGCTTACTGCGGATCAAGCCGAACCGATCCGATATTGAAGCGCGCTTGAGCCCGAGCGCCTTGCAGACGCCTTCGTAGCTCCCGTGGACCGCGTAAGCTTCGATGAGCTCGCGCTCTCGCTTGGTCAATCGGCACGGGTCGATATGACGCCGCGCGCTGACAAGCGGTTCGGATGATCGTGAATAATCTGGCATGTGTTTTCTCCGTTGCACGATGCAATATTGCTTGATTTATGAAACATTGCAAGTTAAAAGTGAGCGGCGATGAAAATTTAATGGAGGACGGCAGGAATGGCGCAGAACACAAGCCATGCGGTTATGGCGCAGCGCAAGGAAGCGCACGACTCGCTGGAATTTTTACCGACGCCGGCTTGGGGCACGCGGGCACTATGCGAATGGTTGAAGCCGCGGACTATGGCGTATGATGCTCTGTTCTCAAAGTCCCCGCCGACCGAAATCCTGCAATTTGTCGAACGACTGCCTATGGTCAAGGGGCGCGTCGATGAGGATGCGGCGAGCGCGACGGCCTATTGCTGGCTCGTTTGGCGCAAGGGGGTCTACCAGACGACGCAATTCCATTGGCTCGCGCCCTGCCGCAAGCGCCTAGAACGGCCTGGAGATTACGCGTGACCTACAAAACCCTAAACGACCTCCACGGCTGGCCCGTGGGGCGACCGAGAACCGTCGATCAAGACCTCGCGAGAGACCTAGCCGCCCTCGGCTGCCGCATCACGGACATCGCCGCCCACTTCGGCGTCACGCAGGGGCGAATCAGCCAGATCATCGGCGTTCGGCACGCGCCGACGGTCGCGGAGGCGCTGGCGGTGATCGGGGCGGGCGAGCGGAAATGCGAGGGGTGCGCCGCGCTGCGGCTGCTAATCTCTGCGGTAAGGAGCATTTGAAATGCGCGGCTGCCGCTTACGTGACGACGACCTTGACTAAACGGATTGGAGGGTCGTAAAACAAGAAAGCCCGCCGGGATTTCTCCAAGCGGGCATTTCAGGTCGATAAGGGGTTAGCGGCCCCAGTCTCGATCACAACCGCACGAACGGTCATGAAAAACGAGCCACTTTTTACCAAATCCGCGCCAAGGGCGCAACCCTTCCCCATCAATTCGTCGTAGACGCACGGCACGCCCCAAGGCGAGCCAGCGCGCTCATGACGCGCTGACCCAGCCAAATCACCATCAAATGACGCCGCAACTATGCGATGCGCAGCCTCCTGTCTGAAAGATGGCGGATCACCTGCGATTGCTTGCGTCGTCACGTTTTCGCCGGCGCCGTCCCCCGGGCGCTCGCGCGCGGCAGTACCGAGAATCTAAATTAAGATTCTTGTTACTGTACCGTACACCAACAATCTAAATTATTGATTCACTGGGGCCACCAGCAAGCCCCAACGGGGCGCTTGCGACGGATGGACCCTACTCGGTAGCCAAAAGATCGTTGCCACAACCCGAATATGGGGAAGTACGGATCCACAAGACTCGGTACTATGCCAACGGTACGGAAAAATCGAAATCCAAAAATCTGTCCGCGCGGTGTCCGGGGCGGGCGCTTGACGCCTCGCCGTCGCCGCGCTTATGATGTTTCGCGAATAAAACAGCGGCGATGGATTAAAGCGTGATCGACAGGACAAAGTTCGATTTTAAGTCCATCCCTCGGGGCGTTGACGGCAACTTGTCCGTGGTGCTCGCCTCATACATCGACGTCTTCCGCGCGATCACTGGTATTTCTGATCGAAAAATCTCGTGCGAATCGGGTGGGACAAGCGCGTTCCTGTCGAATTGGCGTCGCAGCGCTAACCCGCTTACTCTCAGGCAATACGAGCGGATCGTCGCCTACATGGACCGCACGCTGATGGAGCAGTCAGGCGTCGCATTTGACAAGCTCGGCGCGTGGATCAATCGGAAACTGAAGGAGCAAAATCGTTATGACCGACACACAGGGCGCAGCCAAAAAGCGCGGTCGACCGGCCGGAAGCAAGAAAGCCGCGAAGCCGGAAAATGAGAACGCCAAGGCGAAGGAGCCGAGGACGAACGTAAGCGAAAGCCTTGTGCTGCTGCATCTGTCTAAGATCGTCGCCGCCGAGGAGAAAAAAGACACGGCTGTCGCTAACCTCCGCGCCGCGCGCAAACTGGCTAAGGGCGACGGGGTTGACCTCAAGACGCTTGACGCCGTGCGCCATTTGGCGAGTTTGGACGAGCACGAATTGACAAGCCAATTTAATTCTGTCGCGACTTACAGCAAATATTTGTCGGTGCCGTTATATTCCACCTTCGACCTCTTCGATAGCCCACAGGCCGCCGAGGAAGCTGTCAACGAACGGGCTTTTCTGAGCGGCATTAAGGCCGGCAAGTTTGGGCACGGGCCTGAAAAATGTCCATACGATCCAACATCGGTCGCCGGCCAAGAGTGGATGAGGGGATGGAATGAGGGCCAAGCGATCCTCATGAAGGGATTTGGCGAGATAGGAAACGCATGACCACGATCCTCGCGCTCGACCTTTCAAAAAACGTCGGGTGGGCGCGATGGCGCGAGGGCACCGACCGTATCGCGTCCGGCTCGGTGAGCGTTGGGCGCGAATCGGCCGGGCAAACGATGGCCTGTTTCCGAGATTTTCTCATGGATCAGGTAATCGGCAACAGCGTGACGCATCTCGTAATCGAATCGGCGTTCGTCTCCGAAAAGAACGCCTCCTCGGCGGCGCGGTTATTTGGTCTGGCGGCTTTCGCGGACGAAGTGGCCTACAGGCGCGGCATTGGCCCCGTGGAGCGCGTGACTGCCTTTGCATGGAGGAAACACTTCATCGGGCAGGCGACGGCCCCGAAGACGCTGGCAGCGAAGCACCGGCGGGCATGGTTGAAAAATGAGGCCGTGGCGCGCTGCCGCAACCTCGGGATTGATGTCAAATCAGACGATGAGGCGGATGCAATAGGAGTTTTGTATTTTGAGCGCGCCCGCCTCTTTCCAGCGTACGGCGTAGAAGGCGAGTTGGGCCTACGGATGAACGAACCTTTCTGATTTGCTCAAACCTCTGCGGAGGGTGCTGTATGGAAATGCGTCTTGCTGATTTATCGTCTGAATTGCGTCTCAACGACGCCGAGCGCGAGTTGGTCGCGCAATTTGTCCGCCAGTTGCGGGGCAACCATATCGCCGGGGGCGTGCGGCGAGCGGTGAAATACCAGGAATGTCTTGAGGCGCTTTGGCGCACGGCGTATCGCAAGCAGGAGGCCGCCGAGCGCGCCTGCCAGCCAGTGAGCGCGACAGCCGAGGCGCTGGACGCCGCAGCCAATATCATCGTCGCTGTGTTACTGCATCAGCCCGACATCAAGCCTCTCCTCGACGGTCTCGGAAAGCGCGTGCGCGCCGCGAATTGGGGTAAGCGCGGATGAGCGACCAGATCCGCAACGTCGAAGCGGAACAAACGCTGCTTGGAACGATCCTGCTGCGCCCTGACGGACTTGATTGCGTCGCTGGCATGATCGGGACGGATCATTTCTCTGAACCGCTCCACGGCGAGATTTACCGCGCCGCGACGCTGGCGAAGGCGCAGGGGTTAACGCCGTCGCTGATGACGGTCGGCCAAGCGATGAGTTCGCTTGAAATGCCGGAAGGGTTCGAGCTTAGGCCATATCTCGCGCGGCTTGTCACCGGTGCGGTTCCGAGCGCGATGGCCGTCGAATATGCCGAGATGATTGTCGAGCTATGGCGCCGACGCGAGATCGTCGCCTCATTGAACACGATCCGCGATGCGGCAGCGAAAGGCGACGTCGGTCCCCTCTCGACAACCGCGCTGGCGTTGGCGCGCGAGGAATTCGGGCGGCTTGAATCACGGGTATCAACCGCGGGGCATGGACGCGAGAAGCGGCTAGGGCGCATTTCCATAGGCGAGATCGCTGGGCGTCCCATTGCAGCGCCTGACTTTGTGATTGACGGCTGGATGATCGCCCGCGAGCAATCATTCATGGCCGGCGAGCCACAGAGCGGCAAGAGCTTCCTCGCGCTGCACGCGGCCATGTGCATCTCCACGGGGCGCGACGTGCTCGGTCTCAAGACGAACAAAGGCCTCGTGATCTACCAGAGCGGAGAGTCCGGCGTCGGCGTGGCGCAACTCCGCGGGCCGGCATGGCTGAAGCACTTCGGCGCCGGCGAGGACGCCGCGGAAATCCCATTCGAGCTCATCCCGGCGCGCGTGAACCTATTTCGCCCGGACGGCAACGCCGAGGAGTTCCACCAGGTCGTCAAAGCCATCGCCCGCGAGTGGGAGGACCGCTACCCGCTGCGCGCCATCTTCATCGACACCATGAGTAAGGTCATGAGCGGCGCGAACGAAAACGATGGGCGCGACGTTGGTCGGGTGCTCGAGCAGGCCGAGCGGCTCTCGCGCGACACGGGAGCCCACGTCTGCCTCGTCCACCATCTGCCCAAGAACGGAACCGGTATGCGCGGCCACGGCTCGCTCAAGGGCGACACGGACACCGTAGCCATGATCTCTGTCGAGGAGACGAAGGTGAGGACGATCCGCTTCGACAAGGTGAAAGACGGCGAGAACGGCGGGAAATTGAATTTCGAGTTGATGCAGGTTGACCTGGGCCAGCGCGAGGACGGCGCGCGGATCACAAGCTGCGTCGTACTCCAAGTCGGGCAGAAAGACCTTGCGCGCAAGACCGCCGAGGCCAAAGGGTTTGCGCTTGGCGTGAACGAAGCCCCGATATTCGATGCGCTCGCCAAGGCGATCAAGCGCGCCGGACGCTTCGCGGACAATGAAATGGAAGAGCAAGGAGTCCCCGCCGCGACATATGCCGTCGATTGGAATATATGGAAAGAGGAATATCGTCTTTCTGCACCCCCCGAGGAAAACGGCTCCGCGCCGACTGACGACCTAATCCGCAAGCATTATAAGAGATATGGCGAGCCGATGGCGAAGCGGTTTAAGATCATCGGGCGCAGCGGGCGCTGGTTGTGGATCGGAAACAAGCCCGTGCGCGGCTATCCAGAAACATATCCTGAAAAGGACAAATCAGAGACGCGGGGCGGACAAATCCCGCCGAGCGAGGAAGTAGCGGGGGCGTTTTGATGACCTTCCCGCCCCAACTCATGCTCGACCAGCTCGCCGCCGATGGCGTAGACATTCAGGTGATGCGCGAGCGGTACGATCGGCTTTTCCCGCGCCAATTGGACCAGGTGACGCCAAACGACCTGCTTTGGTTTGCTCGGTTCGTGGTCGAGAGGCGGAAATATCTGCGCGCGCTCGATGCGGTTGAGCGGCGCGTTGCTGTAGGAGGAGAGTGAAAAATGAGACCATTAGCACCGCCGGCATGGAGGGAGCGCGCTAAGGCCATGAGCGCCGCCGGTCTCTCAACGCGGCAAATCGGCGAACAACTAGGGCTCGGTCGCACAACAATCTGGCGATGGTTAAAATCGGAAGATGGCCGGCCCACGCGCCGCGAACGAGAGCAAGTTGTTTTTGACCGGCGTGTGGCGGTCGCAAAGGCCGAGGCCAAGACCTACTCGCCTGACATTCTCGCGGCGGGACGGTTTCTGCAACCACAATTCCGGAGATATGGGCGATGAAGAAACGAGACCTCATGGACCTTTTGACCATCGCCAACGAGCACGCCCGCCAGCGCGTCGCACGCGCGGAGGAGTTGCTGCGTTCAAACGATGATTTACTGTCTCGCGCCAGAGATGCGGAGACCGATCGCCGCCTAGCGATCGACCATATCGGCAAGCTCTGCAACGCCGCGCATGATGGGACAATCCGCGATGACGCCTTGGCGTTTCTGAAAAGTCTGCTGCGCTGATTGGCTGTGACGTATGAAAAAGGCCCGCCGGTGACGATCCAGCGGGCCTTCCATTTTAGACGGGACGCGAGACCTTTCCGCCCAAATTAAAGCGGGAGATTGACCCCATCGGCTATCCCCAAAAGTTCGGGCATAAACTCGTTAACAGCCTCGCGCTCATCGACCGTAAGACATGCAACATATCCGTCAAACGACTTGCGCCCCTGCTTCGCGAAGTGCTCTGCCTTCCTATAGGCGCTGACCTCGCCTCCAAACGGCTCTGGCCCCGGATCGGCCGCAGGGGTGTCATCGCCGGTTGGGACCGCGTGAGCTTCCCCTGCGGCCTCGGCGACGGGGGGTGCGCCCGCATCGCCGGTTCCGGTGTTCTTCGGGCGCCGCTTCAAGTCGCCCGCGTCGCGCCGCGCTCGCGCGATCTGCGTCCCGGCGGCTTCGAACGCCTCGGACAGTCCCGAGTCCTTGCGGGCCAACGCGGCCTCGATCTGCTCGACAGTCAAGCCGGCGAGGCGCTGTGCCAGGGATCGAGGCTCATGCGCGATGATCTCGGACTCCAAGACATTGATCTCCTCGTTATCGAGACCGATGTAAATGAGACCGTTTTCAAGCGAGGTAACTTTCGCGCGGATCGTCACCATGTCGCCCACGTAAAACTTAGTCACGTCAACCATTTGTCGTCCCTCTCTGTACTGCCTTTGCCGCCGCAGCTAGCCGCAGCCGACTTTCCAACTCCCGCCGCGCCATCGCGCGCGTCACGGTATCGCTCCACGCTCCCGAGATGATCTCGCGCAGTTCGGGAAGCGTCTTCTCTCTGATGCGGGTTTGTAGCGCGTCTACGTCTTGCGCCGTCTCAACTCGTTCCGCTAGATTGCTCATCTCCGCTCCTTGTTTGCGCGCGCCGTTGGCGGTTATTTCTTGTCCAATCCAAGCCGTTCCGAGAGACGCTGAACAGCAAACTTGATCGCGTCTTCCTTGAATTTAACGTCAATCTCTTTCGTAATATGGTCGCGCACTTCTTTGGTCTTAGCTTCGACGATTGACTTCACTGCCTTAGTGAAAGCATTTTCACGAGTTGAATAGTCCTGTGGTTCGTATGTCATTTGCGCGGAGACGGCATTGATTAGCTCGGTGCGGAATGTCGTCGGCTCTGATTTTTGACCATATGACGAGACAGGAACGTAAGTTGCATTCATGATGTCGTCTATAAGTTCCGGCATTTTCTCTTTCATCACGGCGTCAATTTGATCGCGCATGATTGATGATATTTCCGTATCGATGCGAGCGAACATTTTCTTCCGAAGGTCGCCAGATAGCTTGTCGATAACCTGACGGCGTATCGAGTCCTGAAGGCTTTCTTCGGGGTTTCCATCTTCGTCGCGGAATATGTCGTCTAGGTCGATTTCAATTTTCATTGGTTTTCCTTTCGTCAGTCGCGATACCTATCGGGATCAGGCTCGTCCGCTTCCAGTTTGTCCACGTCCACGGCGTCGAATAGAAGCGCCTCAAGCCATTTTGGCGTGTCGAGGAAGAATATGACATCGCGGCCGATACTCTCGCCTGGATACCGTTTGCGTGTCGTGTAGGGGCGCACGCGGATGATCTCGACTTCGGGGCCTTCGGCCGGTTGCTCCCATGTCTGAGGAGAGCCCGGCGTGATGTAGAAATCTACCTCGCAGTAAAACGCCGCGTCGTCGTTTTCGTTTAGGGTGATGACTTGCGTGTCTGTGTGTTTGGTGCGGAAACGTGATCGTGTCATGGCTTCATCTCCCGCGCGATAACTCCGATCTCGATTGCCGCTTGAACCGCAAGCGATGGTAGGACGGCCCGCAAGGATTCAAGCTCTTCCGAGTATTGGAAGAGAAGATGGTCGCACTCGCGTTTGCCGCGCGCCGTCGCTTCTATGGTGGCTTTTCTGACAACGGATGCGAAAAGTTCTTTCACATGGTCTGGCGCTCGATATCCGGTATATGAGGATTCGTTGAGCGTCATTCGTGCCACATCGGCAGTAAGATGCCTCGGGATAGCGCGAGCACTGGCGACAAGCCCGTAATCCGCATCGCTCGTCAGTTCTTCGATGCGCTTCACCGTGGCGAGAAATTCAGCGAGCTTGCTCATATCGCGCCCGCCCATTGAATCGCGAGCACCAACAGCACACCGCCGATGCAGCCGATGGTCACGCCCCAGAACATTATGTTCTCGTCGTGGGTGAGGAATGAAAGTCTCATCGTCGTAATCCCCTTCGTTTGGTCACAGTTCCGCTTTCCGCTAATCCCGGCTCCGTAGCCAAGCGGTAATGTGGAGCCATCCTAGACCGTATCCCTGCGATGCTTCGCCTTGCGGCTATCGGGGGCCAACCCGCCCGGCCCTCGGAACCTACCGAGGAGTCTTGCCGTTCATGTCGCAGTTCTGAGCAGGCGCCGATGGCGGCAATCCTGGTCGGCTCGGAAATCCTCTTGCGAGGGAAAGAAGCCCGGTCGTCGAATCGTTGGGACCGTCTGTCTGGCTCAATCGGCAACCATGCGCCGGGCTGCGCTTTGCTATGGCGGGAAGCGCTTTGCGATAAGACACCGCTGTTGAAGGCGGGTCTTTTCATGGCGGGCGGATAAGGGGATTGCGCGCGAGCGCGGTTTGGCGTAATAAACGCGAGTTCATGGGCGGTTCCACCAAGTGCGCCTGTGACGCGTCCAAAGCGGGCTCCATCCGCTTTGACACTGGCGGGTAGAGCGCTGTGAACGCTCCCCGCCGCCCCTTTCCTAAATCGAAGACGCGTCATTGTCAATATCCTAACTTTTCAACGCGAGCTTTGTGCGCCGGCGCTGTATGCAGCTTGCGTTGTTCTGGTGTCATCGCATCCCACCGCGCCCGCGCCGATTCGGCCCGTGTCGGCTTCACATAGGCAGCAAGAGCCGCCTCGATGGCCGCGCGAGCGCATTCATGCGCGATCTTGATTTCCTGTCGCGATAATTGGTCATAGCCGCGTCCGTTAGGAAAATATGAGCCCAACACCGCGCTATAGGCCCGCGCCGCCGCCTCGACCATCGCATCAGTGACTTTCATGACATCCTCCTCAGTTGCAATCCGTGAACTGACCGACATGACTGCAAACTCGTCGATGCAGTTGCCCATTCTGATAGGTGTCCGTATATTGCGTGTTGCCAACGCGATCAGTGGTTGAAGCGCCGGAGTCCGAGCCATCGCAGTAAAGCACCTGGCCAACATAGTGGCAGGACGCGAAGGCACTGCTTGGCGCGATCAAGGCTAAGAGGATAAGCGTAGTTTTCATGTTCGTCTCCAATGTTGCTTTCAGTTGCCGCTATTTCGGCTCGAATCGTGTCCAAGAACGGCCCAAGCCCCGCGCCGATCATGTCGATACCTTATCGCGCTCGCGCTGAATCCTGATAGTCAGCTCGCCGTCCAATATCCCCAAATCCCACGCTGAGAAGCGCGACGGGGATTCGCCCTTGCCTTTCTCGGCCCAGGCGGCGACATCGCGCTCGATCCGCTCAACACGCGCCCGCTCGGCGTCGAGCACCCGCAAGCGCGCCTCTAGCTCTGGGATCGCCGCTAGGTGCGTATCGAGGCCGGCGAGGTAGTCGGAGACGTCTTGGGCTCTCATGTCCGCACCGCCCATATTCCAGCCGCGAACACAACGGCAAGCGCGAGAAAAGGGGACGCAAAGGCCAACGCGGCCAGTTGTGCGTCTGTCAGGTCGGCGGTGAGCATTTCAAGTGCGTAAGACATCTGGGTGGCTCCGTGGCAGGATAATAATTCAGCGGTTAGCGTGCTTCGGTTTCATTGCAGATTTTGATGAAGTGTGCGGTTTGAGCGGCCCCAGCGGCGTCCCAAGCGGCGTCCCAAGCGGCGTCCCAAGCGGCGTCCCCAGCGGCGGCCCCAGCGGCGGCCCCAGCGGCGGCCCCAGCGGCGGCCAATTCGTCGTCTGTCGCTTGTCCGTTCGCATGACGCTCCGCGACATCTAAAGCGTGTTTTGATCGCTCATCCTTCATCAAATGCTCGACCTGACGCGCGCACCAGACTGCGAACAGCCGCCATTCCTTCGCGTGTTGCGGCTCGGCGCGGCATGCCCAAAGCGTATCATAAATTCCATTGATCTCGATGATGCGCGTATAGGGCAATGGTTCATCGTCAGCCTCGGTTTTGCCGAGGCCTTTGAGCAATTTCGCCCAACCGTCATGACACGGATGATGCGCGCGGATTCGGTTCAATGTGGTTGTGATAGGCATTGATATTTCTCCATATTGGCAGGATAGAGGGCGGCGCTAGGCCGCCCGTGGGGGTTAGGCTTAAATAAGCGAGACCAGAGAAATCGCAGGATTGAGTGAAGCCTCGACAGCCTCGCAGGGTTGCCACTTAATGACGCCCCGCGCTTCATCGCCTTCGGCCCGGCAACGCAGGCAAAAGAATTGCACATGGCCGCTCTTGTGAGTGCCAGCCCACATCGCAGGCTTGCCGCATTCATGGCCGTAAGTTCCGATGTTGGCGTTCGAGCACTTCGTCATTTTCTCGCCCCGTGGCAGTTCGTTTCTCAGTGAATTTAATTTAGCACATAAAGCGGCGGTTGCAATAAGAATGTTTGGAAAAAGAAACATTATTTGGTGTGAGGCGAAGGTTGACGGCGAGGCGCGCGCTTGGTAATTTCAAATCATGCCATGGCCAAACGAACTATGGGCAAAGCCGGTCTAACCCACGCTGCGGCGATCGGACGGGGTTCGGAGTAGGCGCAGCAGGCGGCGCGCATCGTCTGCCCCCTCGGATGCTTAATTTGCCGAGGGTTGTTTCGCCCGAGTGGGCAATAAGTTTCGAGCGCGCGAGGCAATGGCTGAATATGCTTCGGGATCAAAAACCGTCGATGGCCCGCTCGAAAACCTGAAACCGCGCGCACTGAGGGGAAAGTATGGGCTGCGCGGTGCCTGCACTCTTTCCCCGCCAACGTCCGAGCGGCGGCGCGAATCAACGCCCGTGAACTGGTAGGATGGACTGTCAGCGGCCCCCGCTCTTGACGCCCCACCAAACCCATGCGAACCTCACACTTCGCAACGGTTCCTCCGGGCGAGACTCCCTTAACTCAGCCCGTGCCCAGCGATGGAACGCGGGCTTTCTTTCGGCCGATTGCAAAACAAGCCGAAATGCCGCATATTCTAGGGCATGATGAGCACAGACGAAGAACATTACAATCAAGAGCAAGCGGAAAAGCACGCCGGCGGGCGTCCGACGCTCTACAGGCCAGAGTATTGCGCCAGAGCTAAGGAGTTCATGGGACAGGGTTTTTCGTTAACAGCATTTGCCGGAGAGATAGACGTTTCGCGTGAGACTGTTTACGCATGGGAGCGCGGAATCCCTGAGTTTTCTGACGCAATAAAGGTCGCTAGGGCAAAACGTGTTGGTTTCCTTGAGGTTGACTTGCTCAATGCGGAAAGCGGACCAAAAGTCACATCCCGCATATTTGCCCTGAAAAACGCTTGCGCCGACGAATGGTCGGATAAGGTTGTCCAGCAGCATCAAGGCCCGAACGGCGGCCCTGTCGAATATCGCAACCTCGACAAGCTGACGGACGACGAGCTGCGGGTGTTGCAGGCTATCCAGATGAAGCTGGGAGATGGTGGTTGACAAAACCATCCGTTTGGTTGACAAAACCGTTATGGCTAATGACAAAACCCGCCCGCCGTTGTTTGAGCATTTAGGCCAGCCGGGAATCGGTCGGAGATTCTCCGCAGGTGACGCTTCGCCGCCTGCCAAGCCAATCGCCGCGAAAGAAGCCATCGCCCGTGTCGAGGCCGAAAAGAAATCCAAGATCGTCGCCAAAAAGTCTCTCGACAAAGGTGGTCGCCCATCGACAACAGGCAAGCCGTGGGAGGCGCTCGGCATATCTCGGCAAGCCTATTACAAACGCAAAGCCAAGGAATCACACGCATGAAAACATTTATCTACGCCTTCACCGCCTTTGTCGCTCTCGCGGGCGTTGCGCTCGCGCAGCAGCCGCCCCAAACCGTTGAGCAGGTGAGCGAGCAGGCCAACGGCATCATCGCCGCCTTGCAGGCCCAGCGGAACCAAGCGGCCGACCAGGCTGCGGCGGCTCAGGCGGCGACGAGCAAGGCGAACAACGAGATCGAGAAGCTACGGAAGGAACTTGCCGAGGCGAAGGTTGACGCCATCAAGGCGCGCGCGGAGAAGCACGAGGCCCCGGAGCCAGAACCCGCGAAGTGAGTTCGGCCGATGGCGAGGACCAGATCAAAAGAGCTTCGCCGTCGCCACCCCAACGGCAAGCTCGTTCAGCCGACGAAAGAACAGCGCGCCGGGTTTGAGCGCCAGATCGAGGAGGCCGAGATGCAGACCGTTCTTGCCCAAGGCCACAGACGCGGCAACCGAGACCAGCTTTGCGAATCGCCATTGGGGCGATTTTTTTTAGAGAATACGATGCTGCGGAAAGAGTTGCGGGAGTCCGCCGTCGAGTTTGCGTCGATCAAGCGCCGCTGGCGCGCGGCCAAGGGGATACCGACAGATATTCGACCCGGCGAGAGTTCAGGGACGGGCGATGGCCCATCCGATGAAACCGTGCGGGCTTGGGGGAACAAGCTCGATCTGGTGGAATCCTCGATCAAGCATCGCTGCCCGCGCGCGCTTGGGCCGTTCATGCACATGGTCATCGACGAGAAGGATATTCGGCCAGATCAGGCCATCGCGGTCGTCTTCGCCCTTCACGCGGCGGCTATCGCGCTCGGTGTTCTCGATCCGCACGACGCGCCATGGGGCTGTTGACGGGAAAATAATCCGGTGATACAAATTACCGTTATCCAAGCCCGATTTTGTGAAACAACCTCGCCGCCGCCATGACATCATCTCTGGCCGCGCGGCCTTCTCTCGCGAAAATCCCCCCGCTTGCCGTTATCGAGGCCGAGATTGCTCGTCGCGCGCGGGAGCGTGAACGGATCGACGTCGAGAACAACGCTGCGGCGATTAGGGCGCGATGCCAGACGTTCGCCGGCTTCGTCCGAGAGGCATGGCATGTGCTTGAGCCTAACTCGACGTATATCCATTCTTGGCACATCAACGCTATTTGCTCACATCTTGAGGCGGTTACGGACGGTCGGATTACGCGGCTTCTGATCAACGTCCCGCCAGGCTCGATGAAATCGCTACTTGTTTCTGTCCTCTGGCAGGCTTGGGAATGGGGGCCGAAGGGAATGCGCTCAATGCGCTACCTTTCGACGAGCTTCAACGATGTCCCGGTGAAGCGCGACGTTCGCAAGAGCCGCGACTTGATGCTTTCGGAGTGGTATCGCGGGCTTTGGCCAGATGTCATCATGACCAGGACGGGCGAGACATCATTTGCCAACGCTTCGACAGGAACTCGGGAAGGCGTCGCCTTCGGGTCGCTTACCTCGCAGCGCGGCGACCGCCTACTGATTGACGATCCTCATTCGACCGAGACGGCGGAATCCGAGACCGAGCGCGCCACGACGACGCGACGCTTCCGCGAGGGTGCCGTGAACCGCCTCAACGATCAAGCGCGGTCTGCCATCGTCGTTATCATGCAGCGCCTCCATTCCGAGGATGTTTCCGGGATCATCAAAAAATACGGGATGGAATTCGTCACGCTTTGCCTCCCGATGGAATTTGAGACGGCAAGCGCCTGCTCGACGGTAATTGGATTTTCGGACCCACGCACGCACGAAGGTGAATTGCTCGACCCAGTGCGATTCCCGCGCGAAACGGTTGAAAAGCTCAAGCGCGACATGGGCTCTTATGCGTTCTCCGGGCAGTATCAGCAGCGCCCGGCCCCGCGCGACGGCGGATATTTCCAGAGTGAATGGCTTATCCCCGTCGATGCAATGCCGCCTCGGGACAGCCTGCGGATTTATGGGGGCTCTGACTATGCCGTCACGTCAAATGGCGGTGACTACACTGTTCATGCTGTCCTTGGCCTGGACGTTGATGGCAATCCGTGGCTTCTGGACCTTTGGCGCAAGCAGGCGGCGTCCGACGAGTGGGTCGTGGCGCTATGCGATCTGGTCAAGAAGTGGAAGCCGATGGCCTGGGCTGAAGAGTCCGGGCAGATCAAAAGCGGCGTCGGCCCGTTTCTGGAGCGAGAGATGCGCGCTCGTAAGGCCTACACCGCGCGAGAGCAATTCCCGACGAAGGGCGACAAGGCCGTCCGGGCACAGTCGTTCCGAGGCCTGATCGCAACATGTGGGTTGAGAATACCAGCTCTGGTGCCTTGGCGGTCGGACTTCGAATCGGAGTTGATGAATTTCCCGGCCGGCGTTCATGATGACGCGGTGGACGCCTGTGGGCTAATTGGGCAGCTCCTCGACAAGATGATTTCAGGGCCGTCGCAGATCAAGCCGGAAGTCAATGCCCGCGACGACTACCGCGAAACTCGCTCGGTTGAGCGAGATGAGGCGCTTGATCCGCTCACGATATAGGGCGGTGTTTGTCTGGATGACGCTTCCCCGCTTCGTATCCAGCGAGAAATATTGCCCAAACAAGAACTCCTGACCCAATAAACATCAAAATCAGCGGAATGAACGCCGGGTCTGCCACAAGATCACTGATCGTCATCACGTTTCTCCTTCTGCCGTCTAAACCAAGTCCTTCGGCTCATGCCGAGCGCAAGCCAAGGCCGGGTCGCTTCCAATGTGGACGTGGCGTCTCCAAGTCTAGGCCGTCCACCATTACTGGCGCGCTTATGGCACAAACGTCAAGCGCACAGATGGCACTAAAGCAAGATGAGCAATTAAGCATGAGCCCCACCTTCAAAGATTGCACCAGCACAACCATCGCCTCAATCGTCCCCGGCCGCTCCGACGCGGAAGTAGCTGTTGATTTGCGAAAGCGCCTCGAAGCCGCTCTCGGCAATGTCGTCTCGATCATGGACGATGCGAACGAAAGCGGGCTTCAGGTATCGTTTCAGTTGGGGCGCGATAGTTACGGAAAGAACCGCATCAACGAACTTGGCATTGTACGCCCGCTGTGATCCATGCGCGGGGCGTCATCCTTCGGCTCCCGACGCTTGGCGACTATCCGGCATGGCGGGCGCTGCGAGAGGCGTCCGCCGACTATCTCGCCCGAGTGGAACCGGACTGGCAGCCGCCCGTGGACGAAGAGAGTTTCGCGCGTCAGGTCGCCGAGGCCGAAGCCGTCGCGCGGGAAAGCCGGGGCTATTCGTTCCTGATATGCCGGCCGAACGGCGATCTTGTCGGCGGCGTTACGCTCGGACCGTTCGTCGATAGAGTCGGGTTGCTCGGAACATGGATCGGGACTCCGTTCGTTGGGCGAGGTTACGCGGTGCGCGCGGTCGGCGTTGTTCTCGACATTGCGTTCGAGACACTCGGTCTCAACAGCGTCGCGGCTTCTGTCCTCCCCGACAATGACCATTCGATAAGGGTGCTTGAGCACTTCGGATTCGAGCATGATCCGGATCGCAACATCGTGCTTCGCGTCGCGGACGCGCCGAGATGGCACCTAGTTTATGTTGGATCGAGAAATGACTGGAACCAAAGTCAAAGACGACGACGCGAAGGACTACACCGGAAGGTCGCCTGACTGGATGTATCGGATGATGATGCGTGAAGTATCAGATGCCGAACTTGCGGAAGATTTCGCGTTCGGCCTGCATGTCGTTCTTGATGGGAAGCGCATCCCTCCCGAAGATTTATGGAAAGGCCCCAACGATGAATGATCGCCTGATAAAATTCGCATTGGCCGTCGCCGCGGCGATGTTCGCAACCGGCTCTCTGGCGCAGACGGTCGTCCTAGACCAGCAGCCGGCCCCATCCCCGACGCAAAACACAATCTCCGAGCTGATGACGGAGAGTATCGCCGTTTCGGGCGGGACGCTGTATGTCAGCACGCTCGCGCAGTCGCGCCAGAACGGCGGCAACGGCCAGCCGCAAGCGGTGTCGTCGGTGTTTGTTTCGACAGGCGCGGGCGGCGGCTTGGTTCGCTATCTCGCCTTGACGAACGCGAAGTCTGACCTCGGCGTCCCGATGACGGCCGCCGCCGGCACGCCAGCGGGCACGGTCGGCATATCGCGCTCGGTTGGCGCGAGCATGGTTTTGGTCGGCGAGGCTACGTCGGGCGCCGCGAACAAGACCGACAAGGCGATGTTTGAGTTGGACCTGGCGGATACCTATGTCGCCGGCGCGTCCATCGCGGTCACCGTCAACTGCAATTACTCTGGCACGGTCGTCACCGCGGCGAGCACGACGATGACGGTTGCGGCTTACACCGAGGTCAACGGCGTCGAGACGGCGATCTCCGGCATTACGGCGGCGCAGCAAATCCCGGCCACAGCGGGAAACCTGACGTTTACGATCCCCGGCACGGGCTTGGTTCCCGGCTCGCATGTCGCGGTTGAACTGGTGATGCTCGTTACGTCGGCGTCCGGCGCCGTGACTGGTTCCATCAATTCCGTCGCGATGACGATGTAATGGCTGAATCGACCGTTCAGTCCAACAATGCGAAAATAGAGTTTCGCGGCAAAGCGGAGCATGAAATGCCAGTTGTGAGCAAGGCCCAAAACGCCGCGATGCACAGCGCCGCCGAAGGCCATTCGACGCTCGGGATACCGGCCAAGGTCGGCAAGGAGTTCGTCGCGGCGAGCCACGGCAAGAGCATTAAGAAGCTGCCGAAGCATGTCCGCAAGGCCGCGAAGCGCGGGCTGATCTCTCCCAAGCAGATGGCGAAAATGCATGACTGAGTTCGGCCGCAGAATTTACACGCAAAATGTCGTGTTGCGCGGCTCTCTCTCGGACGTGCAATGGCGCTATTTCCTTGTGCGCGCGGTCCAGGCGCTTGGGATGACGCCGGCCGGCGCTCCGGCGGTTTGGAGATATCCAACGGAAGACGGCAAGGGCGGAAACGGCATGACGGCGTGCCAGCCCCTTACCGAAAGTTTTATAGTCCTCGACACTTGGGATCAACACGACGGGGCTTATTTACACATTTCGTCCTGCCAGAAATTCGACATTACGGGACTAATTGCGCCGGCTAGAGAATTTGCGCTTGGCGTCGATTTCATGGGACGTTGCGAGACGCTTTCTCTCGACGCTCCGATGCACGATGGCTCCGCCAGCGACCCGCGCTTTGATCCGGTAGAGGGTTGAGCATGGAGAACTTGCGGAAGAAGACGGTTCTCGTCTGGGAGCCTGGAGGGATATTCGTCGAGATCGCGAAGCGGCTGGCGAAAGACTTTGGGCGGGTTCTCTACTGCAATGATTGGGTCGGCTCGTATCCGACTTCACGGGGACTCGTTGTCGGCGCTGGCGACCCTGACTTCGAGCGCGTGGTCAACCCATGGGAGCATGCCGACGACATTGATCTTTGGGTCTTCCCAGACGTTTATAACGCCGGGTTGCACACTTACCTCCGCTCACAAGGAAAGCGCGTTTGGGGGTGTGGCTACGCGGGGTCGATGCTGGAGCTAGATCGCGTCTTCACAAAGAAGATGATGTCAAAGGCGGGGCTCCCTGTCGGCGACTACAAAGAAATCAAGGGGATTGCCGCCCTCCGCAAGCACCTCAAGGCCAACGAAAAGCAGTTCGTCAAATTGGGCGGACACCACGGCGAGCGCGGCGACATCGAGACGTTGAACGCGCTCAACTATGATCATGCCGAGCCAGTGTTGGACGAGGTGGAACATCGTCTCGGCGCGCGAGCGCACGTCATGGATTTTGTCGTCGAGGCGGCTATCGATCCTGCCATTGAGACCGGGTGGGATGGCGTGGCAGTTGACGGGAAATTCTGGTCGAAGACTATGTGCGGGATCGAGAAGAAAGATCAGTCTTACATTTGCCGGGTCATTGATCGCGCCAAAGTCCCCGATCAGGTCCAAGACGTTAATCGCGCCGTGTCCGCCTACATGCGCGAGAATCAATATCGGGGGTGCTGGAGCACGGAAGTCCGCGTGGCGCCTGACGGCAATGGATATCTGATTGACGGCACAGCGAGATGCGGGAGCCCGCCGAGCGAGTTGATGCAGATCATGTGCGGCAACCTCTCCGAGGTCATGTGGTATGGCGCCGAGGGGATACTGATCGAGCCCGAATTTGACGGGAATGTGTGGGGCGCGGAAGTTCTCCTCCACTCGACATGGGCCGACCAGAATTACGCGCACATTCGCTTCCCGGACGAATACCGGGACAACATAAAACTGCGCCACTACACCGTTATCGACGGCGACATTTACGTTAGCCCGCAAGCGACAGGAATGCCGGAAATCGGTGCGGTCGTCGCAACTGGCAAGACGGCAAAAGAGGCAATAGATAAAGCCAAGAAAATCGCAGAGACCGTGGAAAGCCATCAGCTTGAAATCCCCGTTGAAGCGATGGACGATGCGCTTGAGGATTTGAAGAAAATACTGTCTCAGCCCGCGAGCGCTCCTATGTCGAAGGAACAGAGCGCGGCGGAAGAGGCCAAGAAGGCCGGGAAGATTTCACAGCGCCAGTATGACAAGCTGGTCGAACGCAACGGATGGGCCTGAACATGCCTGAAGGCGAGAGCAGCGACAACAAATCCGGGATCGACATGGACCGCGCCGAGAAAACTCATGGGAAGTTTCCGAAGGAAGCGTTTGGCAAGAGCGTTCATGAGGAAGCTGGCAAGGAGCTTTCTCCGTCAGGCCGTGAAAAGCGCGTCACCAAGCACAAGGTATCGCGCGAGATGAAGCACGCCATGTCTCGCGGGCTGGTGTCCGAGGCTGCGGCCAAGAAGGCGATGGGCAAGGGCTCGACGCCCAAGCGCGCGGAGCACCACGGCAACCGAGACCAGTCGCAAAGCAAGGAGACGGGAAGCCGGACGGTTCACCATGAAGCCAAGGTCCACGGGAACCGCTAAAACCATGCTATAAAAGCGAAGCCATCGAACCCTTGCCGGGGCGCGATGGCTTCTAACCACCAACCCGACGGAGACGGGCGATGACTGAATCGAATTTAGAGAATTTGCCGCGCTCGCGCAAGGAAGCGAAGGCGCTGGGGGTTAAGCGGTTCTTTACGGGGGTTCCTTGCAAGCACGGGCATGTTGCAGTTCGTTATGTCAGTTCGCCAAACTGCTCGGAATGTATAGCTATTGAAAATGCGAAATGGTGCCGAGACGATAAAGATCGTCGGAATTCTCAACGGCGGCAGCGACCGGCGGATCAAAAGGATGCGATCCGTCTCCAGAAAAAGGCTGGGCGTGACGCCAATCGAGAACACGTCAGAGAAACAGATAGAATTCGTGGCCGACGTCACAAGGAAAAAGGTCTTGAGCGCGCGCTTCAATGGCAGCGCGACAATCCTGATAAAGTCAGGGCTAGGGCCGGAAGGCGGCGGGCTCGCGTTGCCGACGCTGGGACATACACAGCCGAGGATGTGCAGGCTTTGTTCAAGGCCCAAGACGGCAAATGCGCCTATTGCAAGATTGATGTGAGCGAGAACTATCATGTTGACCACATCATGCCATTGGCGCGTGGCGGCATGAATACAAGAAACAATATTCAGCTTTGCTGTCCGGCGTGCAATTGGTCGAAGGCTGACCGCGATCCAGTCGAGTTCGCGCAATCTCTTGGGATGCTGGTATAATCATGCCAAATGCTTACGATCAAGCGGCGTCTGGAGACAGTGCGCGATGGGCGCCGCAGGTTGCCACCCGCGAGAATAATGACAAATCTCCAGAGAATAGACCGCAGGATATTGACGAAGAAAAGCAACAGTTTCTTGATGTTCGTAAGCTTAGAACTCAGTTTTTGGATTATTTAACAACAAAAATTGATGAAATCGAAGAACAAAAAGATGCTCGAAGGTATTACCATGGAGCTCATTGGACGCCTGAGCAAATAAATACTATGCGCCGCCGCCGCCAGCCGCCGCTTACATGGAACCGCGTCTCGCGCAAGATCAATCAAATTGTCGGCGTCGTCGAGCGCGGCCGCTCCGACCCGAGAGCTCTCCCCCGCCACGTCCGCAGCGAGCAGGGCGCCGACCTCGCGACGCAAGTTATCCGCTACGTGCTTGAGGGCAACGACTTCAAAGGCACTGATCCTTGGTGTTTGCTTCAGGCCGGGATTGATGGCGTCGCCGGGGTGCAGCGCGTCCTGACTAAGGACGACAAAGGGCAGGTCGATATTGCCCTTGCGTGGGTGGTTGGAGACGAATATTTCTATGACCCTAAGTCCTATCGCGCCGACTTTTCCGATGCTCGTTATGAGGGCATAAGCAAGTGGTTCGATATCGATGAGGCGATTGAGCTTTTCCCTGACAAGGAAGACGAACTTCGCGGGCTCATTGAAGGCGACAGCGATCTCACGACGAACGCCGACCGCGAGTATAAGTGGGTCATCACTTCGTCGCAGCGCGTTCGCATCATTGAGCATTGGTATAAGAACCGAGGCAAATGGTGCTGGGCATTCTATGTCTCGACCGTCATCCTCGACCAAGGCGTTTCTCCATTCTTTGACGAGCGCGGCAAGAGCGATCGATCATTCAATATGTTCTCGGTCGCGGTGGACCATGACGGCGACCGCTACGGCTTCGTCCGCAATCTGAAGGGGCCGCAGGACTCGCTCAACCAGAGCAAGTCGAAGCAATTGCATATCGCCAACTCGCGCCGGATCATCGCGGACAAAGGCGCGGTTGATGATGTGGAGAGAACCCGCATCGAAATGGCGCGGACGGACGGCTATATCGAGGTCAATCCCGGCCGCATGCTGAAGCCAGACGACAAGCCGCAGGACGTGGCGGTCTTCGGCGAAATGGCGACCGGCGCCTCGAATGAGATCGACCAGTTTGCCAGCATCAATATGGCGGTCCTCTCCGGCGCGTCCATCGCGAACATATCCGGCCGCGCGATCAAGCTGCTTCAACAGCCTGGGATGGCCGAATTGGGGCCGTTCATTCTCAATTATCGCCAATGGAAGCTGAAACTCTATCGGGCGATTTGGAACGCGGCGCAGCGTCATTGGACTTCGGAAAAGTGGATTCGAATATCCGACGACGAAAACCAAAAGAAGGCGTTCGTTCAACTCAACACAATGTCTCTCGATGAGTTTGGGCGGCCGGTGATTGTCAATGCGCTCGGCGCGTTGGACGTGGACATTGTGCTTGAGGAAGGGCCGGACACGGGGTCTTTGACCGAAGACCTATTCGATATGCTCAAGGGATTGCCGCCTGGCGCGGTCCCGCCCGCCGTGCTCATTGAGCTGTGGCCAGGCCCGCGCGCGGAGAAGCAGCGCCTCATGAAGATGATGCAGCCCCAGCCGACACCGCAGCAAATGGCGATGAAGCAGGCCGCTGATAAGTTGCAGATAGAGCACGCCGCGATCACAAACGCGAAAACTGCCGCTGACGCTCGCAAGTCGGATGCGCTGGCGTCGAAAGCCATCGCGGAAAGCCAACAGGCCGGCGCTCAGACGCAACTCGACGCCACAGAGTTGCAGCACAAGATTTGGACCGAGGCACTGGCATTGTTCCAGCCTCCGCAACAGACAGCCGCGCCAGGCCAAGCGCCTGCGCAGCAATAGGAATCGTCCGAGCCACGATACGGCTCACAAGTTCGGGACTTGAAGTCATCCCGCCGCAAGCGATCCGCGATATGGCGCAACGTCTCACCGGAGCAGACGCAAAAGCCCCGCCGCTTCACAGCGATACAGTGAGAAACCCCAATGACGAAAGCAGATGATATCCTTCGGGATGCGATAATTGGCACGGAACGCGAGGTATTTGGCGACGCCTTCGACAAGGAGGAATTGACGCTCGACGAAACCGGCGACCGATCGATTGAAGCGATGGGCGAAGGTCTCGAAGGGCAGAAAGAACCCGAAGACGAGGACGAGGAAGCCGACGAAGAGTCGGAAGCCAAAGAAGGCGAAGAGGAAAAGTCCGAGGAAACCTCAGAGACGAAAGTCGAAGAGAAGACCGAGGAAGCCGCTCACGAAGCGCAGGGGCGTGTCCCGTCCGGGCGTTTGCGTGAAGAGGCCGAGAAGACGCGCGCGGCGCAAGCCGAACGCGATGCGCTCAAGGCGCAACTCGACGCGGAGAAGACGGCGGCTCAAAGAGCTATTGCCGAACTCAATGCGAAATTCGAGGGCTTCATTGCTTCGCAACGCCAGCAGACGCTTCAACCGAAGCCGGAAGAGGCCACGCCCGACCTTTTCGAAGACCCGACAGCTTTCATCAACCATCTGCAAAAAGGCTTCGACGCCAAACTCGCCGCCGTCAATCAGCAGATCAAGGACCAGCGCATCAACATCAGCATGGAGTTGTCTCGCACACGACACGGCGAGACGTTCGATGCGGCATTTGGCGCCCTGAAGTCGCTCGACGCCAACAACCCAGACAACCGCCAGCTTGTGCAACGCCTCATCGACGCGCCGAACCCCGGCGAGGCCGTAGTGACGTGGCACAAGCGCAATGAGGCCCTTCGCGAAGTCGGCGACGATCCCACGGCCTACAAGGCCAAGATCGCCGAAGACACCCGCAAGGCGCTGATGGCAGACCCGGAATTTCGCAAGCAGCTCGTCGCCGAACTCCGCGGCGAAGCGATGACCGGCGACAACGGCAGGCCCCGCACAACCGTCAAACTCCCGGCGTCCCTGAATCGGGCGGGCGGGAACAACGCGCGCGCTCCGAACGATCTCGAAATTTATGACGGATCGGAAAGCGCGACATTCAGTTCGGCTTGGACAACCTAAGTCGCCTCTATCAAGCGTGTTGGCTGAAAGGCCCTAGCGCCGGCTATGGACGCGACCAAACAGAAAGGACAGGGTTATGGCCGCTTCCGTAACTCAGGCTAATAATAAACTCATCGTATTCCGCAAGCAGATTTTCCGGGAATACGTGCGCGAAAACCTGTTCAGCCCCTACATGGGGACGGACATCAATTCGATCATCCGCGTGATCCCCGATCTCGACAAGGGCGGCAAGAACGGCGGCGAGCAGATCAACGTCCCGCTGATGGCCCGCCTTCAAGCTCAGGCCATTGCGTCCGGGCCGATGGTTGGCAACGAAGAGGCTCTCGACAACTACGGGATGCGTCTTTGGATCGATTGGGCGCGCAACGCCGTCGTCATCAACAACGCGGAAGAGCAGAAATCTTCCATCGATCTCTTCGCCGAAGCGAAGCCGATGCTCGTCGATTGGGGCAAGGAACTCCAGCGCGACGAAATCTGCGACGCCTTCTACGCCATCCCGTCGCAGTCGTCCCCAGCCGGCCTTGGCTCGAACAACGGCCAGCGCGTCAACGGATTGCTGTTCGACGCGGCCACAGCGGCGCAGCGCAACACCTGGATTACGGACAATTCTGACCGCATCCAGATCGGCCACTCCAACACGGCGAACCTCTCAGCGGGCAACTTCACCGCGTCGATGCTGAACATCACCACGGTTACGGACAACATCTCCGGCGCCATTTTGATGACCATGAAGCGTCGCGCGAAGAAGGCCAACCCGCGCATTCGCCCGTTCAAGCTGAAGGAGAATGGGACGGAATGGTTTGTGCTCTTCGTCGGTCAGGAACAGTTCCGCGACTTGGCGAACGATACCGACATCAAGACGGCGAATCAGAACTCCCGCGCTCGCGAGCAACAGGGGTATATGAAGAACCCGATCTTCGTCGATGGCGATTTGCTCTACAACGGCATCATCATCCGCGAAATCCCGGAGCTTTCGCTGCGGCTCCCCGTCTTCTATCAGACGGCGGGCGCCGCCAACGTCCAGGTCGCCCCGGCGTTCCTGTGCGGTCAGCAGGCGCAGGCTTGGTGCTGGGGCAAAATGCCAACCCCGACGTTTAGGAAAGAGGATGATTATCAGTTCCTTCGCGGCGCGGGCCTGAAGATGGCCTACGGCATTGGCAAGCTCGCCAAGCTGACCCCGGCCAACAACTTCCGTGAGTGGGGAGTTTTCACGGGCTTCTTCCCTGCTATCGCGGACGCCTGATAACACATAGTTATCAGAGCATTATGTGACATGCTTCCAGTTCTTTCCGATGTCTATGTAATAGACGGCGGTCTTGGTTATGCCGAATGTGGTGGCGATGGTTGATCTATCAACTCCGTCCGCTCGCATTCGGCGTATCTCTCGCACAATGTCAGGCGTAAGTTTGGCCTTGTGATGCTCAACGCCTTGAACTCGTTTTAGGCTAGGGCAAAGAAACTTGAAGCAATGTTTCATGTTCGCGGAACGTGTGACGAGTTCAAAATTATCTAGGCGGTTGTTATGTTTATCGCCGTCGATATGATTGATCTCGACCCCTTTCGGGATCGTGCCTCGGAAGGCTGACCAAACAATCCTGTGGACATATTCCCTATGGCGCTCATTATCCCGGCTCAAGTCGATGGCGAGATAATTGTTGCGCTGGTGGGGGCGAACTATCCGCCGTAGTTTTTGTGGGTTATCGCCATGTGTTGCGATGCGCCGCACTTCGCCTTCGGCTGAAATCTCGTAAACCCCGACAAATCCAGGGATAGAAGCCCACATTTCGACCATATTCCACCTCCATAGAAACCACCCTAAGGGGAGGTTTTTATGGAGTCAACCTCTCGAAAGGTTAAATCCATGCTGAAAAACTTCCACAAACTCGCGACTGCGCTCGCCATTGCGATGGCGTTTGTCTTCGCGCCGATCATCTCGGCCTACGCCTATACGATCGATCCGCAGGTCTACGCGGGGACCAAGCTCATCCCCTCGCGCTATTGTTCATACACGCAGAACGTCTGCTATACCCGCGTAACGGTGAACTTCAACGACCCAAACATCAAGAACGGTATTTGGTTCGCGTCGATCCCGGCGAGCGCCTACATCCTGGCGATTGATGCGGACACGACCACCGCGTGGAACGCTGCGACGACGAATGTCCTCACGCTTGGCGTAACGCAAGCGAGCGCCAACGAACTCATGGCGGACTGTGGCACGGCAACCGCGTGTGTCAGCAACAACACAACCACTATCGCGACCGGCGTCGTTCACTTGACGACAGCGGCCGGCCTCGGCGTGGCGGTGACAGCGAATACGTCGCTCCAAAAAGCCTACAGTTCGTCGGGGACAAGCGTAGTTCCTGCATATCTTGCCCTCTACGCGAAATATACGCAGACCGGCACGGCGGCGACGACTGGCTCCACGACCTTCGTTATTACTTGGACAAAAGCGGACGACCAGTAAAAATGGCCTGGCCGAAAGGGCGTCCTCGGAAGGCGAGAGTTGATCTCCCGCCTTCCATCACCATTACCGAGGAACCAGATATGCAAGACGATTTCGAGGAATTTGTGACCTATCTCCCCGGTGAAGGCGATCCGGTTAAGACCAAATGGCGGGGGGTCGAATTCATTGCCAACATCCCGACTCGCGTTGCGAACAAAGACCACATCGAGGCGGCGCGCGCCAATCGCTTCTACCGCGTCGGCAATGACGCGCCGCAAGAGAACCCAAACCGAGCGCCGACTGACGCGATGGAATACCGCGGGCATGTCCTCGGATGGATGGAAGGCGTTTCGACGATTGAGCAGCTCGTTAAGAATTGGGCTCAAGATCGCGATCTCCGGCTGAAATGCGAAATCGGCCACGACGACATCTCCTATCTCGGAACTCTGATTGAGCCGAAGCTGCGCCAGATGCGGCTGTCGGAGGGCTTGAGCGATGCCCAGACGGCCGAAATATGGATGCGGTATGGCGTTTTTGAATTGCCCTGGAGGGCCTGATGGTTTCGACGCCGTATTACACAGCGAGCGATCTCGTCACCGAGGCGCTTGCCAATCTCGGCGTCATCGCGGCCGGCCAGACGATTGCACCCGAAGATTTCAATTACGTCAACGACCGCCTCGATGCGATATTCCGCAAACTTGGCGCGTTGGAAATCGTCTACGTCGCGGATCCGGGGAACATTCCGGGCGAGTGGCTGATCGATTTGGCTGCAATTGTCGCCGGGGAGTGCGCGACGAAGTTTGGCGCGAGCGCGGACTTCATTGGGCTGCTCATCTCTGCGGGGTTGGGATCGCCGCCAGGTTCGGGGACGGCTGCGATCTCGCTCAAACAAATGACGCGAGGAAGACCTACCGGGGAAGAACAAAGAACATATTCGTATTGATTTATAAAGAAAATATGCTATAAAAGCGAAGGCCGAAGCAGCGTCAACTGCAACGGCCCTCTAACCACTAACCCGAGGAACCGGGCCAATGGCTGACATCAATTTAGACGATTTACCCCGAATACGCAAAGAAGCGCTGGAGACGGGGAAGAAGCATTATTTCACAGGTAACCCGTGCCCAAATGGTCATATCGCGGCGCGTTTCACACTCAGTCGGAATTGCGTTGTATGCGCTAGGGAAAAAGTTGGAAGGTGCCGTGCTTCAGACCCAGAAAAAGCTCGTCAAAAAGCGCGGGATAAATATGCCGGTTCTCTGGAAAAATCCCGCAAGTATGCGCGGGAATGGCAGATGAAAAATGCCGTAAGGCTCCGAGCAAAGAAGGAATCAGCGCCGGAGAAATATCGTGAGCGTTCGCGCGTCAATGCAAAGGCGTGGCGTGATCGGAACCCCGAAAAATCTATATCATCGACGCGAGCGTGGCAAAAATCTAATCCAGACAAGGTCCGCGCCATTGACCACACCCGCCGCGCACGTAAATTCAATGCGGATGGCGCACACACCGCGAGCGACATCGCCCGCATCCGCGCTGCGCAGAAAGACCGATGCGCTATGCCAGACTGCCGAACGAAACTAGGAGGCAAGGGCCACGTGGATCACATCATCGCGCTCAGTAAGGGAGGCTCGAATTGGCCCCGCAACCTCCAGCTCCTATGCGAGCCGTGCAATCTCTCTAAGAGCGCTCGCGACCCGATTGAATTCGCACAATCGCGTGGGATGCTAATCTAAGATGGGCGTACAGGCTCCCGTCCCGATTCCGTTCCCGCTTTCTAGCTTTCCTGGCTCAAGCCCTCAAGAGTCTGAAGGGCGTTTGATAAACGCCTATGCCGAACAATTAGGCGAGAACGAGCAGAAAAAGTTCAAACTGGTTCGCTCGGCTGGCCTCTCTCTCTTCGCCGCAACGCCTCAGAGCGGCTATCGCGGCGGGATCGCAGTCAACGCCATTTCGTTCGAGTGCTGGTCGGGAAACTGCTCGACGGTTGACGCCAACGGGAACGTGACCTCGCTCGGGGTTCTCCCCGGCACAAGCAAAGTATCTCTCGCGCGCAACCAGGCGGCGCCGGTCCCTGACGTCGTTGTCGTCGATCCCGCCGATGGTGCTTTCGTCATAGGCAGCGCCGCCGTTACGCCGGCAACCGCGACGGTGACGATTGGAGGCTCGGTCTTCACCTCCGGCGATGTAGTCACCCTCGACATCCTCAACCCCTATCTGTCGGCGACGAACGCCAACGGGTTTCCTGTTACGATCAGCCATACGCTCGGAGCTGGCGAGACAGCCGCGACCGTCGCGGCAGCGCTCAACTCGGCGCTCAACCTAAACGCGGTCCTGATCGCGGCGAATGTGTCTTCGACGGTGCTCGGCGCCGTCATCACGGTTGACCATCAAGGATCGGTCGGCAATTCGACGTCCATCGTTGGGGCGGTGACCACGGGAACCGAGACGATCACGCTCTCTCCCGTGTCTGGCAATTTGACTGGCGGGCAAGGAACCTACGGGGCGTTCACCGGAGCGCCAACCGCTTACACCGGGCAAGGCGCGATGGCGCAGCCTAACTCGGTGTGCTTCCAAGACGGGTATTTTTTCTTCACCACGGGCGCGGGACAGGTTTACGCCACGGTGTTGAACGGCCTGATTATGAACGCGCTGACTTACATCACCGTTCAAGCCAAATCCGACGTTGTGCTGTTGCGCAGCATCCCGTTCTCTGGCCTTCTCATGCTGTTCACGACTGGATCATGCGAGGTTTGGCAAGACGCGGCGATACCGTCTCCTAACTTCCCATATTCCCGCCTCGTGGTCCTCGACATCGGGCTCATTCAATCATCGGCTATCGCCGGGTTCGAGACGGGGTTTTCCGAGCTTCTATGGGTGGCGCAAGATTTTGGCGTGCATTGGATGACATCTGGTGCTTTGGCGCACATAAAGGCTTCCCCGCCCGATCTTGACCGGCTGATAGAGAATGCAGTCGTCGCCGGACAAACAATCGACGCCGGCTGCTACATCACGGCAGGAAAGAAGTTCTGGACCATCTCGGCGCCGGGGTGGACGTGGGAATTTAATCTTCAGACGCGGAAATGGACCGAGCGCTGGTCGCTTAATTTGGCTTCAGTTTATGGACGCTGGCGCGCGACGGACGGCCATCCCGCTTTCGGGAAGTGGCTTGTCGGCGATCAACAATCCGGCAACGTGCTTTATGCCGACGACAGCAATCCAACCGAAGTCGGGGGCCCGGAACTGTATCGCATCGAATCAGGGCCCGTGAAGAAGTTCCCTGCACAACAGCGCGTCGCTCGCGCGGATTTTGATTTTGTGGTCGGCGTCGGCCAGGCCGTTGGATCGGTGACAACGAAAGTGCTCGGAACATCGGCGGCGGCAGACGGGGACGTGAAGCTCATCGTGGCATCTACGGCGGGCATGAAAACCGGCGACGTGATCGAGGTTTCCGGCGTTCTCGGAACGACAGAAGCCAATGGCGTCTGGTCGATCAAAGACCTCGACCTGACGCACATCGAACTGGAAGGCAGCGCCTACGCGAACGCCTATGTTTCCGGCGGTAGCGCGGTCGATTTGACCTCCCCGCCGAATGAACAAGCCCCGAGCGTGGCGATTTCAATGAGTAAGGACGGCGGATCTAGCTTTGGGAATCCCATAATTCGGCAACTTGGCCGTCAGGCGAATGTTCGAAGAACAAGAGTATCAGTATTAAATCTAGGGTTGTCGGGGCCAATGGGCGTGAGATTTCGCATAGATTGCACAGATGCCGTCTACGTCAGCTTCCTCGGCGCTACCATGTCGTCTGATGTAAGGGCCGTGGGAACATGACGGCAAATCGCAAAGCCAATCTCCCGCCTGTCTCAGCCCCGTGGGCTGACGGGAGCGGCGTGCCGAGCATCCCATTTGGACAGTGGGCGTCAGCTATCGCAGCGAACATCATCGGGCCTCTTCCGGCGGCGGCGAACGATGCGGCGGCGGCCAAGGCCGGCGTGCCGATAAATGCTCTCTATCAGGCTTCCGGCGTCGTCCGAATAAGGATCATCTAGCCATGGCAACGACAGAAATCCAAAAAGCAACCGCAGATTATCGGGTTGAAACAGGACCAGTGAGGTTTGGAGCAGATTGGCCGGGTCTTTTCATTCGAGGTGATGATGCGTTGGCGTTTCAGGTGTGGCTAGACAAAGCTGCAACACTCATTGAAGGTCATGATCCAGAGTCGAAGATGGCAAGGCGTAAACTTTACGAGATTACGAAGGCGATCCATGATATAATCGTTCCTCTCGAAGAGAGAGACGCCAATGGGAGGCCAACATGAGCTTCCTCAGCAATCTCTTCGGCGGCGCGAACACAGCCGCGGCGGACCAAACCCAAGCGATGCTGGCGGCGATTGGCGCTGGCCAGCAGGGCGCGCAAACGGCTGACCAACAATTAGCAGCCGCCACGCAGCAGGGCGTCGCCCCTCTTCAGCAGAATTTGACGACCGCAAACCAAGGCGTCACGGGGCTCGGGAACGCGCTCGGGCTCAACGGCCCGGCTGGCAATCAATCCGCGCTTGCTCAATTGGAGACCACGCCCGGCTATCAGTTCTCGCTTGGACAGGGCAACAACCAGATAAACGCGGCGGGCGCGGCGAACGGGACGCTTAATTCCGGCAACCAAGCCACGGCGCTGGCGAATTACGACTCCGGCCTAGCGCAGCAAAACTATGGGAACTATGTCAGCCAGCTTCAGCCCTATCTGGGAGCGTCCAACCAAGCGGCGCAAGGCATAGCCGGGATGTATCAAAACCTCGGCAACCAACAGGCCGGCGTGCAGAACAATCTCACCAATACCGAGATTTCCGCACTCACTGGCGCGGGCAATGCGAACGCAAACGCGGCTCTCGCCAACCAGAACCAAGCGCAGAGTTTGCTTGGCGGCGCTGGGAAGGCGATAGGTGGGCTATTAGGAACGCCTACAAGTTCGGCGCTTAACCCAACTTATGGGACGAGCCTCCTGACCGGCCTCGGTTCACTCTTCACTGGAAGCGACGAGCGCATAAAGGACGACATCGAACCCGTCGGAGAGCTTTACGACGGGCAGCAGATTTACCGCTACCGCTACAAGGGAGAAGATCGGACCAACATCGGGCTTATGGCTCAAGATGTTGAAAACTTATTCCCCGATGCGGTGAGGGAGTTCTCCGGCTATAAGGCCGTGAACTATAAGGACGCGACTGACTTCGCGGCTCAGCTCGGCGGCCTATTGGAGGCTGCTTGATGGTTGCGCCTTTCGTCGCCGGTCCATCCTACCCGACGCTGGACAACACGCAGCTCGGGACGGCGCTCGGGAACTTGCCGGGAGACTATCGAAAGGCGCAATCCGACCAACTCACGCTGCAACAGCAACAGCAGGAAATCGAGCGACAGAGGATTCTTGCCGAGCAGCAAAAGGCGCAACAAACCGCCTTCGCTGGCGGCCTTCCGATGGCCAATGGCCAATTGGATACGGCCAGTTATATGCAGACGCTCGCTCAGAAGGGCTTGCTCCCCCCGGACCAAGCGGCGAAGCTGGCGGGCCTTCAGCTAGAGCAGCAGCAATACCAGCCGGCGCCCGCCGATCAATTCCTTGGCGGCGGCGGTGGCGCTCCACAGGCAGGCGCTCCGCCATCGGCCGGTGGCGACGCTCTTGGGCGCATTGAGGCCGGAATCGCGCGCGTCGAAAGTGGCGGCGAAAAAGACCCATATCGCGCCATTGGACGGGAGACCGGAAGCGGCGACCGCGCCTATGGCAAATATCAGGTCATGGGCGCCAACATCCCAAAATGGACCGAGGAGGTTCTTGGCCGCAAGATGACGCGGCAGGAATTTCTCAACGATCCACAGGCTCAGGAAGCTGTCGCTAAGGCAAAACTCGGACAATATCTCGAAAAATACGGCGACGCCCCGGACGCGGCTTCAATGTGGTTTACCGGCAAGCCCTTAGCGCAAGGAGCGAACCGCAAAGACGTGAACGGTATGACTGGCTCCCGCTACGCCGAATTGGCGACGGGAACCCAGAATGATGCATCTCCGTCCATCCCCGCCGTCGCGCTGACTGCCGGAAGTTCAATCCCGCGCTCGAATGGTGGCGCGCAGCCGGCGGGCGATACCGGCGGCATCGGTCTTGGCGCGCGCGCGGCAGGCCTGGGACAAGTTGGTGGCGGTCCGCAACCAACGCTCGGCGCGGGTCAGACCGTGGCGAGTCTTGCCCAAGGACTATCTCCGAACCAAGCATCGAACCTTGCGAAGGCCATCGGCGCTCCAAACGTCAACGCGCCTCTAAATCCAGATCAAACCCAAAAGTTGCAGCGCATCATCGCGGGGAACTATGGCGGCGGTCAGGGCCAACAGCCGGCTCAGGGCGGCGCTCAACCGGCCCAATCGCCACAGCAAGGCGGGCAGCCCCTCGTCTATCAGCCGCCGCTTGATCGAGGGTTCAAGACGCAGCAGGAAGAAATTGCGGCGGAAACGAAGAGAATTTCCGAGCTTCGGCAAACGATGAGCAAGCCGGCGCAACAGCGCGCCGACGAGCTTGAAAAGGATCGCGACGCGAGGATCAAGGCAATCTCGCCGCAAACGGTCCATCCCGGCACACAATTCGTTTCGCCAACGGGAGAAACGCTTTTCGAGGCTCCGACGGCCGGCGAACGCACCTTGGCGGAAAGAAAGGACGAAGCGCACGAAATAGCGCAAGGAATTAAAAACGGGACAATTCCGCCAACAGCGGCGACGGGCTACGGAGTTGGGCCGCTAGTTCGGGCTGAACTTGCCAAAGGCGGCGATTACAATCTCACCAAAGCCAACCTCGAATATGAGGCGGCGAAAAAGCAAGTAATGTCGCTTAATGGTCCTCAGATGGTCCGATTTAACGCGCTGGCGGAAAGCGTCGTCAACACGATCGATCGGACGGTTGAGACATCAAAGGAATTGAGACTTTCTGGCATTCCTATCGCGAACAAAGTTGAACTTGGCGCGTGGATGCAGGCGAATGGCAATAGTCCAAAAGGCCAACTTGTCGCCAAATATATGACCGACATCAATACGTTGAAGGAAGAATACGCTAACCTAGCGAACGGCGGCTATGCTCCAACTGAATCGGCGTGGAAGCTGTCGAACATGGTTGTCAACGGCGACTATGGCTCGAAGCAACTTGAGGCGAGTTTGGAAGAGGCGCAGCGCCTTATCAATTTCCGTCGAGCGGCATTTTCCGATCTTTCCACGATGGGGCCGGGGGCTCCTAACCCGTATATGCCGGGACGTGGGGCGGGTGGAGTTGTGCAGCCAGGAGGCGAGAATGTCGGTGCTCCCCAACCAACATCTCCCGCTGGAGGTCTTCCCGCCGGGTGGACTTATAAGGGCTCGAAATGACCGAGTTCACCTTCGCTGGCCCAGATGGAAAAAATCACACCATCGAAGGACCGGAAGGCGCGACGCCAGAGCAAGCCTTCGCCATGCTGCAACAGCACTTAGGCGGCCAAGGAGGCGCTGAAAAAGCGCCTGCAGCCTCGCCTGCAACCGAATTGACGCCAGAACAAAAGAAGCTGCAAAAGGATATGCAGACGTTCGCCGACCGCCAACTGTTAAAATCCGTGGGCGGGGCCGGCCCCGCCTACACAGCCGCTGAGTCCGCCGTCAACACAGCGTTGCTGAACGCCCCTCGCAATATCTCGGCGGCGGCCAGATCGGCGAAGACTGGAAACACATTCGAGCATGAGTATGATTTTCTAAAAAGAATTGACGAAGCTGCCGAGCGGCAGAGCCCGATTGCATCAGGGGTTGGAACGCTTGGCGGCATTGGCGCGCAGATCGGCCTCATGCCGGAAATGGCGGCTGAAAGCGTCCTCGGGAAGGTAGCGCCAAGCTGGCTCGCTAGAGGCGTTCAAGGTTCGGGAATTGGTGGCGTAACAAGCGGAATTTCAGAATTTGCCGACACAAAAGATTTAGGCAAGGCTGGCGAGGCCGCGCTTTATGGAGCGGGTATCGGCGGCTTGCTCGGAATTGCCGGTGGAAAACTGGCAAGCGCCTTCGCGCCTAAGACTCCCGCTGTGAATGAAGTTGCTTCGGCAGCGGAACGTCTCGGCGTTCAGGTTCCAATGGCGGTGTCCACGGAATCAATGCCTGTCCAACGCGCCGCCTCCATAGCGAAAAATGTGCCGTTGGTCGGCGACCCGCTTGTAGAGGGCTCAAGGAAGGCGATTGAAGGCATGGCGGAAGCCAATGCGCGCATCGCTGGCGAGTTTGGGCAAGGCGCGGGCTATAATGTAGCGCATGGCATTGGCGAGCGTCTAAAGGGCGTCGCTGGCGAAGAAATGGCGGCGAATAGACAAGCGGCAGAAGCAGCCACGCAAAAGGCTAGAGCCCAAGCGACATCAGCTGATGAAACTGCGAGAGAAGTCGCACAAACAGCACTGGAATCGCAGAAGCGCGGGGCGCTTGAAAGAGTGTCCGGGATTGAAACAAAGGCATCCGGGCTAGCGGAACGCATATTCGGTCAACGGACCCCGGAAGAATTGGGAACGCTGGTTACAGAGAGACTGAAAACTAGCGAAACCGCAGCCAAAGCCAATAAGGAGGCGCTTTACAAAGAAGCTGGACAGCCGGGGCGAGCATTCGTCGATAGGCCAGTGGTCGAAGGAATTTACAAGAATGTTGTCGGGAAGTTAGAAGAAGTTGGGCGTGTCGTTGATCCAGCCACGACGCCAGCCGCCGCTCAAATGCTCAAGAGATTGGCCGATGTTTCTCGTCTTCGTTTGCAGAATATGGCGTCAAACGCTGGCATACCAGCCAAGGAAGCGATTGTTGGTGTCGATCTAAAAGGTCTCGAAAGTTCTCGCCAAGCATTAAATAATATGGCGCAAGGCGCGTCAAATGATGCTGATCGCGCCGCGTCAAAGATGATAATTCGAGAATTTACCAAGTCACTTGATGATGCTTTCGATGCTAACCTATTCTCTGGCGATCCAAGGGCGCTTGAAGCATATGGCAAGGCGCGAGCCGCTAACCGGGATTGGCGACAGAAATTCGGATTTAACGCCGAGACTGACGCGGACAAGGTTCTAAACAAGATCGCGACTGGCGAGGTTACGCCAAATGAGGTCGCGAATTGGGTTGTTGGCAGTTCTAAAGTCGGGGCTCAGGGATCATCAAGCCGTCTTATCAGTCGCATCGCCACCGCGACCGGCGATGATCCAGAGGTTCTACAAGCGATCCGATCTGGGATATGGAACAAACTTTCTTCGAGCGCGGAAGGCGTCGCGGAAAAGAACCCGGCGAAGGTCGCCAACGACATCCATGAATTTCTCAGCGGATCGGGATCAACGGTCGCGAAGCAGGTTTTCACCGAGGAACAGCGGAAAATCGCCGCTCTTTACGCCGACGCCATGAGATACGGGCAAAAGGCGCGAGAGGAAATCGAAGCAGGCCACAAGCCCATCAAGATCGCGGATACAAAAGTCGATGAGACAAGGCCCAATGTCGGGCCACTTGAAAACTTGATGAAAAGAGTAATTGGCGCGGGACAAGGGCGAACGGACAACGCGCTTTTCGACGCAATTAACGGCTACACGAAATCGACATCGCGCGGCGATCTGAAAACTCTCTCCCGTCTTTTGGACGTTATCCCACAAGAGGAAAAAGGAAATCTCGCTGGAGCCATCATCCGACGAATGGGGGCGACGACGAGAGCGGCGAGCGAGTTCTCAGGCGATATTTGGCTCTCTAACTGGCGACAAATTACGCCGCAGGCCAAGGCGTTGCTGTTCGGGACTTCTGGAACGCTGCGCCAATCTCTTGAGGACATGGCGAAGGTATCGGAAAGGTTTAAGCAATTAACCCAATTTTCCAATCCATCTGGAACAGGGCATCAAGTTTCCGGCGTCGCGCTCGCGGCGGGGATAATTAAAGCGCCGCTTGTGACTATTCCTGCGATAGTTGGCGGAAGGATCGCTGCTGAAATCATGGCGAGACCAACGACTGCGGCGGCAATGGCTAAATGGGCCAAAGCCTATGAATTGGCGATAAGAAAGCCCGGGGCGGCGACAGCAACATTCTTAATTGATGCCTCGCGTGCATTCTCGAACACAATCCAAAAGAATTTTGACAAGAAAGTCGATCCAAACGACCTTCTCCCCGTCAAGCCAACATTTAGCGGTGAGAGATAATGGCTGGCACTCTGAATATCGCGCTCGCGCAGCAACTCAATATCAACGGCCAACCTCTCGCCGGGGCCTTGCTGTATTTCTTCCAAGTCGGAACCGTCTCGACGCTTCAAAACTCCTATCAGGATTTTGGTCTCACGATCCCGAACGCGAATCCTCTTGTGGCCGATCAATACGGCCGTATCCCGATGTTTTATCTCGCGGACGGCCAGGTTCATGTGCGCCTGACCGATGCGAACGGAACGGTGATTTTCGATTATACTTCGATGCAGGTCGTGGGGCCTTCTTTCGGCGGCGGTGGCGGCGGGGGGGCTGTCGATCCTTCGACGGTCGCGGCGACGGGCGACGTCAAATACAGGCTTACGACTGAAATCCTAACGGGGTGGGTTAAGCTCAACGCCCAAACGATAGGAGCGCCATCTTCCGGCGCCACGCAGCGCGCGAACGCCGACACGCAAAACCTCTTCGTCTACCTGTGGAACAACTTCTCCAACGCGCACGCGCCGGTCTCTGGAGGGCGCGGGGCGTCCGCCCTAGCCGACTACAGCGCCAACAAGACAATCAGCCTCCCTGACCTCCGTGGGCGCGTTATGGCCGGCCTCGATGACATGGGCAGCACGGCTGCGGGGATCATCCTCCCGGCGAATGTGACCTCGGGCGGCGGCGACGGGCCGACGACGCCAGCGGCGCGCGGCGGCGAAGCAAACCACATCCTAACGCTTGCCGAGGCCCCGGCGGGACAATTCACGATCAACGATCCGAGCCATTCTCACAACACCGCATTTGGCGGCAATTCTGGCGGCGGGCCGTATCTCGGCGGAACCCTTGCAGGATCGAGCAACCCTGCCGCAACCCAAGCGGCATCGACCGGAATTACGCTGACGGATAATGCTGGCGGCGGAAGTCATAACAATATGATGCCGTTTGTTTTGGGCACTTGGCTGATGCATCTATAGGAGGCGGCCATTTACGATTATCCAGTCCTGTTCCCGGCGACGAGCAATCGCGCGAATTGGGCACAAATCATCCAGATCGCCGACGACGACACCGGTGATTTGGTTGCTTTGACGGACTCCAACGGCGTCCCTCTATGCCAGATATATCTTGAGATTTCGCCGCCTCGCCATCATGGAGGCGGCCACGGCTATGGGCCTTATTCTTCGCCTTACTATGGCAACGAAGGCGAACCTTTGATATTCGGGTCTCTCGCGGATTATATTTCAATAATAGATGTCGGAACAATTCAAATAAATATACCTTATACGGTGATGCAGAAAATGCGCGGCAGCATGACTTACGACGTTTATTTGCGGCTTGAATCACTGCAAAGCGGAATAGACGTAAACGGCGACTTTAGCAGCGATTTCAGCGGCGACTTCAACGTAGTCCAAAGCAGCGTCTCAAGCAACCAACCCGACGCGCGCCAGCTTCTAATCGGGAAACTTCCCATCGCCTTTGGAGGACATGGCGTATGAACCTCCCAGCAAACATCAGGATCAACGTCCGGGTTCCATTCCCCACGTATGTTCAAGGCGTCGCGTTCATTGGAGTGAACAAAGCCAACGGAATCTGGTCGATTGTCCCGGACTATCGCCGCCTCGCGCCGAGCATCGGAATCGCGCCGACGCAAATGGTGGCTCTTCAGGATTCGATCACGGGGGTTTGGTCATACATCCCTGCGAGCAGCCTTTCATCTGGATTAGCCTCCGAGTCGGTAACGAAGCGGCAATGGTTCGAGGCGGTTGCATCGCTTTACAACATGAACACGCTACTATCCGCTGTCATCGCGAATGCAAACAACGCGGCTTGGATACAGTTCAACGCTGGCGCAATCGTCATTTCAGGCGACCCTCTCTCGACATTGACGCAATCCGTTTTTGCTTTGAGCGGCGCGCAATTGGCCGCGTTGTTCACGCTCGCCGAAACTCTCGCGCCATAACCACAAGGCGACCAAAAAAATGAAGAGACTTGTCCTAGCGCTGTCGCTGGCGCTCACTTTCGTGCGCCCGGCGCCCGCCGACACGTTCACGCAATTGCTTCTCGGCGTCGATACCACGCCGACGCCGTCGCCTGTTTGCATCATGTCACCAACGGGGATTTGCGCGGCGCAGTTGGGGACGTGGAACATCGGTACGAGCACATGGACGCCAGCGGGTGGGGGTGGCGGCGGGGCGATCTCTTTCCCGCAAACCGTCGCTGGCACGACGACGAGCGGCGGCGTCCCCTATTTTTCGTCCACGACTCAGCTTTCTTCCAGTGGGTTTCTCACCGCTAATGCTTTGATGGTCGGCGGCGGCGCGGGAGCCGCGCCGGCAACCGTCACCACGGGGACGGGAGTTGTCACGGCGCTCGGTATCGCAGTCAATAATGCAAGCGGTCTACCGACCATCAACTCGACGCTCCCGACAGTCGGGCATTGTCTCCAATGGGGCGCATCTGGCGTTACGGACGCCGGTGGAGCCTGCACCACGGGCGGCGGCGGTGGCACGGTCTCGTCTGGCAACGCGGGTCAACTCACCTATTATGCGGCAACGGGGACGGTAGTCTCAGGCGCGACCACGGGAACCGGCGTGCTCACCGCGATTGGCCTCACCACCAACGCGCTTGGCGGGTTTCTAACGACACCAAGTGGAGCGTGCACGTCTGGGCAATTTCTGACATTTCTGACCGCGGGCTCGGTCCCGACATGCGCGACACCAGCCGTTTCTGGGCTGACGGTTGGTTCCACGACCATCGCCAGCGGAACGAATGGATATGTCCAATACAACAACGGCGGACTCCTCGGCGAAAAGCCGACCACGGGAACCGGCAATGTCGTCCTAAGCGCTTCGCCGACGTTTAGCGGCACGATTGGCGGAATTCAGGTTGTCCCATATTCGGCGCTCGTGAACATTGGCGCCAACACCGTTCTTGGACAAGTCCTAGCAGGAGCTCCGACGCAGCTCTCTGTGCCATCATGTTCGGGAACCGGGCAAGCATTGAACTTTACGAGCGGCGGCGGCTTTGGATGCGCGACAACAAGTGCTGGTGGAACCAGCGCGCCGGCGGTCAATGCCGTGGCGACATGCGGCGTTTTGATCGGGGGGTCGGTCGACCAATCTACGAAGATCAACTCATGCCTCGCGACCTACAGCGCTGTGTCGTTCCCTTGCGGAACTTACTACACGACAAATTCGATAGTCGTCGCGTCTAGCCAGTCGATATTTGGAGGCGGGCCTTATTGCACCATCTTCAACATCAATTCGACGACCGCCCCTGCGATCCATGTGACGCCGACGCCGTTTAACGTGACAATGCGAGATTTTTCGGTTCTTCGCACAGGAACTCCAACATCAGGCGCGACGGGGATATTAGTCGATGATTGTAATGCGGATGTGCAAATAGATCATATTTGGATAACGGGGCAATATGACGGAATAAGCCTTGGGTCAACTGCGGGAGGCAACGCTCAATTTATTGTGGCAACTCAGAATTACGGCAATGGGTTTGTATTGACGACATCAGCATCTTGCGCGCAGCCCATGCAGTGGAATCTCTTGACTACTGCTTCCACATACAATGACGGGTGGGGGTATTATACGAATCCTGCCCTAACTGGCGGTGATGTCGCAATACTTTTGCCGTGGCTCAACGCCAATTCGTTTGCCAACACTGCCGGCGGATTCGGGTTCCTTGGCACGGCCGCGCACCCGATCCACGGCGTTTCACTTTATAACTGCGTGTCGTCAACTGACGGCGGCGTGAATGGTGGCCAGATCGTCATCAACAGCGGCAGCGGTCACACGATAAAGGGATGCTACATCGAACTTCCTGGTGCTGGGACGACCGGCCACACGACGACGACCCCGGCTTCAAATTCAGGTTATGGAATATCACTCACGGGAAGCAATGGTATTGGATGGATTTCTATTCAGAACAATAATATAGCCAATACCGCTTATGCCGGGATAAGCATTGCATCTAATACGGTATATTCTCTGATAGTTTCGGGAAATATGATACACGATCCAGGTTGGGCAGCAAACAACACATACGACGGAATAGTGACAACAAGTGCTATAACCAATGGTATTATCTCTGTAAATACGGTTGACCACAACGCCTCCGGCGCTTCTAATACAAATCTATTTAGAAACGGTATAAATATTTTTGGAACTCAAACGGCTCTTAGCGTAACCGGAAATGTCGTGCAGGAATCGGGTTCTTACGGTCTATTTTATAATTCCGCTCCTAGTTCATATGGCATGACAACAGGCAATATTTTCAGCGGCGCAGCAGGCGGCTGCACGGGGACCGGCTATGTGGCTGCTTCAAACTATCATGTCGGAAATGTCGGGGGCGCGGGATGCTAATGAAAATGAGAAACGCTCTCGCGGCGCTTTTCCTCGCGCTATCTCTGCTCATCGGTGTCGGCTCGGCGCGCGCGCAAACTCCGACGTGCTCGGATAACTTCCTCGCGATTCAAAATCTCATCAACCAAGACATCATTTCTGGCGTCGGGGGCGGGATCAAAGCTACGACCGTCAATTCGCTGATGACGATCCAAAATAATTGCTACCTTAATGTCGAAAACTATAATTCGTCGGCGTTGGCGGGGCTCGCTATCGCGCCAAATACGTCAGGCGGATTCGCGACGTGGCCGGTTGCCGGCGCTCCGGGCGGCGGAAGTGGTCAACTGCAATACAACAACGCCGGGGTGTTTGGAGGATTCACGCCGACCGGCGATTTGACGTTTTCGGTTCCGAATTTCACACTCAACACCGTCAACTCAAGTCCAGGGTCTTTCGGATCGTCAACCCAATGCCCGACGATCACGGTTAACGGGAAGGGGCTCGTAACGGCGGCTTCGCAAACCGCGTGCGCCGGCGGCGGAACATTGTTTTTCCCTCTCACGGTCTCCGGCACGACGACCAGCGGCGGCATTCCATATTTCGCGAGCACAACCTCTCTAGCGTCAAGCGGACTATTGACGGCGAACGCTCTCATGATTGGCGGCGGTGCTGGTGCGGCGCCGTCCACAACAACGACAGGCGCTGGGGTGCTGACCGCGCTAGGGGTCGCGGTAAACGCAGCGACTGGCCTCCCGCTGATCAACGCGACACTCCCCACGGTCGGCCATTGCCTTCAATGGGGCTCGACCGGCATAACGGATGCTGGAGGATCATGCACGACGGGCGGGGGCGGCGGAACCGTGTCAAGCGGAAACTCTGGGGCTCTCACCTATTACGCATCCACGGGCACGACTGTTTCGGGCACGGCCACCACAAACGCGAGCATATCTGGCGCGGCCCTGTCTCTCGGTTCGTCCGGCGTAAACGGATCAATCATATTCGGCGGATATACGTCGGGGACCGTCACACTAGAGCCCGTGACCGCCGCGCTTGGCTCCGCTACAGCATTTTTGCCCGCGAATACAGGCCAGGTCGCCGAGCTTAATCTGGCGCAGACATGGAGCGCGGCACAGACTTTTGGCGCTAGCGACATCGTGCTTACGGGAGCTTCTGGTTGCGCTACATTTTCCGGCGGGGTTTTGTCAGGCACCGGTTCGGCGTGTAGCGGTGGCGCGGTGTCCTCGGTCTCCAATTCCGACGGCACATTGACGATTAGCCCGACCACTGGCGCCGTTGTGGCGTCCTTGGCGCTTGGCCATGCGAATACATGGACCGGCAATCAAACATTCCCTTCTTCGTCAATTGCGACGACGACGCTCACGGGAGCGCTACAAGCTGGCCAATTCCCCGCCATGACCGGAGATGTGACGAATACCGCCGGGTCGTTATCGACGACAGTAAGTAAAATCGGCGGCCAATCCGTGGCACTCGCTGGCGGATTCTCAACTGTTGGAGCCTATACGATCGCGCTTACGGCGACGGGGGCCACAGCGATCACACTACCCACCAGCGGCACTTTGGTCACGACGGCGACGACGGGCCTCAGCAGCCTCGCGACGGTCGGCACAATATCGACAGGAACTTGGAACGGGACAACTATCGGGTTCGGATTTGGCGGAACCAACGCATCTCTCACAGCGTCGAACGGCGGCATTGTCTACTCAACGGCGTCAGCGATGGCGATTCTCTCGGGAACCGCGACCGCTGGTCAATGCCTTTTGAGCGGGTCGAATACAGCCCCGACATGGGGGTCTTGCTCTGGCGCCGCTGCGGTCAGCTCTGTTTCAAATTCCGATGGCACGTTGACGATTAGCCCGACCACGGGCGCCGTTGTCGGGTCATTGGCGCTTGGACACGCGAATACATGGACGGGGGCTCAAACCTTCACCAATGGCGATTTGCTGCTCAAAGGATCAACTTCCGGCTCGATGACGCTCGAAGCCCCTGCGGCGGCAAGCACCTACGTCATGACCTTCCCGGCGGCGACGGATACGGTCGCCGCGCTTGGCGTGGCGAACGCATTCACAGGCAACAATTCGCATAGCGGCGTCGAAACTTTCACCGGGTCTCTGAAGGTGCAGACGCGGGTTGTCTCGGCTTCGACCGACACGGCCAGCGCGACGACTGACTATTTCCTGTGCGTGGCCTACACGAGCACAGGAGCCGTCATCGAGACCCTGCCATCCAGCCCGCCGACAGGCCTGACGTTGCTGATTAAGGATTGCGGCGGCGCGGCGGCGACGCATAATATCACGATCACGCCGGCGGCCGGAACGATAGACGGCGCCAGCACCTACGTCATGAGCACGAACTACGGCTCGGTCGCGGTCACATACTCCAATAGCCAGTGGAGCATCAATTGACGCGCGCGTTCCGCTTCCTTCTCGCTTTCGCGGTTTTCTTCGCGTTCGCGCCGGTATCTGATGCCGGCTGGCCAAGCTCGGGCCGGGTTTATCCGCCATCCGGCGGCGGTGCATGCTCCCAGGCAACAACTTTCCTCGCGCGCACAAGCGGTCTCAGCGGGACGCAAACGAGCGCCTACACTGCGCTCATTTGCGGAATGGTGACGGACGGAACGTGGAGCGTCATGGACGGGCTCTATGTTTTCGCCACAAATTCGACGGCGACAGCCAACCTGAATTTGGTCTCGACAAGCTACGGGCTGACGCAAAACGGCACCGTCACGTTCGCAGCCAACAATGGCTATACCGGCGACGGTTTATCCGGGTATTTCACCACAGGTTTTACGCCATCAACAGCCGGCGGAAATATGTCGACAAACAGTGCGTCAATCGGCGGTTGCGTATTAACATCCAGAACTACAGTTGTGTCTAATATGGCGCTAATTGGAGGGGTTAATGCTCACGCTTCGTATATTGTGCCTTATGGCACTACAGTACACACTGAATACGATATAAATGATAACGACAATCTTACAGCCGTTTCTAACGCGCAAGGATCGTGGATTGCATCTTTAACTTCGTCATCTCAAGGATATTACGCACACAATGGATCATCTACGTCTTTTGCCGCCTCCTCAAATGCTCTTGCTGATGCCGGTTTATATATCTCAGCACTTGATGTTACCGGTTCACCTTTATATTTCTCGGCGGATCAAATCGCCTACGCCTTCTACGGCGGCGGTCTGACGACAACACAAATCACAGCGGTTTACAACCGCCTCCTCACCTATCTCTCGACAGTTGGCGCGGCGAGCGGATGCTAAAGGACAGGCGCATGAAAAAGCTACTAGGAATTGTTCTCTCGTTGCTTGCCTTGGCACTGCCGGCGCAAGCGCAAAGCACATGGGAGACGCCCCAAACCGCAACAGGCGGCCCAACGGTCACGGGTGGCGTAGGTCTGTGCCTCAACGGGAGTGGTTATGCGGTTCCTTGCGCCTCGACTGCCGGATCGGCGACATCTGGAGCGACCGGATCATTGGCATTTGGAAGCGTCACAACTTCCGCGCCAACCTACAGCAACGGGACGGTTAATGCACTCTCGCTGGACGCGAGCGGCAATCTTCGCGTCGCAGCTACTGTCAACGCATCCGTTTCCGGCTTCGCGCCGGGAGGCGCATACGCTACCGCGACCGCTCCAAGCGGATCATCTTCGGCTGCGACACTCCTTCCTGCCGGAACGACAGTTGTCTTCTTCAACACCGGGTCAAATCCAATCTCGGTCAATCTTGGCGGGTCTGGCGTGGCAGCTGTCGCGACAGACAACATCGTCGCGGCTGGTGGGGCATTGCCTCTCACGGTCGGATCGAACACCTATTTCGCGGTTTGGGGCGTCGGTGGGGCTTCGACGGTTGTTGCCTCAGGCGGCGCGGGCCTCGCGACAGGTTGGGGCGGCGGATCAGGTGGCTCTGGCGGGACGGTCAACCAAGGCACGGCGGCGAGCAGCGGCCCATGGATCGAGACGCCTTGGATCGGCGGAGCGGTAAACTCCGCGACGAATGGGTTATACACCAACGTGCTACAGGGCAACGCGGTCCTCTCCGCTACCAACGGGCTATTTTCGAACATCCTTCAAAACAATGCGGTTCTCAGTGCCTCTAACCCGCTCCCGACAACGCCTGAAATCGCAGGCGCGGTTAACTCGGCAACGAACGGTCTCTATGTCAATCTACTTCAAGGCAACACTGTCAATGCGAGTGGAAATCCGATCTTCGCACAACTCACGGCGGGATCGACCACCGTCGGCAACGTCAACCAAACATCAGGGACGGCTGGCTTCTCTAAGATCACCGATGGAACGAACGGCCCTGCTGCGGTGAAGCCTGCGAGCACGGCGGCGGCTGCGACTGATCTGTCCCTCGTCGTACAGCTATCGCCTAATGGTGTTGGCTCGGCCTCTACTCCGCTGTCAGTGGTCAGCAATCAGTCAGTGGGCTCGGGCTCTTTCGCCACCGCGCAAGCATCTCCCGGTG